>Ga0233412_10000443_pt1 | contig 24157 bp, 25 predicted proteins | sample Na_anoxic_4_MG_FD_180667 | JGI IMG/M metagenome (GOLD analysis project Ga0233412, IMG submission 180667) | Seawater microbial communities from Saanich Inlet, British Columbia, Canada - Na_anoxic_4_MG | ecosystem: Environmental > Aquatic > Marine > Inlet | place: Canada: British Columbia...
GATACTGATACAAATACTAATCAATTAACAACATTTACTGTATCTGCTACAACTGATACCACACCAACTACTATATCGCAGGGTGATGATTTGATGTTTACAGCAGGTACTGGTATTACTTGTGAAACAACAGCAGATGGTACTGTCACTATTTCAAATACAGTTACAGATACAGATACTGTTTACACTCACCCTACAACAGCAGGTAATGAACATCTACCATCTTCAGTATCACAAACAGAAGCAGGATATTTAGATGGTGTAACGTCAGGTATTCAAACACAGCTAGGTGCTAAGCTACCTCTAGCTGGTGGTACTATAACAGGTGACTTAGCAATAGACGGTGACACAACCCTAGCAGCTTACAACAACACAGCAGCCATCACAGGTAACGCAGTAGATGTATTCATTTACGATACCTCGAATGACTCAGATGGTGGTGCTTGGAGAAAACGCACACAGGCTACCTCTTGGTACAATGAAACTTTAAACACCAGCACTCGTGGTTCTCGTAAAGAGTTCCCTAGTGTTGCTGTGATTGTTGCTGAGAGTAATAAAGTTACTATCTATGATGGTGATACACCTGATTTGGATATGTGGATGGTGTTTAACACAGGAACAAACTACCTTGTTGGTAATGCCAGTTCAGCTTTTTCAACACTGATTGCTAAAAATGGCAAATTCATTGTTGGCAGGTCTACTAACGGTATGTATGCGGTAGACTTTATTGCTGAAAATAACTGGTTCTTAAATAGTACGGGTGGCTATTACTCCTTGCTGTCTAGCGTGCAGAACCGTAATAGTTCAGGCGGGTTTAGCCAACTAGGTACTTCTTATCAGCAAATAGTATCGGATGATGTCAACGACATAGCAATGACAGTCCTACCTAATGCTCCTATAGACTCTACAACTGGACTACCTATACCTACTATTGCAGTAGCTACTGATGGTGGTGTGAGTGTTATTAAGGATGATGGTACGGTTGTTGATATAACTGGCACAGATGGTAATACCAGGTGTACAGCTATATGGTTTGACGATAATAACGAAGTATGGTTTAAGACTTCACAGCACGTATCTATAGGTGGAAATACCATCCCTTCTTCCGATTATAGTAACTACGCTATTTATGACTTTTTTAGAAAACGCTACTTCTATACTACTGCTGGAGGTATTCCCCCAGTACCAGCAGCAATCCAAAATAACTCTTCCAATTTTGGAATAGCAAAAGATACACATATAGTAGGGTACAATCTAGGACTTAACCTACTTAAACAGGTTGATGAAGCACCAGAAACAAGTTCAGTAGCCTACCTAACCTCAACCTACAACAGCGGATATATGACTGGTGATATTAAAGGTGCTTGGCTATCTGATACTGATACTACGAATGTAGTTGGTACAAACTTAATGTCTGGAGCTAGCTTCGTAAATACTGATAGATTATCGTCACATTCTTATACCAACGGTTCAGATACTGTGGTTATGGATGATGACGAAGCCTCTGGCGATGGCTATATTAGTATTGCTTTAAATGGATTAACAGCATCTACAACTTATGTTATTTCTTGGGTGTCAGATTTTACTTATCCAAACAGCAGTGTCTACAGGAGCCACATAGGAAGCTCTGCTTCTGGCACTGTCTATGAAGATACAGCAATGGTAGGTACACTTAATGGTAATATTACTTTTACAACTGCTACCAGCGGTAGTCCTACTCTTGTCCTATATAGTGGCTATTCTGGTGGCAATCTAACATACACACTAGACTTACGCCTAGCAGACCAAGACCGCTCAGTAAACGCCAACGGTCTTCAAGTCAACGGTACAATCACTAAGACTGCTGTAGCAACGGGTGCAGACCTTGTAGCTTATAGTGGCTTTAGTGCATCTAATTATCTTGAACAGCCTTATAACAGTGACCTTGATTTTGGTACTGGTGACTTTAGTGTGATGGGTTGGACTACTCTTTCTGTATTAGGGGGAACGAAAGCGATTATTGGAGTAGGTGATTTATCAGGCTCTAATGGGGGCTGGTTGCTAGGTTATCAAGCAACTGGTATCTTTAGAGTATGGGAAGCAGCGACAACCTCACACAGCATTAACTTAATAAGCAGTACTTCTATTGCGCCTCTTAATGTTTGGACTCACGTTTGCTTCAGTAGGACTAACGGGGTGATGAAAATCTCAGTAAACGGTGTTTCAGAGAGTGTTGTTTCGGACGCACGCACAATGACACACACTAATGCGGTGCTCAATATTGGTATATCTGATAATGGAGCATACCCTAACGATGTTGGCTCACTAGCACTATGGCGAATCTCAGCAACAGCTCCAACAGCTGCCCAGATACTTGAGATTTATAATGCAGAGAGACCGATGTTTACTGAAAATGCAAATGTGACTCTACACGGCACTAGTGACGCTGTAACAGCACTGTCATTTGATGATAGTAATGAGGAATTAGTTGTCGCTACATCAGGCGGATTATCAGTCTTTAAAGGCTTGATAAGAGTTGATGAAGAAGATGGTAATTTCACAGAGGTATCACAACAAGGTGGTATGCGTATTGTGGAGAAAGCATAATGAGTAAGCTGATAGATTTAACAGGAAGTGCTTACGGCAGGCTAACTGTAGTCTCTAGAGCGGAAAATACTAAAGGCAATCGCAGAGCAGTATGGAATTGCATTTGCGAGTGTGGTAACACTACTAAATCAGGTGGCGATGCTCTACGTATTGGCAAGACAAACTCTTGTGGATGTCTAAAAAATGAGCTTAGTGCTGAACGCATTGCCACTATTAATACTACACACGGGAAATGTAAAACTCCTGAGTATAGTGTTTGGACAGGAATGTTAAGTAGGTGTCGTAATGATAACGAAAAACAATATCACCGCTATGGTGGTCGAGGAATATCAGTATGCGAAAGATGGTTATCGTTCGAGAACTTCTTAGAAGATATGGGTGAATGCCCTAAAGGTATGTCTATTGAACGGTTAGATAATGATGGTAATTATGAGCCTAGCAACTGCAAGTGGGTAACACGACACGAGCAAGATAGGAACAAAAGCACTAACACGACAATAACTTACAATGGAGTTACTATGATATTAACAGATTGGGCAAGACAAATAGGTATGCCCGTATGGAAATTATCTCAGCGCTTACACAGGGATGGCTTACAATTTAGCGAAGCTATCATTAATGATGACCGCAGATACAACAAGGAGACAGCATAATGACTATCCAAGTAACTAAAGAGCCAATCAATCTTCGTGAGAAGCTGAATGAACTGGAGACTAACAAAGGTCTAAAAGGTAATGAGATACTACAAGCTGAAACCGCTCAGGAAGTAAGAAGCCTTATCGGTGCAGGTAGAAAGAACCTGATTATTAATGGTGGTATGGATGTGTGGCAGAGGGGTACTAGTCAAACAGGTGTTGTAGATTCAGCATACCAAACTGTAGATAGATTTAAGGGGCGTAGAAGCACTGTTACTGCTGATATTACAAAAGGAACAAGCACACTTCCTGATAACTCTAAGGTAAATACATTTAAAATTACAGCTACAAGTTCAGCAACAGGTTTTATGGGGCTATCTCAAGCCTTCGAGCAAAGTGTGTTTGATTACATTGATAATAGAACTGTTACTCTATCGTGTTGGATAAAAACTAACAGGACAGATATTACATTCAGGCACTCAAGTATTGGTAACTTTAGTGTTGGGTCTTATAACGCTGATGGCACTTGGCAGAAAATATCAGGAACTTACACAGTGCCTGCAGGCAGCACTAGTATGCAATTTGATATACTTACTTTTGCAAATAGCACATCTGCCCACACTATAGGTGATTACTTTGAAATAGCCAACGTACAACTAGAACTAGGCTCAGTAGCCACAGACTTTGAATACCGTAGTTATGGTGAGGAACTGGCACTTTGTCAGAGGTTCTATCAGAGATTGAACGTAACCCATTCTGGGGCGATAGCTAGAGGGCAAGTCTGGAATACTACATCTGGCTACGTTAACTTCCCTCTTTCACAGCCATTAAGAGCATACCCAACGGCACTTACATTTAATAATTTATCTGTTTGGGGTTCAGCAGGAACAGGGACTACGGGGACGCTTACATTATCTATTCACACCGGCTCTACGAAAGACACAGTAAGACTAAATGTAGGTGGCAAAACAAACCTAGGTGGCGCGGGTCAGGTGTGCAGTGTGTATGGTACAACCGCAACAAGTTGGCTAGCACTAGAAGCGGAATTATAGGAGATGATTATGTATAAACTTATTAAATCGGAAGAAGGTTTAACTATCCAAAGATTATCTGATAATGCTAATTTAAGCATTCAAGATGACAGTCCACATTACCAACAGTTCCTACAAGACGTTAAAGTCAATGGCTTAACTATCGTAGAAGGTGAAGATGTTATCGAACCTGATTACGTAGCACTAAGAACTGGTGTGGATGGCTATGCCTCTACAGGTGAACAGTTCGGTATGCAAACAGACGGTACTTGGGATGCTCACATAGCAGAAGTTAAAGCTAAGTTTCCTAAGACTATTACAGGTGGCACAACGATTGCTACTGTGCCTGCTTGGGTTAAAACAGAAGTTGCTAAGGTGTTATTCGCAGAGCAACTACAAGCCTACAAAGTAGCTACAGCTAGACTAGAGGCGTATGTATTAGCTGATGGAAGACCTGAACTAACTGAGATGCAAGACACTACAGAATACGTAGTTGATGCTGAAGGTATGCTTGTGCTAACTGATGGCGAGCCTACATTCATTCAGGAAGAGGTTATTGTTCAGACTGCTATTGAGCCTTTAGAGGCTACAGTAGAAGTTACAACATACCCTGAAGATATTGATGCAGAACCTGTAACTACTATTATCGAGAACCCTGAGATTACTCAGGATAACCTTGAAAGAGTAGAAGCACAGGCTGTAGTTGATGCTACACCTGCCAAAGTTAAAGCAGCATAAAACAATTAGGGGTGAAATGCCCTCAACACATTAACCAAACTTGAAGGAACTATGGAATATTCAGACATAATCTTGACACTGGTAGGAATGGTAACAACAGGGACTATCTTTGTTATCAAGAATATTATGACTGATATTAAAGAGTTAGAGCATACGATGACGCAATGTCAGACTAGCCTTCCTAAAGAGTACGTCTTGAAAGATGACCACAACAGAGAGCTGCGTGAGATTAAGAAGATGCTTGGTAATATATATGACATCATTAGAAAGGATGGCAAGTAATGGCAAGGACTAATCAAAAAGTAAGAGACAGCAAGGGGCGCTACATTAAGTTGACCGTTCTTAATAAGTTTAAATACTTCTGTAACTTCTTTAGTTTAAAGATTGAGAAGTGGACTAAGAGTTTAGACTGATGGAATCAGATGCACATAGAGATTGGAAACTGCGTAATAGTAAGCCGAGGCATAATCAATGATTAGTCTATTCACAAGCATAGCCCCTATCTTAGTAGGATTGACCAGATATGGAAACATATGAGGATTGATAAGTAGTGATATGGGTAGAGCTTGCTGATAACACTGCACGGTTCTTCCTCTTCGACCCTTGGACTCTCCCGATTAACTGGATACTAATATGATACGATTAGGAGGTACAAATGATACGATTAACAACACTATTCATATCACTGATGTTACTGACTAGTTGTGCTTCCTTGGACCTACGAAATCTAGGTAAAACAACAGTGTCTACAGGGACTGCTTATCTATTAGGCGGTCCTATTGCTGGAGTTACTGTTGGTCTTACTGCTATGGCATATGATGAACTAGTACCTGACAGTCCCGAGGTTGCCGATATAGAGACGAAAGAACAAGCAGTGGCATTCGTGGCTCAGTCTTGGGGAACAGACATCTTATACGCTTTTATAGCGTTCCTATTAATAACTAACATAGTTGTACCTTGGATGACTAAGAGACGTGGATACAATCAAGCTAAGGGTAAGTACAAAGAAACTAACACCTAACTAAAAAAGATTTAAAAACACTTGACAAACTAACAAATCTGTGCTATACTCTTAATCTTTTATTACAAAGGTTATATATATATAATGGCTAACAAAAAACCAAACAACTCTATAACAGTAGACGAAGAAGTAATTGATATTAATACTCTATCAGAGGAATCAAGAATGTACTTAGACCATCTAATGGACTTAGACAAACAAGTACAAGACCTAAACTTTAAACTACAACAAGTAAGAACAGCGAAGACAGCTTTCTTATCTATGTTTAACAACAGTAGACTCAATAAAAAGGAATAACATATGGCAACTACAGGAATACCAGTAGAATCTAAACCTGAACACTACAAGAATACTACCGCAGGTAAGCAGATAGCGGCTAATGTAACAGCTCCTGACATACCAACAGCAGCTAAACAAGAGTACACTAAGCAGGACCTCCAAAGCAATGAGTTAGCAACAGCTACTGCTATGGGTGCACCTACTACTGTTAGTGGACGTACTATCTCTAAGCCTACGTTAGGTGCTGCTGATAAAGCAACTACCACAGCTATTAAAGCTCCTGGTTCGTTAAGAGCATCTACTTACTCTGCAGCTACTTCAGGTAGAGCTGCTGAAGTTGTAGGTCAAACAGGTACCGTAGCTAAACAGGTTGTAGGTCAGACCGCTGCTCCTTTAGCTTCCATACAAGGTGCCAAAGGAACAGCTAGTTCTGCAGTTGCACAACAAGGTGTACTAAGTTCTACTATGGACGGTGCTTCTGGGACTGCATCAACAGTTGATAGCGTTCAAGACGCACAGACATTATCAAGAAGAGCCGCTACAGATAGTTCTTCTGTAGGAATAGCTAAAGAGTTAGCCAGTGCTCCTACATTAAAGACTGCCTCACGGTCTGCTGTTAAAGGTGTGGCGCGTGTTGGTGCTGCTTCTGGTATGATTGCACAACTAGCAAGTGTACCTGAAGATATTGCAGCAGCTCTTGGTTCTAATCCTGTTGAAGTAGAAGCTAAGCTAGGTTCTATACCTCCTGATATTACTGCTTCTGTAGCAGCTCTGCCAGTAGAAGCTTTAGTATCTACACAGATGGAAAACTTGTTAGCTGGTATGGAGGGTGGTGAAATTCCTCTATGGGCTAAGCCTGCAGTAGAGGCTGTAGAAAAAACATTAGCAGCTAGAGGGATGGGTAGGTCATCAATAGGTAAAGACGCTTTATTTAATTCTATTATTCAATCAGCATTACCTATTGCACAGATGAATGCTCAATCTTTAAAAGAGAGAGCAACACAGAACTTATCTAATGAGCAACAGGCATCATTACAATCAGCATCTCAACAACAGCAGATGAGAATGCAAAACCTAGGTAACGAACAGAACGCTGCATCTCAGAGTGCTCAGTATGCTTCTGCGTTACAAACACAGAACTTAGGTAATAGACAACAAGCTACTATGCAGTCTGCTGCTCAGAAACAACAAACGGCTTTATCTAATCTACAAAATAAACAACAAGCAGCTGCTATCAATACACAACAAGCACAACAGATGGCGATTGCTAACTTGTCTAATGAACAGCAGACGGAGCTTGCAAACTTACAAGAGTTAAGTAAGGCAGGTTCAGAAAATATGTCTGCTGAACAGCAATCTAAATTAGTAGAATATCAAACAGCTACTAACTTCTTAGCAAAGAATGCAGACTTAGCTCAGCAAATGGAGCTAGCTAACTTAAATACAGACCAACAAATGAAGTTGGCTAATTTATCTGCTCTTAATCAAGCAGGCTCAGAGAATTTAAGTGTAGCACAAAAGGCTGATTTAACTAACCTTGAAAACAAAATGAAGGTTAATCTTACTAACTCACAGTTTGCACAACAAATGGGTATTACTAATCTATCTAACGCACAGCAGGCTGCATTGACTAATGCACAGAGTGTTGTTCAGATGGATATTCTAAACTTAAATAACAAACAACAAACAACTTTAGTTAACAGTCAGTTAGTTCAAAGTATGTCGGTAGCTAACTTAAATAATAAGCAGCAGGCTACTATTCAACAAGCTGTATTAACTGCGTCTATGAATGAGGCTGACGCTACTAGACAGCAGCAAGCACAGGTTGCTAATGCTCAGGCTTTCTTACAGATGGATATGTCTAACTTATCTAACACACAACAGGCAGCTACGTTGAATGCTCAGATGAAACAACAAGAGATGTTATCTGACCAAGCTGCTATTAATGCTTCTAAGCAGTTTAACTCAGCTAATGAACAACAAACCAATACGTTTATGAAGAACTTAAGTGTTCAAGTAGATACAAATAACGCTACGAGAGCTGATGCGCTTAGTCAATATAACTCACAACTATCTCAGCAACGAGCTGCGTTAGATGCAGGTAATGACTTACAAGCTCAACAAGCAACTGCTCAACTCAACACACAGATAGACCAGTTCAATTCACAGCTGAGCTTTAATCAAGACCAGTTTAACGCACAGAACTCAACGGCTATTAATCAAGCTAATACACAGTGGCGTAGGCAGTTGAATACAGCTAACACAGCAGGACAGAACTCAATCAATCAAGCTAACGCAATGAACGCTTTTAACTTAAGCAATCAAGCACTATCTAATATGTGGCAAGAAACAAGAGACGCTGCTAATTGGTCTTTCCAATCATCTCAAACAGATGCTGCGGCAAAAGCTCAATTAGTTGTAGCTGCATTAGGTAATGAGGCGGTAACAGATGCTTCTACCTTAGACTTACTTGAAAAGCTAGGTGGCGCAGCAATGGATATTTGGGATGAGACAAAATAGATAATAAGAATAAGGAGTAAGTTATGGGATGGGGAAGCTGGAATCCAATAAAGATAATTAAAAAGGGTATTAAGAAAGTTAAAAAGGCTGTTAAGAAAGTAGTCAAAGGTATCGGTAAAGTAGCTAAGAAAGTATGGAAGGGTGTTAAGAAAGTAGCCAGTAAGATTGGCAAGGCGGTGACCAAGATGGGACCTCTCGCTTCCATTGCTCTGAGTATGATGATGCCTGGGTTTGGTTTAACAGGTATCTGGGGAGCTATGGCTAAAGGTGCTGCGACAGGTTTTATTACTAGTGGTGGTTCACTTAAAGGTGCTCTTGTTGGTGCAGCTGGTGGTGGTATTGGTTATGGTATCTCTCAAGGTGTTAGTGCTTTCAAGACAGGATACGCAGGTGTATCTGAAGGTGGTTCATTCTATTCTAAACTTGAAGCTGGCTTTGATTCAGTAGGTACATCTACTTCAGATGGTGTTGCTCAAATGTATAACTCAGCTGCTGATGTATTAAGTACAGGTGACGTTAGTAAGTTTAACTACTTAGATGACTCAGGTAACTACGTAAACGCAAGTAAAAGTTCAACAGGTTTATTTGACCCTGCTGGAACACCTACGCCAACTGTTGTTGATACAGGTACTGCGGTATTTGAAAATGCTAATAAAGGTTACGTTAAAACATTAGACCCTAAAGCACAAGAGTTCATCGCAAAGAATAATAATGGTACTATAACATCTAAGCAGTTAAATGAAATATATGAAAATCAGTATGTTAATGACCCTCTACTTGCTCCTAAGACAGCACCAATAACTTCAGTAGCTAATCAGTTTGATGCTGACCCTTTACTAGCACCTGTTACTGAACCTATGCAAAAAGCTATTGGACCAGTTATGGAAGATGGTACATACGGAGCGTTATCTCCCGCACAAGAAGCTGCGTTAGGTATGGACTCTGCTACTTATAATGCAAAATTACTACAAGAGAAACAGATAAACGAAACACTAGCACAACCAAAGGAGAAGTCTTGGACAGATAAGATTGATGGTAAGGCAGTTGCCGATGCTTTCAAGAAAAACTTTCTAAGTCCTGACACAGGTAGTAGTGCAGCAACGGGACTTATGTCAGCTACTCCTGAAGCAGTTGCACCAGGAGAGGGTGGTACTGGGGACGCTCAAGGTCGTTATGGTTATGGTTCAGACTACTATGACGTAACTAAGATTGGTTTACTCTCAGCTCAGCAGCGTATGCAGATGGCACAACAAACAACTTAAGGATTAGATATGGCTACAGATATAAACAAGATGGAGGGGTTAGAGAATATGGGTGTTGACCCTTTTGACGCACCTATTCCTGGCGAGTCTCTAACATCTGACCCAGAATCACCTAAGAAGTGGGAGCAGGCACCTCAGTTTAATGCAGAGAAGGACGCTATACAACACGTATTCCTAATGCTTACTGAGGAAGGAAACTATGAACAAGTAGTAGATATTATGCGTGATGGTGTCCCTATGGATATGATAGCACAAACGTATCTGTTTAAAGGTTTTCAAGAAGGTGCTTGGTCTACTGACCTTATGATGTTGTTGATAGAACCTACCATCTATATTCTTATGTGGTTAGCAGATGAAATGGGTGTTGATGCTATCTTAGATAGTGACGGTGATGATTGGGAAGATGAAGTAGAATCTAAGATGAGGTCAGATATGAAAGAGGATATAAATATGATGTCACCTCCTCCTCAAGTGCCACAATCAATATTGGCACAGATGGATTCATTCAAAGAAAAAGTAGGAGCACAGGAATAGTATGGGCATTAATTTAGGACAAGGCTTAGCAGCATTTGCAGGTGGTGCTCTTGATAGAGCTAAAGAAATTGATAAGGCAGTAGCGGATAGAATTAAGACTCTTAAGGCATCTAAGCCAGATGAACTATTGAAGAGTCGCTACAAGAAAGAGTACGAGAAGTTTGATAAAGAACAAGCTACTCTTGCTCAAGTAACGTCCGCTGGAGGTCCTAACACAGAAGCAGGACAGATGGCATTAGGTGGCTTTGGTACTGACACTGATGAGTATCGTAAACAATTGGCAGCTGACCCAACGCTATATTTTAAGATGCGTGATGCTCCAACAGCTCCTAAGTACACACCTACTGACTACAACTTAAATGGTCCTAACACAATACAACGCTTATGGGCTAGTGTGACAGGCGATGAGAAGACTGCTGATAAGGGTGCTGTTGAGGCTACTGCAGGTACAGCTACATCATTTAGACGTGGTGTGGGTGTCGCGCAAACAGCTGAGGGTAAAGAGAAGATGGATGCGTGGAGAGCTAGGCTGCCTATTACTACTAGTGAGAAAGAATGGGAAGCTAAAAGAAATGAACATAAGGCACGTGTTACTTCAGCAGAAGAAAAGTATAAGGATAATATGGACTCTGATGAAGCACGTGCGGTATTCAAGGCACTGGAGGCAGACGGACGTATTCTTACTTATGGAAGAGACCCTACAGGCAGCACAAAAGCCCCTACTATTAAGTCTATATTTATAGATGATGGTGTAGAACAGAAGATTGAATATACAGGTGATACTAAAGACACAGCAGGTGGCGCACCTGGTTGGAGACTCATAGGTACTACTAAGCAAGACAAAGGCTCTGCTGGCACCCCTGCTATTAAGAGTATATTCCTTAACGGTAAAGACCAGAAGATTGAGTACACAGGTAACCCTGAGGATACTGCTGGTGGTTCAACAGGCTGGAGACTTATTGGTGGTACTAAAGCAGATAAGGCTGCAGCAGAACAAGGACCTAAAGTTGGTGCTACGATAGAAGTTGCTAAAAAAGGTACAGGTGGACAGACGCAGAAAATTTATTACACAGGTTCTGTTAGCGATTACTACGATGGATTACAAGGGTGGACTACAGTAGGTGGCTTGAGTGCTAAACCTCAAGAGTCTTTCTCTAGAGAGAAGTGGGACCTGATTAAAGACCCTATCTATAAAGCTATTAAAGATGGCACTAAGATTGAACCTAATCAGTGGAAGATGTATAAGCTACACATCCTAGAGAATAAGGACGCACTAAGTCAATACATCAGTGCGGAGATGGCAGAGTTAGATAGCCTAGCTAAAGTGGGTTTAGAATATCCGAGCCTCTCTCTTAAGATGGGTGATAAGACAGTACCAGCAACTCTTGAGAATATGAGACTTGCTGCCGATGCTGCGAAGCTGCCTTTGGAAGATATACGCCAGATGTTATGGACTAAGTGGCAGGCGAAGCAACAGAAGGCTAACTAAGTATGGTACAAACGACTTCCACTGAGGATACAACTATGTTAAACAATACACCACTAACTACTGTAGAGGATGATGTATTAGACATTGATGTCTTATCTTCTGAGGTAGTTCCCCTAGAAGACGAAGTGTTAGACACAACTATAGTAGCAACTGTAGAGGATGATGTATTAGACATTGATGCCTTATCTACTGAGGTAGTAGAAGGAAGTAGTACTTTAGATAGTGATGTTCTTTCAGTCCCTATACAAAGTACAGATGATACTCTGTTAGATATTGACGCACTATCCCCCGCTAAAACTGCAGGGAATATTGCAGAACGTCCAGGGTATCCTGCGGAAGCAGAGATATCTGGTGGTGTTAATGTAATGGCAGCCTTGAATGCCTTGGATGCGCCTAGGGCAGCAAATGCTGCTGCTCTTATTGCAACACTGGAAGGTAAAGACTTAACAGATATTGAACAGCAGTTCATAGATACGTGGTCAGGAGAAGACCACCCAATGATGGGTGAGTACTATAATAGAAAACTATTAGAGATGCGTGACAACCCTGATAGCTATCCTATACTCTCCCCACTCTTGGTAGGGACTGAGAAAGTACTAGATATTATCCCACAAACTGGTGAGGTGGCTATGCGTGTCTCTGAGAAGGCTCAGGATTTCCTTACGGTGATTAGTGCTTGTGGACAATTCCCAACACAGGAATGTATTGCAGAACTCTCTACGCCTATTGCACAGCAACGTGCGGGTGAGATGTTACTGCGTATTGAAGAGGCTGAGCTTAACTCTAATGACCTTAGTGGTATGTTTAAGATACTAGGGCATACTGTGGGCTTTGCTACTGATGTGCTCATTGACCCTATAACATATACTAATCCTATTGTTAGTTTTATTAACAAAGGTAAGAACCTTGTTATGTCTACCCAAGTAGCACAGAGGATTTCTAAGCAAACAGGTATGTCTATTGAACAAGTGAAGCACGCCTTCACACATAGTAAGTATGGGCAACCTCTTGTTCAGTTAGCTGATGAAGCTTGGACACTGTTTAATACTAAGCATAAGTTAGATAAGATTAAGATTGGTGACAAGACTGCTTGGGATTATCAAAGCGCTTTTAAAAACTTAGTTGCTGCAGCACGTATCAAAGCTATTAGAGATAACAAAGAGTTGCAGACATCTATTAAGTCATACGCTGAGCGCACGAACACACCAGTAGATGATATCAATATGTTTATCACTGAGGCTGTTGAAAGAGGTGGTATTCAGAATGTAGATATGCGTCACCTTAATAAAGAATCTATTGAGGCTTTATCTGGTAGTCCACAGTTAAGAGAGATTATTAAAGGGCTTCAAGTTAAGAATGAGAATCAGTTAGCTGCTGAGTTAGATGCAGGTATTAAAGTAACTAAGTTAGAGAATGCCCCGTTGATTGTTAAAGGTGGTGATACTGAGTTATACTTACAATATATGAATCACGCTATTTTACCTGAAGCTAGGGATATTGTACTTAAAGCAGGTGATGAAGCAGCACCGTTGTTTATTCAAAAAGCAGGAGAAGCTAAAGGCAACATCTTTACTACTAAGCACTCTTCCACTTATAAACGTAAAGAAGATTGGGCAGGTCTAACATTAACTGATATTAATGACTTAGCTAAACAAGGACACTTGCCTGGTTATGAAGGTAAAGTATTTGAGAACGGTTTCTTCCACACCGACCCAGCAATTCTACAAGCTATCAGAGATAATAAACACTATCGTACGTTAGCTGCGGCTGAGTTAGCTGAGGGGATTAAAGGTTTAGGCGTTGCAGGGGATGATATCCTTAAAGCAGCGAGAGACTCTGGATGGAAGCCCCACAATAAGGGAGCAGCTAAGGATGCTACAGTAGCCCTTAACTATCTGAAGAAAGATAACCCCAACCAATGGGGTGATTTAACAATGACGAAGAATCAATATACAGGTGGTCAAGCTTTCCCTGGTGAGCTAGCTAAGTTTATTGATAACAGCTTAGAATTTATACACACACCTAAGCAGATGAATATGTTTAGACAGGGGTGGGAAGGTATGACACGTTGGTATAAAGCGTGGACATTATCTATATTCCCATCGTACCACGTACGTAATACTGTGGGTAATATGTGGAACAACTTTGTTGTGGGTGTTAAACCTCAGACATATAAAGATGCGTTACATATACAACACGCTATTGCTAAAGGCTCTTCAGGCACATTCAAATTAAAGAATGGTGATGAGGTTCCTTATAAACAGATAAGAGATTGGGCAGACGAGCACGGTGTTACTGGTCGTGGTATCTTTGCTATTGATATTGAAACATCACTAGTTAATGAACTAGGTAGAGCTAAGTGGGCTACGTTAAGCTCAGAGAATAAAGCTATTGCTATTGGTAAGCGTGTCGGTGAACACATTGAGGACAACGCCCGTATGGCTAACTTTATTGATGGTCTTAATAAAGGTATATCTCCTGAGAAAGCAGGTAAGAGAGTACGTCATACGTTGTTTGATTACGGTGACTTAACTGAGTTTGAGCAAGGTGTTATGAAGAACCTTATGCCCTTCTATACTTGGTCTAGAAAGAATATACCTTTCCAGCTTGAACAGATGATTAAACAGCCTGGTAAGTATAAGGCAGTAGACACAGCACAACGTGAGATTGAGGCTTCAGTTGAAGAGGCTAACCCTAACGAGAAGCTACTTGCTAAGTGGATGTTAATCAATATGCCTACTAAGGTACGCTTAGATGATGATGGTAAGCCTCAGTACTTCTTACTTGGTGGTTGGTTACCTGCTGCGGATATATGGAAGCTAGCATCAGCGCCTGCTACTGTACCTACAGACTTACTACACCCAGTTGTTGCCTCATTTATGGAGAGCAGCTTACGTCCTACATACACTAAAAATATTGAAGAGCCTACTGGGTTCACTACGTTATTTGGTGACCGTCAGATAAAGTACGGTGAAGTAATGAACTATATGGGCATTACGATGGATAAGTCTACAGCACATTACTTAGATAAGATTAGAGTACTCTCTACGCTGGATGACTTCTATCAACCCTTCAATGAAGATAGAATGAAGTCTCCTTTCGCTAAGCCTAAGACAGCTGAAGAAGCTCTTATTAGATTCTTTACTGGTATTAAGTTACACACAGTGGACTTTAAAGCACAGAAGAGTTTTAGAGTACGTGAGTTGGAAGCTCAGATTAAGAACAGAAAAGATATTCTTAAAAAGAACTTCCCCTATGATGTACAAGATAAGGACTTTAAAAAGATAAAGAATCTTCTTAACCAGTTCAAACAGTTTAGACGAGGTGGTTTAGTTACTCAAGCAGAACGCCTGGGTTTTAGTAAGGGTGGTGAGTTATCGTTAGGTGAACAACAACGTCTTGTTGATTACTCTAACACAGAAGATAGTTTACTACCTGTTACAGAAGGAACACCTGAGCCTACGATGAGTGAGGGTATTAGTTCTGATTGGAACAAACGTCTTGAGTCTATGGATGAGTCTCGTAGAGATAGAGAATCTGGTGAGATTAGTTTAGCACGTAGCACAGTTAATACTGCTGGTGCGTTAGCTGGCTTTGCTTTTGATACAGGTGGTCGTTTGATTGAAGAGTCTGTTGATACGTACTTAGGCAACCTAAAATCTTTTGCACCTACTACATATAACAAAGTAGCTGATGAAGTAACTGAAGCTAAAGAGTGGGCACTTACTACTGACGCAGGTAAAGCTGCGGTAGAAGCTGCACAAGCAGGCTATGAAAAGTACTCTGTTTGGAAGGAAGCTAATCCACAGGACGCTAAGACATTTGAATCTGTACTGAACATTGGTATGTTTGGTTGGGGTGCTAAAGGTGTTAGCTCTCAGGTTAATAAGTTATTTGATAAACCTATTGTTAATACTGTTGATAATATAGTACCTGAGAAGCCCGTACTTCCTCCTGTAGCGACTAAAAAGAAAGCACCTGTACGTGACAAGGAAGCAGAAGATACAGAGCTTACAACGTTAGCTGAGGGGCTTACAGAGTCAGGTGGTTTTAAATATAAACTACCTACTATGTTACTTGACCTAACAGTTAAAGATAAGGTAGGCGATTCTAAACCAAGTCAATGGAAATATAATATTAATAGATGGGTTAAGAAAGGAAAGATTAAGAAAGAAGAGTTAGATGATTCTCGTCTTATGGGTTGGTTAGATACACAAGCTGCTGATACGAAGATTGCTACTAAAGATATCTTTAGCTTTATGAAAGAGAACTCTCCGCTACTTAAGACTTACACTAGTAAGATAGGTAACAGGAGAGATGACGAGTGGTATAACTCACAACCTCTAATACAAGAGCGTGTTGCCGTAGAAGGTGACTACCATAATAAGTTACAGGAGGTAGGTTATTTACAAGACAAGGATAATATCGGTGATATAACTGCTGATAATAAAGAGCTTGTACTTAAAGCAGCTGGGTGGTTACATTTCACTAGTGTAGAGAATATAATAACTGGTGACTACAACACACAGATTGACTCAGACTTCAAGAAGTTCTTTGCTAAGTCTGCTTACGCTGATAAGGCTATAGAAAGAGAGATTACTCAAGCTAAGTTTATTAACGATGTAGATAGTGTCTTTCATCCTGACCAACCAGAGTTCAATAGTGCACAACACAGGGACGAGATGATAAACACTATCTTAGGTACAGGTAATCCACAACGTAGGAACTCACACATCTTAGGTGCTATTATCGAGGACGTTAACCAGGCATACCTTAAAGCAGAAGGCAGCGAGAGAGAATTACTTAATAACTATGTTGATACTTTTGTTGCAGCGGGGAAGGCTAAGGCTGAGCACGCAAGATTTACGTATGATAATAAAACAGAACTACGTGATTTAAGTACAGAAGCTCTGAGACGTAATGCTGGTGATGTATCACCTAATACGTGGAACAACTACGCTTTACCTAACACAAGAGGTAAACCCGTTACTATCTTAGTACAATCTAAGGTAGGCTCTGAAGATAGGCTCAAGAAGCTAAGAAAGTTTCATAAGGCAGTAGAGGATGCACGTACTGGTGCGATGTTAGGGGAAGGCATACCGTCTCTTGAACACCGCATAAAGAAAATAGAGCAGGATAGAGATGACAATCCTATAGCTGCGCGTATATTTTCTACTAAGCAATTAATGACTGAGCGGCGTGCTTTAAAGAAACAACTCGCTGCTTTTAAAAAGAAAACAGGTGTTGCTTGGGAGGATAGGGATACATATATTAATAAAGCTGAGACTGAGTTATACTTAGAGCCTCACTACACAGGTATATATGGTGAGTCACCACTCAAGAAAGATATACCACAAGAGAATCTTATCTTACATATCAGAGGTAATGTTGTTGAGCAGAGTAGTTTTGGTGAGGGAAAGGGTTTATTTATTAATGAACAACAATCTCAAGCACACCAAGCAGCGATGGGTAATGCGAGACACTTTGAAAATCTAACTGAGATAGCTCCTGGGTTAAGAGGCATCAGTGGATATGCTAAGTTAGATGCTGGTCCTAAAGCCGCTAAGTTAATAGAGAAGAAACGAAGTATTCAAAGAGCTATTGATAATTTATGGGCTGACATAAACGTACCTGCTAACATAGCACTGGAGCACCCTGATGTTAAAAGGATTTCTAAGATAGTGACTCCTATGGATGAAGAGATAGCTGATATTGAGATGGAGCTAAGGCACTTGACAGGATTACCAAGTAACGAACGTATGAATCTGATTTTTGATGAAAGTATCCCTGAGAATTTATCTCATAAGAAAGATTGGACACCGTTAGCTATGAAGCAATCAATTAAATATGCTATTGATAATAACCTTAACTATATTGTATTACCTATTGAGCGCCGTAGTATTAGTCAGATTGAACAATGGGGAGATAACGAACCAGGTGTTATGCAAGCCATCATCGATAGAAATTCTATCTACTCACCTAGAGCCTACAGAAGTATTGTTAAGAAGTGGGATAAAGATGCTAAGCCTTTTGAGGATGAGTACCTAGATTCAGACGAACGAGGTAATTGGACTGAAGGGGACATACATAAAGTTGTTGTCTTACCTATTACCAAGGCTATCAGAGAAGGTATAAAAAAGGACGGGCTAACTGCCTACCGTAGAGGTGGTCTAGTCACACAGATGAAAGCTCTGATTCCAAATGGGTAACTAACTCATCTAACTTATGATTACATTCATTGATGAGTACGTTATATAAGTTCTTATCAGGGAAGTCTTCAAAGACACCACCAACTTCATCAAGAGGCAGACCACTTAGTTCAACTAGGAGTCTGCCTTTTCTGTCTAAGAGTATTTGAAAACCTACTAACTTTGCTTCGCTCATTTGTTATCCTTATTAATAATTGGTTTAAGTTGTCTGCTCGCTTGCATCTGTACAATGACTGCGTTCTTTAACTTAATGTTGTGGTCATCAAATCTATGACAGTATTCAGGGGGTAGTTTATATACTACAACATCAGTACGTTTGTTCTCAAGTAAAGCCTCTAAGATTTTTTGGTCCCAATCATATGTATCTTGTTGCATATCTATCCACTCTTTAACTACTTGCTTAACCTTAGGTGTATTCTTAAAATAAACAGTAGCTGATATCAATCTACCATCTCTATAGTTAACTGCTATATCAGTATCAGTGGGTAGGTTATCTAACAGTGTAGGGTAGTGTTGAAACCTAGCGTCAGCATCAACCCATAACACATCAGCGTCTAACTCGTTAAGCTTATCTAATATGTAGTTAGCTTTCTGTTGACAATTCTTCTCCCAAGAATCTAATGACTCTCTGTGCTCAATGTGTACGGTGTCTAATCCTACATCTTCAACTGTTTGTTTTAATGCTTCTGCGTTAGGCTTATACTCATCAGTATAATAACTAATAACGGTGTACTTAGACATACTTAATCCTCACATAAATACCTAAACCATTAGGCGTGGTCTTACTTGTTTTAATGTTATCCCATATTAGGTTTAACTCTGGATATCTTTCTTCCATATTCTCAACTGTCAGGTCAGGTTGTTTGTGCTCTTGATAAGGATTACCTGCTAGGTGGTGCTTATGTAATGAGTAAGGTACTATAATAACTACATCCTTAGGTAACATAGTCAATAACTTCTGAGCATCCTTTACTGTTAGATGTTCTAACATATCACCTATAGTTGCTAAGTTATAGTCACCGTACTCTTTAAAGTCTAAGCAGTCAACATTAAATACTTTGTTGTACTTATCCCCTAAGTATTCTTCTACGTTAGGTGTCCATACTTCAATAGCATCTATGTTAGGGTGTGTCTTATGTAGCAACTCCCACATCTTACCAGCACCAGCGCCAATATCAATTATCTTAGTAGTTGAGCTATAGTTATTAACTATGTAAGCTACTACTTCGTTATCTGTTTCGTTAGAACTATCACTCATTATGAGTGCATCCTTAGTGCTCTGATATCTCTGTCATAGGCATCACGTAAGACATACATTTCTTTTAGGTGGTCTTGATGTTTCTCTAAGTTCATTACGTCCATCTCCAGTGCAAAGATACCACGCTCTAAGTTCTCAAGGTTCTTCTTAACTACCTCTATATCAGACTGGTCTAAGTCTTCAACCTTCATCTTCTAGCTCCCTAATCTGTGCTTCTAGACTAGCAATCTTAACATCTTTAGCGTGCTCTTGTCTATATGTCATAAGGATATCAATAAGACTATCGATGTCTTCTAAGTTAAAAGGAATAAATCTACCGATAGAATCTTCAATACAGAAGTCATCTCCACTGTTAGGTCCTACTCTAAAACTATCTATAGCCTCACTCATTCCCCAATCAAAGAACTGACCACCTGCTATGTATTCATCCTCGTCAGTTAACATTCTATACTCTAGAGGTTTAGTATCTCTTAAACTTTGTACTGTTACGACTGTCATCTTATTGTCCTCCTTGATTCATACTATGTAATACACCTATCATAAAGGTTACTACTGCTATTGTTACGTACATATTATCTTCATTCCATAAAACACGTACTATATCATAAAACCATTCCATTGTCAACTCCTAAAGTTATCTTTGTTCTTCTTCCACTCACCACGCATCTTCTCACACAATTTAGTAGAGTCTTGCCACTTATCCAAAACAATACACTCTATATGACTGAAGCCTAAGTCCTTAGCCATATGAAGACGTTGACACCCACACCGCACCTGTAGTACTGTTGTAGAAATAACGTCTGGATATGGGAAGATATCGAGCTGTGAGTGTCCCATATTCTCCCACTCTTCCTTGGTTACTATAGCTACTACAAGAGGGTTCTTTAAACCATTAGCCTCTACAGAGTCTCTAACTACTGAGTACGCTGTATAGAACTCCTTCTTAGTTGGTAGTTCATTGATGTAGTAATCTATGTTGACGTATGGGTATAAATCATCAACAGCCACAATAGTTGTATCTCCCCACTCAGTAGAGCTTGCCTGCAGTACCTTCATCGTGTAGCTACGGCATCAACAATAGGTATGTACGCTATCTCTTTGTCAATCCATTCCTTACGTCCGAAGTCTGTCTGTGCTGGTAGCTTCTTAGTAAACCAACTAATATTTAACTTATCAGGATGGAATAGGTAGATAGTTTCCTTACCGTCCTTAGGCATACTAACAGCATAGATAAACTTATAGTTGTTATCGTTAGCGTACTTAGTATTCCAATCGTACTTCATCTTCTCAATCAAGGTATCGTCATAGAACGCACGTCTACATTTAATCTCTAACATAACACCGTGCTCTTCACAGAACGCATCGTACCTTGAGAAATTATCTTTCTCTTTCTTGAATGTATACTTACTTGTGTCATTTAATAAGTCAATTACTTGTTGTTCGTTCATCTATCTTCTCCGCTGTAAAATTAATGTGTCCTTCTACTGCCCAATACTTCCGAGCTCTTAGCATAACAATCTGATTATCATTAGTATAATATATTCCCTCAAGTGAATCAAGTGTTGCCTTAACATAGTTATCTATGTCTGCATTGTTGTCACAATACTTACCATCGTTCTCCTTCTTCTTCTTCTTAGACCACGACTTAGCCATCTGTACGTGGAAGTCTAGCTTAACATAAAGTAAGTCATCTGTGGGAGTAGTTTCATATTGTGTTAGTAACTCTTTAAAGTTATCTCTAAAGGTTTGATACCTCTGAGGGAAGTATGTAGCCCAACGAGTAACACGTGCACGACTGGCAACTACAGGGGCAATAGGAAATGTTATCACATACCCTCCTTGTCTTCATTATAGTGCAAGCCATCATTTCCATTCAACCCAATTATATTAATTCTCTCATCGTCATCGTCCCATACTTCCCCAGTATCAGTAGCTAACTTACCAAGCCTCTCGTAGTATTCCTCATCAATCTTAGCGTACTCTATGGCATTCATAAGAGCCTTAACGATACCTACCTGTACTAGTGCATCAGCTTCAGCATCATCAATCTCTACTGTCAGCTTATTCTCATTAGGTATAGCACCTTCTAGTGCCTCAGGTGGCAGTACAATAAACTGTGTCTTACCTTCTCTAGCTTCATCAACTAGAGCCTGTAGTCCTAGCTTGAAGAATACTTCTTGTTCTTCTTCAGTTATGTCCTCAACTATAAAGTCATTAGTTGTTCCCGCCTTCTCTTTAATCTGCATCATTGTTCTCCTATAGCAATCATATGTCTCAGCTCATTAGCTTCCCAGAAGTGCTTCCACTGTTCCTTGTTAGACACTAACCTAATGACATACTCTAGTGCTACACTGTCCCTATCGTCACAACAGGTATACATATTAAGTAGTTCCTTACGTACGAACTCATCAGCTTCATCAGTGTTATGTCTAGGTGTAGATAGGTTAAGGAACTCATCATACTCTTCTAGCTTCTCAACCCTTCTAACTAAACTATCATATCCCATATCTTCATCCCTTAGTTTATCAATCTCTTCTTTACTATCTACCCATTTGTATCTGTCGTGGTCTCCACTCATATCCTACTCCTTTAGTATTAATCTTCTTAATGGCTCATATAGTAATCATTATCCTAGTAATATAGGACTTATGACTCTTATATGATACATTACAGTATCCTATGTACAGTATAGTGTACATAAAACTTGACACTTTATAGCACCACTTTGTGTCATATTCCGCTCTTTTCTGCACGTCTAAGAATGTAAACTTACGTATATCTAAGGTTCAACCTTTATATGTCATAATATATATCTCTATCCAATTATATCCAATAACATATACTCATATCCTAATCTCGATATGCGATATCAGTCCCAGCCTTTAGCATAATTCCTAAGAAACCTATCACCACAGTCTACACTATCCTTACCCTGCTTACGTATCAGCTTAGTCAACTCATCATAACGTCTACCTAGTAACTCGTTCTCCTTCTCCAACTCCTCTAGCTTATCCACTACCTCTCGGTAACTAGGGATAGTAGTAGTGTTAGACTTACTTTTTATCTTAGCTAGTGCTTTATGAAATCTCTCTTGTCGTTCCCAGTAGCCCTCTGGTAATTCCTCTAGTTCACTCATTCCCCTTCTCCACTGTTATCTCTGTCCACTCTGCTTTCTGAATAACATAGCACTTACTAAAGTTTTCATAAATACTTTCTTTGGTGTGAAAGCCTGTTAGCTCTACCCTATCATCAGAAGCCTTGACTACCCACTGCCACATCTTAATCTTACCTTTAGGTTTGATACGGTAATCAGCACTAGTATCATCAAAGTCTGAAAAAGAATCAACGCTATACCAATGCGTATTAAAACGATACTCAACCTCTAGTCCATCCATATAAGCATTTACATATGCCTTTAGTTCTTCAGTCATCTTCATTCTCCTTATTGATATTTGCGCCACCAAATTACCTTACCATTTCTCTTCATCACTAGTGACACACAGTACTGTTCAGCACCTCGTGCCTCATACTCGAGTGACTTAATGTAGCACCAACGAGCGCTAGGACAAGTGTATGTACCGCTCGTACCATTAGCCATCTCTACATCCATAGTGACTACATCCTTAGGTGGGAAGTCATATACATTAGCCTCACTCTTGCCCATACATACTAATAGTAGAAGGAATACACCTGCTGTAATCCAGCCTAAGTTAATACTACTACTCTCACTCCAATTCTTATTCTTCACTTCATATCCCTCCAAATCTTTAACGCTATCTTCATCTTAGTCCTCTCTAACAGACACCTAATGCATACCTTATCCCACCAAATACTAATAGTATACCACATATACTTCATTATAAATCTCCTAACTCAAAGTCTTCATCTTTACTTAAGTCAATAGCAGCCACATAGTTAACACTTTCAATCTCCTGAGGTGCTGACTTAACATTTGTACTATCTAGGTAGTTGTCTACCCACGGTAAAGGATTCTCACCTACCTCTAGTCCTAAACGCTTAGGGTCAAGACCAATGTTAGTTAATCTAACTGCAAAGATGTAATCCATATACTGCTTAAGGATAGCTTCATTCATACCAATCAAAGGTGAGCCCTTAGAGAATAGGTATTCAACCCACTCCATCTCTTCCTTATAACCAGTAGCATACATCTCATACACCTCATCCTCTAGGTCCTTAGCAATCTCAGTGAAGCCCTCACTCACATCAGTGTTCAACATCTTAATGACTCTCTGGAATACATCTAGGTGTATCATCTCATCTCTAGCAATCAGTTTAAATACATTACTACTACCTGCCATTAACTTCTCAGGTTGCTCAGAGAATGACCAGTTAGTTACAAATGTACAGAAGAATCTAATGCCTTCAAACATATTAAGAATTACTGCTGATTTGTAGACTGCCTCTTTGACCATACGTTCATCAACTTCTGGGAAAGGTTTGACAGCCCCAGGCTTAAGAGATAAGACAGTAGAATTAGCATCCATCCTATCAAAAACACTGGTAGCCCAATCAAAGCCAGCAAGAATAGAAGTAGCCCGTCTCTGTACGTACTCATCATCTATGATTCCTCCTAT
>Ga0233412_10000445_pt1 | contig 24055 bp, 4 predicted proteins | sample Na_anoxic_4_MG_FD_180667 | JGI IMG/M metagenome (GOLD analysis project Ga0233412, IMG submission 180667) | Seawater microbial communities from Saanich Inlet, British Columbia, Canada - Na_anoxic_4_MG | ecosystem: Environmental > Aquatic > Marine > Inlet | place: Canada: British Columbia...
GATGACATCATAGCTAACGACCATAAGGTTCGTGTTACTGCGAACATTAGATTACTTGAAGCTATTCAAGCAGGTAACGATCCTGCGGTATTGAAAGGAGATATGGATTGGGATGTTATGACACCTCAAGATATGACCGGTATAGCTATGGGTACTCCAGACTTATGGCAAGAAGTTCCTATGAAGGCTATCCTTGAAGCGACTGCATTCGCGGAAGGCGGGAATAGAGGTAGGCTTTATGAAGAAGCTCAGACGGGTAATTCATACGTTAGAGATGGTAATGGTCAATGGCATGTCCGAAGTAAGGATGCTGCATGGAATGACCAAAGTAATTGGAGAACAGGCCCTAAGGTTCAGACTCAGGCGTGGGACGCATGGAATGGAGGTCAGTTGAATAGAACACAATATTAAAGATACATAGCAATGGGAAATTGGGATTTAGTTTCAAGGATTAAGACAGAGCCTGTTGGTAGCGACAGTACTATTAGTGCTGATGCTCTTTCAGACCCTTCTAGTGGAAAGAAAACACCACCAACACAGAATAACTTTCAGAAGTTTTTTGGCAATGTGTCTGATGATTTCAAGCCTCACTTCGAGTGGGGTGATTTCAAAGATGGTGACGATTCGCTTCAAGATGTATTTGACAATGCGTTGAATGGTCATTACAAATCTGTACTGATGAAGCATGGTCCAAAGTCTGGGTTCATTAGAGATCAATTCAAAACCTTAGGTGAGTCTGCATGGGCTATTGCTAGACATATTAAAGATGGAGATAGAAAGAAATTCGAGCGTGGGTTTAACCCTGATAAATATTCTTCGGAGCTAGACAAGCTTAGAGAAGCATTTTATGGTAACTGGAAGAACGCTCAAGGTTCAGTTTATTTAAACCAAGAAGGACTGCAAAGAACAGAACAAGATGTGTATTTTACAGCGGATGCAAGGCTACAAAGCCCCGAAGCTTTCAAGAAGGCTAACTTCATGATGGAGAAAGGTAAAGGTAAGGCAGGTAGTAATATTGCTACTGATGTAAAAAGCGGTCTGCTTGGTCAATCTGCTTACGCTCTTCAAAATGCCAACGGAGCTTATAATAGTGTCGATGCAAATGACGCTATGGATAAGGATCAATTGAGAAAAGTAGTCAACCCAATCATCCAAGAATGGTCAGTTCAAGGGTTTGCTAGTTGGGATAGAGGTGCTACTGCTGTTGATAGATATGACAACATCACTAAGACGATGGGACTTATTGACGACACTCTTAATTGGGTTGCTGAACACGGCTCTCCAAAACAAGATAAGGACTTAAAGAATCTTGCTATTAGAATGCGAGATGATATGAAGCTTTTAGATTACGGCTCTAAGAAAAAGTACATGCTAAATAATATTCCTGACTGGAATAGAATGACAGAGAACTTAGGTTTCTATGGTTCGCAGCATGTGTACAATAAGCATAAGGACGTTTTCAATGATTCGAGATATTACTCAGGTGATACTCCAGAAGAAAAGAAGCAGAGCTTTAGTGATTCAAAAAACCTTGTAGCTAAGAGATTGCAACTCCGAAAGGAATATAGAGATACATCTAAGAGAGTTAAAGCTCAAGCGTATCAAAGACTTCATGAGGATATGAAATTCTCTGTTGACTCTAAGGGTAATATATCTGCAAGTACAGATGTAGGAGATCAAGACGCAATGATTTACAAGTTCCTTCTCAACGAGAATGGTGACATTAGAGGGCGTAACGATGTTCTAGGTGATATCAGAAGAGAGTTTGGGAAGACTGGTAAAAGATTTAACTCTGGATATCGTGGAACTCTTACTGAAAGAGTTTACGTTCAAGGTTACGGAGATCAAGGTACGCACATTGGAGCAACTGAGGCAGGTGGTGGTGGTTCATATCAGAACCGATCTTACAGAAACCCTGGCTACACTTGGACTGAAATGATTAACGCTTACGATAGAGTCAAGAAAGGATTTAAGACTTCTTTCGGTAAGGTTAACGTGCAGAATGTTGCTGAGTACACATCTATGAATGCTGGTCTTGGTTACAAGCGTTCAGAAAGGCTTATGTATAGCTCTGTTGATTTTAACATTGACAACCCTAAGACTGATAACGTGAACAAGATCCTTCAAATGGTAAAGGATAAGGATTGGTCAACGGATGTTCCAATCAAGGATATCTTTATCAGTACGAATGATTACAACCCTGCCATCTCAACATCTTATGTTGATGAGAAGCTTGCGGGTAATTGGACTTCTGCACAGCAGAGAAAATACTTCCGTTCATTCTTTAAGGATGAGGATGCTGTTTACGATGTTGAGTTTAGTAGAGAATCCCCTTTAAGAGGTAAGTCGTTTTATACTTTTACGAAAAAAGGTAGCGACAAGAAACTTAGTATGTATGTTGACAGAGGTCTTGCTCATAAGTATCAAGAAGCTTTTGTTAAGAATACATTCACCTCGTCATCTGATTGGTCATTCAATGTGGATGGTGTTTGGGACATGACATACGCTCAAGGAACAGGTAACGCTCAGAAGGCTAAGAACCTTCAGATAGTTAATAATTCTGGCGTTAAGTATTTGTCTGGTACAATTTGGGACCCGCGTGCAAATGAAGGTCAAGGGGATTTTGTTCCTAAGTATTTAGAACTTGGACGTTCAGATATGCTTTCAATAAGAGATGCTGAGAATATAGTTACAGATTACCTTAACAGTATTACACGATAACAATGGCTGACATCAACAATGATATTGAACCAACTAATGGTCCTTCAATCGACGAGATATTTCAAGAAACTCTAAGCAGACATAGTGACAAGATTGATGTCGCTGGTCTTGGTAAGAGTACTCCGTTCGCTGCGCCTAGCTTAGATAGATATTTAAGTTATGGTACTAAGACATTTGGTAAACTTGGCTACGATCCATATGTGGATAATAGTGAACTTTACAATGCTAACACGCATTGGACTCAAGATATTACTAGAGCCTGGATAGGAATGCAGAAATTATCTGGTGTCGGTTTTACTGATACTTTTGGTTTCGGTGTTTTTTCATCAGATGATTCTCACAAGAACTTCGAGAAGATAATGGACACTTATGGTTCTACTCGAGAAGGTGCTACAGGTTTTGTTTCTAATACATTATTGTCTGCAGGTTATACCACAGGTATCATCAAGGCTATTGCCGCTGAAGAATTAATACTTCTTGCTACAACGGGAGGTATGGGTAATATCGCTACTGCCGGTGAAGTTGGTCGTGGTGTTTCTAATATTTGGAGAGCTTGGGACAAAGGAAGTAAAGTTCGTAAAGGTGTTGCAGCCAGTATTAAGTTTGCTAAAAAGTTTGAGAACGCAAGACTGTTGAAAGCTCCTATAGGTTTCGTGAAGCAATTAAACCCAATAGGTGAGACTGCTAGTTTTATAAAGAACTTCGACAAGATGCAAGGCCTTAACAGATGGCAGAAAGCATTCACAGGTGCAGGTTCTTTAGCTCGTGACGCTCGTAAGATTCACATGACTATGGCTGAGTCGAACCTTGAAGCAAACCTCGCAAGAGATCGGGTTCGTGAAGACATGTATGATGAATGGTACTCTAACAATGTTGGAGAGACTATGGATAATGCTACTCGTGCTGAACTTGAGGAGAGTGCTGACAAAGTATTTAACATTACGTATAACTCAAACATGGGTCTTATATACGCTACTAATGCTATAACATTCAATACGATGTTTAGAAGTATGCGTTTGACTAATAAGGCTTTTGGATTCAGTAAGGCAGGTGGTTTTACTGCTAAAGGATTGGGTAGTAAGGCTACTGTTACTGCAGTCAAAAAGAACTTAGGTTCTTACGCTCAGAAGAAAATGGCTGACATCACTTGGAAGAATGCTACGAAGTGGGCGGCTACTTCATCTATGGAGGGTGTTCAAGAGATTGGTCAAGATTTCATATCTGGATTCGCTGTACGTTACGCTACAGGGGATGAGAGATTGAGGGGTCAAACTTACAACTCGATGCTTGGAGCTATTGGAGATATGCGTGCTGAGTCATTCTTCTCTGGTATGTTAATGGGTACATTTGCAGCGCCTACGAGTTTCTCTATTAAGCAAGCACAAAACTTCTTTGTTCACGGTGGTCACAAGTCGGTAACGAATAGAGCTGTTTGGAAAGAGCAACGTAAAGCTGATTATGAATCAAGAGTAAAAGATGCTGAGTTCTTAACTGAGTTCTTTAATAAGACTGGTTCTTGGCTGGACGTTCAAGGTACTGATGTATTTAGACAAGCTGAGGCTCAAGAGCGAATGGTTCAAGCTGCAGAAGATAAGAACCGTATGGACTTCGAGGATAATCGTGCTGAAACATTCCGTCTTGGAATGAAGCAGGTTATTAAGAATGGTCTTGAAAGCGAGATGATTGAACATCTTGAGGGTTTAAAGGAGCACAATCCTGCAGAGCTTAATGATTCATTGAACCGTACAGATGTTACAGAAGAAAACATTGGGGAGTTCCGTGATAAATTCGATAAGAAGATTCAAGCCGTTAAAGACTTCAAAGCTAATTATGATGAAGCACAACACGAAGTTAATCCTATAGATATAAACAAGCTAAAGGAGACAGACCCAGAGTTCAATGCTAAGCGTTTAGCTTACATGAAGTTTGAAATCTACCGTGATGAACTTATATTCTCTAAAGACCGTGTTCGTGATCTAGCTGTTCGTCTTGACGGAATGAGCAAGATTCTTACGAAGGATGGAGCAATAAGCAGTACTGAGCTTAAGACTCTTCTTGATTCAGATGCTTTAAGCGGAGAGATACTTTCATTGTCAATGGACGTTCAAGCCGACAAGGAATACGATGTAGCTCCTAGAGAACTTAAATATAAAGAGGAAAGACTGAACGCATTGAAGGCTTACCAAAAGGCTTTGATTAAGTTCGACAGTCTTGATAGCAATAAGAATCCAGATGCGGTTGAGTTGGTTCACAACGAAATGTTTGAAGCATTCAACTCATTGATTAACGCAAACCTTAAGACTGAGGATAATGTTTCTCAACGTGTATTGAACCGTAGAAAGTTTGATACGTATTGGGACTATCTTATCAAGAGTAATGAGCGTACTGAATTACAGAAGCATGCCAACATGTTGCTTGACCCAGACCTTGCCGTGAAGTACATGGAGAAGACTGGTAAAGTTCTTGAGGACATGGAGAAGAATAAGGGTAAATACATTCTTAAGTCTTTGAATGCCTTACATGAATACGAAGTTGGAAACGAAATGTTCGAAGACTTGGTAGCTGCAGGTTATGCATTTGATATGAAGGAGCTTGATGATTTGATGCAAAACAACATCATGCCTTCTAAGTTGTACAACATTAAGACTAACAAGGAGTTATCAGCGAAGGAAGCAAAAGAAGCTCAGAAGATTATCGAAGGTCATGTCAAACGACTTAAAGGTAAGCATGTATTTGCTACAGGTTCTGGTTACACTACTCGTAAGAAGAATGAGTCTGACAAGAGAACTTCTAAAGGATTACTACGTGAGTTTGCTGCAGGAAAGAAAGATGCTCCGGTAAACATTTCCACTTTCATTAATAGACTACTTAAGAGTAAGCATATTACTACTTCTGAAAAAGAAATACTTGAGGTCTTAAAGGATTTAGATGTGGCAGAAGGAACTGTAGTTCTTACTGATAACGCAGAAGCTCCTATTACTATTGAGAAAGATGGTACAGTTAAGATTGATATAAGATTCAGTTCAGAGGACTATAAGAACGTTGGTACTCCATTTGAGTACTTAGCAACATCTGCTTTGCTACAGGCTCACTACACGAAGCAGTTGAAGTCTGACAAGGTTTTGAAGGCTAGAACAGAAGCGTTAATGAAAAAAGCTAGAGAGGCTTACGTTGTTGTTCATAAGCATGAGACATCTGCAAACATTGCATTGTTTAAGGATCCAGTTCATTTCTTGTCTGAGGCTTTGAATAATAAGTCGTTCCAATCATTCCTATCTACGGTTGAAGATGTTGATACTGCAGACGATGCTAAGACTAATTCTCTATGGGAAAGCTTCATGAAGATTCTTCGTGATACTTATGGGAAACTTTTCGAGGGTACTCTACTTAACCGTGCAGTTAAGTTGTCGCAACTTGCTCTTACTGACGAGCAGATTGAAGCGACTACTGAGGAGCGTGAAGAAGTTGAAGAAGCAGAAGAAGCAGAAAAGGTTTACGATAGTCGTCGTGCTGAATTAGAGGCTAAGGTTGAAGCTGTTGAGGCTAAGATTAAGGAGGTTGAGAAAGAGAAGGGTTCAATGAGAAACATGCTTAAGAAACGTAAGAGACTTGAGCTGCTTAATATTGAACTTCGTCAAGCGAAAGATGAACTAGCTAGGCTTCCTAAAGAAGTTCAGGCTAAAGATAAAGGAAAGAATAAGAGTCATCCTGTTGAGCAAACTCCTGTTGAGGAGTTAGATGCTGATGGAAACGTAGTGATTGGACCTAAGACTCCATTCAAATCGTTACCCGAAGATTTACAAGAGGAATTGGCTTCCACATACTTAGACCGTATAGACCATTCATCTGTACCAAAGAAAGGGACTCCCGAGACTGAGGTTGAGGAAGATGCTATGACAAAATCTCAAGGAAGCTTTGACGAGGTTCTTACAGAAGATTCTTTGCCACCCGATGCATCTATCAATCAACTTACTGCGGAAGACATTGTTGCTATTCAAGGGGATATGCAAACCAACCCTAAGTATATTGATATTATCGGAAAGTACAACGCTAACCGTCTTAAGTCTCAAGAGGCTGGTGAAACAGTTGAGGTTGAGGTTGAAGTTAAGGTTGAGGTTGATGAGGAAGAGGTTGAAATCGATGAAACTCTTGATACCGATCCAACGTACAATAAAGCAGACCTTGAAGGTCTTGTTCCAGAGATAAACAAACATTACTCTGAGAGTGAAGTTGAGATAATCTTGAATGAACTTAATGCTGGTACCGTAACCTTAGATGAACTTCATAAAGGTGTTGCTGAAAGAAAGGTTGAGCAAGAAGGTATTCGTGAAGTGAGACTTCAAAATTGGAGAACTAACGCTAAGACTTTAAGAGGGCTTAGTGAGGGTAAGAAGTTTGAGGCTAACAATAAAGTAATGAGCCTTAGTAAGGCTGATGTTATATTGTTCAAACAACAACACGATGAGGCTGTAAAGTTACCACCTGCTGAATTTCAAACGGCATTAGCTGCTTACGCATTACAATCGAGAGCTAAAGCTAAAACCTTGAAGGTTGCAGGACTTGGATTCCTTAATGATGAGAACCTTTATGATAACACGATTGCTTTGATTAAAGATATCAAGGATGCTGGTCTATTGTCTAGTAGAACTATTTCTGCAATCAATCGTCAGCTACGTGATATGAAAGCTCCTTACCATGTAAAGAACGTTTCAAGAAGTAAAGGATTAGCGATATCATATGCCCCTGTAAATAAGAAGGTCACTTTAGAGAGAGATTATACTGAGACTCAAGACCAACAGCTTGCTAGTTTCTTTATGGATGAAGTGAATGATGCCTCTATTGGTTATGACTCTGCTTCATACTTAGTGTATCAGTGGCTTCAAAACAATAAGGTTCACCCTTCATTGCCAGGAGAAAAAAGAACTTACAATTCAAAGAAGTCTAAGTGGACATCATTCGATGGTATAGCTGACAATATATTCCAAGAGTATAGCGAGGAAGCTATGGAGCTAATCGGTGGAGCAACTAACATTGTTGAGGAGTTATTGAATCGATACGAAGACATGACATCTTTTAGAGCTGATCTATTAGAAATCATGAACGCTCCTAAAGAAGAATCAGAAGAGTACTATGAAGATGAAGCGTCGTACAGAGCTGAACAAGTGGAGAAAGAACTTGCTAAGTATTACGATAGTAGAGCCTTTCTTATTGCTTCTGGATTGTTCGAGGGTAACGTAGAGAATCTTTCTGCAGAAGAAAGAAAGCTATACAACTCTATGGCTACTGCTTACATTGATGAGGTTATCACTCCTGTTGAGGCTGACGTACTTGCTATACAAAGTGAGATTACTGCAGACAGAACTGACAAGTCTTTAAACACTTGGGTTAAGTTTGTTATCAATAGAGTTAACGAGGAGAACGTGCCTATGCAAGAGCTTGTAGCGATTCATAGAATCCTTACTAAAGGTAGAGTTAAACTTAAAGTTAAGCAGAACGCTAAGATAATGAACGTTCTACATGCTCGTATTACCGAAGGGGACTTCCTTAATAAAACTGTAGTCGTCGGTACCGATGTTCTTAGAATCACTGAGAACAGTACAACTGAGGCGTTAGAGTTTGAAAATGTAGAGAGTGGCGAGTTTACTATTGTGCCGGTTCACGAAGCATTGTCTATGATCGACGAAGTACTTGAAGATAATACTGAGTATGAAAAAAGTGACATTGATACAACTATTGATAAAGAAGATAGTGGTATATTAAAGCAAGCTTATAGCGATGTTTTCGCTAAATTTACGGAATCCATGGAAGAGGTTTCTGAAACGGAGCCAGAAGTATTGAAAGCTTCTATTATTGAAGAACTTAACAAATGTAAGTAAGATGAAAATCTGTATAACACCAACGTCGATTAAACTTTTAGCTACTTATTTCAAGCGTTCTATTCCAGAGGTTATGGAGTCTTTTAAGAATGACATCGCTTATGATGACCTTCTTAATGCGCTCTACGAGAAAGCTTTGAATGAGTTTTCTAAGGAGGGTGACTTCACATCTTATACTGCTGAGTCTGTTCTTCAACACATGAGCATTATACCTCAGCTTGTAAGTGATTACGCATCAGAGCCTGGTTCAGATGTTTCGAATGAGCTTCTTTCAGATATCAATACTGCTAAGAAATCTATCTACAATGCTAGTCAGTCTAAGAATCCTGAGGACTTTAGTTCTGAGGTGTTGAAGATTGCTGACATCGTTGGCGTTATTCCTATTGAAATTATCAGGCTAACCGAAGCAGAACACTTCGATGCTGTGTCTTATCATTTCGCTAGAAGTATTATACAAGAATCTATTTACGACCCTGTTACAGGGTATAAGGAGAACACGAAAGACCCGAAAAAAATGTTCGAGGTTAGGATTCAAGCTGAGATACTTAGCACGAACAACGCTAAGGGTTACCGATTTAAGTTAGTGCCGTACTCTACAGTTAACGAAGACTCTACAGTTGTAGATACTACAGAGTTCAGAGATACTGACCATATGGTTATGACTATCGTGAACAAGAATGGTGAAACTGTATTGTTTAATAATGAAGGCACAGAGGATCCGAATGGAAAGTCTCCAATCTTCAAGATTAAAAGTAACCGACTTGAGTTTGACTACCAAGTAAAGGCTTTGGCCATGTCATTAGCTAATACTCAAAACATGACTTTTGAGGAGGCTTCTAAGATGGTTGAAGAACGTTTGAACGCACACCTTACTAATGTGAACTCAGCAATAGCTAGAGTTAAGAATGGTGAAGACGTTCAGTTTTCAATGGACATGGGTACAAGTAGTCTTGGGTTTGTTGAGCTTAATGAGAAGTTCCATACTCCATTAACTAAACTTGCCAACGTCAATGAAGTTCGATTTACTGTTGAGGCAGGTGCAGCAGGTAACAATGCCGCGACTATGCATATTCCTTTCTCTGGTACAGCTGTTGAGGTTAAGGAGAAGACTTTAGATCAGCTAAGTGCAGAGGATAGAAATACTGTTATTCAACTGTTTGCTAATAACAACTTGAAGAATAAGGATGGTAGTCCATTAACTAAGATGCAGAGACAAGACTTGCTTAAGAAGTTAGTTCGTTTCAATCTTAAAGACCCAATGCGTGCACGTCTTACTATGAGCTTTAGAGATAAAGGAAAGAGTAATGAGGTTGAGTATGTTACCTTCAATGGAAAGCGTGTCTACGTAGCTAGAGCTGGTCAAAAGTTTAATGGAGAATCTTTCGGAGCAAAGTTTGATGCATTTGCTAGTAACTATGTAGCTATCCCTGTTCCTAGAGATAAGAAGGTTCCGGGAAGAGATGTTGCAGAATCTCTGGAGGACGTTAAATTTGACAAGCAATACTTCAAAGATGCTAATGGTCAACTTAAATTGGCAGCAAAGCCTGAGATAAGCTTTGGACTTGTCAATAGAGTCGATTCACAACTTGGTGTTTCGAGAAACGTTGTGACTGATATTACAGATGACGTTGTAACTGTTGGTACTCAAAATCTTAAAGAGCATATCATAGCGAATGGTTATACGATTGCTATGCCTACTAAAACTGAGAAAGGTCTAGTCCTTCGAGGTCACGGTGCGTATATTGGATTCAATCCTATGGAATCTAACCCTGAGGTTGAGGTGTCTGAGGACGATGCTTTATGGAGAAGTTTAGCTGACAACAACTTAGCTACAGAGGATGTTGGAGCTAAAAAAACAAGAGTTAAAAAAGGTGTTGAATTTGCAAAGAGTACTTGGGATGCTGTTAAGCGTGAGTCTAAGGAGACAAAGCAAGCCATGAAGATTCTACAAAAGATGCTTCTAGGTCAGACAGTTACAAGCAATGAAAAGCAATTTGTTAAAAGTCAATCAGGTGACCTCATCAAAGGACTGTTCGCTGTTTCCTTACAGGGTGTGCCATTACCAATTCCAATTACATCTATACTGATAGTCGCTGGTAAGAAATACGACTTTAATATTTTCCCTAAAGACCAACAACATTTATTAGAAGCTGATCAAGATGTTGAAGCTGAGTCATGGTATAAAGACCCTGAACGTAACCCTCTTGGTCAAGTATTAAACCTTACTGTTGTAGATGAGATTAATGAATATGGTCCAGCGTTTATTGCTAAGTTCGTTAAAGACTCTATTACCTTATATAAAGGGCATAGTAAGACTGACCTTTATCATGAAACATTTCATGCATACTTTAGAGGTATACTTAGTGAGAAGCAACGTGAAGATGTTTATAATGAATTAAGAAACCTAAAGGGCTCATTCACTTCTATAGTTGCAGGTGTTCAAAGCACTAAGAAATTCAGCGAAGGAACTAACATAGAGTTGGAAGAGTATTTAGCAGAGGAGTTTCGTGAATACGCTCGGAACAACAGTAAATACAATAAGAAGCCGAAGTCTAAGGTCGCTCAGTTTTTCGAGAAACTATTAGCAATGCTTAAAGATATATTTAGCAACAAGACTGTAAACGAAGTTGTTATTTTGAATAAGATGGCACCTTTCATTAACTCTACTTTTAAGGATTTATATGAAGGTAATGTAGACGCTTCTAAGTTTGTTGCTCCAACATCAACCAAAGAGACATGGCATAGTTTTGAAGCTTCAAAGAAGTTAGATTTATCTTATCAAGACATGAGTATTGTAATGGGTTCTGTTCAGGCGCTTATTAGTGACTACATTAATACTGCATTGAACTCTACATCTACGGCTCAATCTAATGGTGCCGTTATGAAAAAGATGGCTGAGTTATCTACCTTGAATATTAATAGTCCGGAATATAAGGAGAAGTCTGACAAGATATTTGAAGACATTCACTCTATTAACAATAGTGAGAAGCATGGTGGCGTTAATGGTTATGGTATATTCAGATTAAATGAGAACCCTGTCGCTTTGACTTACGCTTTGACTTACGTTAAGGAGATGCTTAATCAGAGGTTGGAGCTCTACAAGCAAAGTGAAGGTGTTATTGATAAGCAAAACGTAAAGCTTCTTAATACTGTACTCGATAATTTTGGTGACGTAACCTCTCCTCGTGAAAACTTCAAAGGAGATGACGCGACTATCCTAGGGATCTTCTTTAATAACTATGATGTTATTTCTACCGAAGATGTTTCTGGTGTTCAAATTCTTGAAGAAGATTTGGAGGATTTGGAACAAGGATTAGATGAGGTTCTTGTCTACGGAAGAACAGGAGCTGAATTTTCTCCTTTCGAAACTGCAGATACATATACTGAGCAACTACTTAGCTCTATTATGAAATACTCTGGCCAAGGTGAGGGTGTTTTGCAAACTAATCGAATTGGTGTTGGAAGATTGCTTCCGTTTAAAACTGCTATAGGTAAGATTGTTCGTCTAACAAAAGGACTTACTACTCCTCTTGAGATGTATAACGCTCTTAAAGATGCAGGGGAACATGATAAGGAAGTATCTCAGATAGTATTGAAACTAGGTAGACCAAACAATCCTTCTCTTACAAGAAGTGAGAATAGACAATGGACTGCGCTTTGGTCTTCTATTGTTAGAGCTAATCAAGATATCAGAATCTTCACACTAGAAAAGAACGACCTTAGGGAAGGCGAGGAGGCTGTTTATATAGCTAAGAGTGGTAAGTTTAAAGAAGGTAGCTCAATTGTTGGTCGTGAATGGAAGGGTAACTTCTCGGATATTCTTGAAACTAAAGAGCCTTATATTGAAGGTGGTCTTCTTGATCCTATGGCTTTAGTAGAAACGTTTGATACTTTATTTGCTCAAGACTTAGCTGTTGAAAGCATTGAAACTTTAAGAGAGCATGCTAAACGTCGTAACGTTATTGGTTACGAAACAATGAATGAAGGTGAGTTGATTAGAGAAATTTCTGGAAGAAAGGAGATTCCTCTTTCTGGAACAAGTGCACTATATCACAATATTAAAGAAGGTGGTATAAAGTATCGTCGTAACCCTGTACCTTTCTATGCTGCGAATCCATTCCCAATGCTTCGTGCTATAGGGATTGTGCTTCCTGAAACGAGAGAAGTTAGGGACTTACTTGTTTATGGTGATACAGAACGTGGTGTAGAAAAAGGTATCATGTCTATTCTTTACAAATCTTTCTCGAACAGAGAAAATGCTATTGGAGATGATGTGTTAGTTGAAAACTTTGATGACCTATTTAAAGGCTTTACATACATGGATTACAATCCAGAAACACAGATGGAAGAACCTGTTCCTCAGCCTGACATTTCTGGTTACTTATCAATGATAAAATCTATCGGAGAACAACTGTCTGATGACTTTGTTTCTAGTACAAGTAAGAACGCTAAAGGGGATAAACAATCAGAGCGTCCGTATCACTCTTCCTTGAGCCTACAGGTTGCTGTATTAAATGGAGCTAAAGGTCCTAACGCTTGGCAGAATGTTATTTCTACTCCGGGCATGGAGCACTTTGACTACACTAAGAACCCACAAATAGCAGCTAACCCTTGGATAGTTGGTATGTTCCAATTGAACGACCCTGACCCATCAGTTAGAGGTAGTCGTCGAGAGGATATCTCTATAACAATTGACACTCTTGGTGGTTCAAAAGTTAAGCATGGCTCTGTTGAAAAAGGTATTGGATCACTTGCTTCTGATGAGAAGACTAAGTATAATACTGATTTTGCTCAAACATTACTTGGTCGTCAAGAGATAATGAGAACAGAGGCTAAGTCTACATCGTTAAGTGTATTCGCTCCTCAGTTTGTTAGAGGTGATGTAGCTTCACGTAAGTCTATCGTTCTTGATGGTAAAGATATCGCTTCAATATTCTCTGAGGGGTATATGGATATTAAAGGTTCTAAAGGACTTCTATTGTTCGAACAGTTTGTTGGCCACTTAGAAGCAGAGCTTATCCGTATCGCTAGAATAAATCAAGTGAAACAAGATGTGCAGGATGGTAAAGAGGTAGAGTTTGACCAAGCCTATTTAGATAGAGGTGAGCAGTTCTACTTATTTGACTTGATATTCAGAGGTGAGTCTGCCTCATTACGTCAAGACATGCTGGATAAAAACATCACCGAGTCGTTTACATTAAAGAATGTATTAAACGCTACTGAGAAGAAGGCAGTTGAGAAGTCTCTACGAGATTACTTCATTCTACGTTCAGAAGCTGAGATGACTGACCATGCTCAAGATTTAACGGTACCTCAAAACCTTAGTGAATCATTTAAGATTGGCGAGGAAAAAGCAGAGGCTACTAAAGAACGAATGGTTCAAGCCTTTGTCGTGAATAACTTCTTGCAGAACGCAAACTTCGCTGCAGGTTTCCTTGGGGATGTTGCATTGTACAATGTGGCTAAAGAGGATTTCCATAAGCGTATTGCTGGTCTTATTTCTACAGGTACAATATTCAGATTCGATGAGGAGATGTATAACTTCATCAATTCTGACAACTATAATGTCCGAGGGTTTGCTAACAAGCATGCTAAAGCAAAAGGAATTACTCTTGCTGATTACGATTATCAAGGGTATCTAAATACAGGTGTGATTAAAGAGGCTAAGTTTAAGTCTCTATACAAAGACCATTACTCTCAATTCTTCGAAGGAGAAAATCCTTCTGAGGTTTCTGAGTACGAATTGATGGATGAAGCAGATGGTGCAGCATGGATTACATTCGATGCATACAGAATGCTTGCAGACTCAAATAATGATTGGTCACCACAACAAGAAGACATCTATCAAGCGATGTTAAAAGGAGAGCCTTTAGATCAGATGGCCATTAAAGCATCTTTCCCTGTTAAGAAGTATCAATACTACGGGCCTGTCACAAATGACAATGCTGGTAAGAATGTTGACTTAACCATGATGGCTTTCCATAAGTACTCTTTACTTCCACTTATACCAGGAGTAATCGAAGGTACACCATTGGAAGACTTGAATGCTCGAATGATGGAGGGTGGATTGGACTACGTTACAATGGAGTCTGGTTCTAAGTTATCTACTATTACAAAACTTACAACTGACGGAAAATCAGAAGCTGATGATGTGTACAACAAGGATCGTGAGATTACTGATGTTCCATTTACGGTAAATAAGATTCACGTTAGACACTTGAAGAACCAAGTTAAAGTTAATGCTTGGTACAAAGGGAAGATTACACTATGGACGCAGATGCGTTCAATGATTTCTCTTGGCCTTTTAAGTGATGGAGTCCCTATGGATTACACAGGGAAAAAAGATTGGGAAAGTTTAAGTGACGCTCAAAAGTTAGAAGCTTCTGATAATTGGAAGATTAACCAAGAGATACATTCTGTTATGGCTGAGATTCAGTCACACCTTAAAGGTGAATTACTTTCTGACTTAGGACTTAAGCCTGTCGTTACTACTGTAGGTACAGGAAAGAATAAGAAGCTAGTAACTAAGTACACTGGTGACACATCTCGTTTGGTTGACTATATCCAAGGTCAAATGAAGAATGAGGATATGCTTCCAGAAGAAATGGCTTACATCGTTGATGAGAACGGTAAGCTTATCGAAGACTTATCATTATCAGTTAACGCTGAGAAGATTGAGAAGATGCTTACAACTATGGTTGATAAGAAGCTACGTCGATTGAAAGTTTCTGGTGAAGGTTTAGTTCAAGCCTCAGGCACTATGCTTGAGCAACGAGGTACATCTAAGCCGACTGAGGAGGATTTAGAAAAGTATGCTCCACCGGTTAATGGAACTAATGGATTGAAAACTTATTACTTCAAGGATGGTAGCATCAAGAGCATGGAAGTTAAGATTGCTCTACAAGGTAGCTTCAAGAAGTTATTCAAGGTTAAGCATCCTGATGGAAAGCAAATCGCTGTCTATAAAGGTAAGAAGCTTGACTTCGATGCGTCATTAAAGAGATTGAATGAAGCTATAAAAGATAAGTCTTGGCAAGAGAAGTATGGAGATATGATTACTATTACAGGCCCTCGTATTCCATCTCAGCAAGAGAACTCTCTTGAGTCTGCAACTGTTGCGGAATTTTTACCACCTGTTGCTGGTCCTATTATTATCCTTCCTAGTGAGATTGTTGCTAAGACGGGATCTGATTTTGACCACGATAAGTTGATGATGATGTTTAGCAACATCGCAGTTTACGGTAAGGGGAAGGATGTTTCTGTTGAGCTTCAAAAATATGACCGTAGTCTTAAAGATGTTTCTGCTCAAGAGATTCAGCAAGAACTTGATACGGCTAATAAAAATGTAGAGGCTCTCCGTAATAAAAGAGAGGCTTTATATGATGCTCGTACAAAATTGTGGGCAGAAATCGAAGACGTTCGTGAAGGTATTAAAGAGATGACTTCCGAAGAGGATAAGAAAGCATTAGCAGAACTTAAAGCTACATGGGCAAAGTATAATGGTCACCTTAAAGCTGCAGTCAGCAACAATGAGAATGGTGGTATAGGTATTAGCTTTACTGCTGACGGTGTTACATATAACTATGAAAACATCTCCCAAGAAAGAAGAACGACTTTAATTGATCAGTTCTATGACATTATGGATGAAACAGAAGAAGCTCAAGAGGCTATCCGTTCTTCATACATGGAAAGAGTTAAGTCTCTTGTGAAAGCTAGTAAGGACATTAAACCATCCACTAAAGCTAACCTTACGAAGAACACTAACAGTATCGACAAGGTTCATTCTGATTTAGAGAATGCTTACAAAGACCAGGAGAAAGCTAAACGTAGAGTTGATGGTAAGAGTATTAAAGGTTTAGAAAACGAGATGTTGCAACTATTCTCTAAGCGTATCACAATGGGTGATAACATGGCGGCGTTAGTTCAGAACAACTCTACTGACCAAGTACAACCTATTTCTAAATCGTTAGAAAGTTTAGTTCGAGGTAAGTACAATAAGTACAATCAAGGTGTTGATGCTGCAGGTAAAACTATCTCTGGTACCACATTGTATGATTACCGATATAACCTACAGAAGCATCAAGAAAACTCTGTCGGTATGGATGCTCTTGGAATTGCGGCGGTAATGTCTACATTCCATGCGATGTTCACTCAGATGGGCGCTAAACTTAATGGTGTTTCCAAAGCAGAACAAGCTAAGTTCGAGCAAGCACTGAAGACTGTAACAGAAGCTACAGCTAGTCAAGAAGAATATAATGCTGCTCAAGAAGTAGTTGACAACTATTCGGCTTACACCTTAAAGCTTAAGCATAACTTTGTTGAAGATGCTACAGGAAAACGTATATCGATGGGTATGCGTAATAATGTAGAAGGAAAAACGATATCATCTGTTGTTGGTCAACTTATCAATGGGTACGTTGATGTTGCGAAAGATGCATGGATATTTAATGCTCAAGGTAACAAGGAGAATACACCTGTATTGTTATTCTTGATACTTGCAGGAGTTTCTCCAAAGACTGCGATCTACTTCTCATCATCATCTCTTGTTAGAGAGTATAGCAAAATCAAAGCTGAGATGAATGGAGTGTTTAGCAATCTTACTACAGAGCATGAGGTTACTCCAATTAACGATGCTAGTAAAGTAACTAGGGAAGCTAGGGCTAAGATGTTCTCAGACAATCAGGCATTGATTACAGAGAATACAGGTTCTGTTCTTTCTGCAGAAGACTACAAGATAATATCCAATACTGTTGACAAAGAATACACCGATAAGGAACTTAAAGATTTCATTAAGGATTCTGATGTTACATGGGAGGAGTTTGCTTTATTCGCTCACTACCTTGAGATAGAAGACATGAGTAATGACATTACTCGTTTCACATCTAACACTAAGTTTGCTACTCAAAAGATAAGCAGTCTTAGTGACGCTACAGGTCGTATCATTAGAACTAGCTATGCTAAAGGCGCTGAGAACTCAGTTCCAAATGAATGGTACTCTGATATAGAGCAAAAAACTCTTAATGGATTGATGAACAACGATGAGTTCTACATCAACTTATTCTCTGAATACTTCAAGCTTCGTAATCATCCAATGGTAGTTTCAGCGTCAGTACAAGCTAAACCACCTGTTGGAGTTGAGAAGACTGTATTCCAGAATGACTTTAAGAATGATTTCATTGCTTACTTGGCTCAGAACTCATTGTATTCAGCGACGACATACGATGGAATTACCATGGTGAAAGCTGAAAACTCTGATGAGATTATCGACTTCAATCCAGAGGAAAACACATACACTTACGGGGCTAACACTTTGCAGAAGCATCGTGAACTATTAACTACCGGTCTTCTTAACGTTGGAAACGTGAACATGGATCTACTTAATAAGTTCCCTACAGATAATCACTTTATCCGTTTCGATATTGAATACAAAAAACTTCAGTTAGAAACAGAGGATATGACTGATGATGAAATCAGAGATAAGTATTACTATGCTTATAGCGCTAAAGGTGCTGTGGTTACAACTGCAGGTATCTTAACAAAGGTTGCATTGTATCGTTCTGATAACAACATCGCAATGTTTGATTACAGAATGGGTATGGCCAGTATCTTTGAGGAGATTAAAAAGAAGCATCCTCACTTGGAGCAACAGTTCGATTTGATATTCGACTTGAAGCGTGACCACGACATTATGTTAGGGAAAACTAATATGTTCCTACATAATGTTACTGACCCTGACATGCTTAGAATCTATAAGGAAAACTTCGAGGCGCTTGTTGGAAATGAGATTCCAGAAGTAGCTGAGTTCTTCCAACACTTCTCTGTTATGGCTCTTATGCAAACAGGAATGAACCGTAGAGCAAAGTATGACTTAGTTCGTATTGTGAACAATGACATATTCGATACCATCGTTCAGAATGGTGTTGAGTTATCAAATGTATTCAGAAGTTTGGATGAAGGTCAGAACCAAAAACAAAATGGTGTCAGAAACGTCAAGACTAAGTACTTAGATGAGTTTGTTAAGATGTTTACTCATATGGCTGAGGAGTCTTATTCAATCCGTAATAAGGGTACTAACTACATTACCGACAACTTTGATGGTAAGAAAGTTTATAATGTAACTCCAACGGTTAGTGTTGCAGTAGCTCAACGAGATGCTCAAACTAAAGGTAAGGTTATCAATGTTGCCTTGAGTAACTCTAACATCGATTCAATAATAGCTGGTGAGAAAACTACAACTATCCGAGCTGAGTCTCAGAAGAATAAGATCGGATTGGAAAAAGGTGAGAGTGCTTTCATAAATCTTCGTGGTAACAAATATCTTATTACAAATAGAGGTAACCTTACAATTGAAGAGGCTGGTGGTATTGAAGCTATGATTAAATCAGAAGGTCTTTCCACTACTCAAACAGAAGATACTCCTTACGAGATACTTGTTGGAAAGAAAACTTATTATGCTAAATTTAAGCAGACAGTTGACTTTATGAATGGAGTGAGTGGATTGCACGTTTATGATATAAGAGAAGCACTTAGCGAAGACGAATTACTCACGATTGAGCAAAGAGATGCTGATAACCTAGAAACCCCTTGTTAAAATGAGCTGTTCGATAGACGCAATAAAAGAAGACCTACTTGATAAGGCTACTACGGTACTTACAAAGAAGGTGAAGGCTTTGAAAGAAGTTAAGACTGGTACGTATGAAATAGGTCGCCAAGGCAAGTCCCTTAATGCTGCTTATGATAAAGCGCAAAAGGCTAGGGACGATGTTCGTAAGTGGGCCCAAAAGACTTATGGAGAAAAGTACCAATGGAATTGGACCACTCTTGATACTACACACCCTAGCAAAATAGGAGTGAAGGTTCAAGTACCTTTGGCTGTTGAGCAAGTTCTTCGTGTTAAACTTGGATTAATCTCTGCAGAAGCGGCGAATGAGATCCAACCTTTCCTTAGGGATGCTGAACGATTCAGTAAAGACCCTGCTCTTGCACATCAAGAAATAATGTCAGACACTAAGTTCTATTCAGACTTTGCTGAAATTATGCCTAAATTAGCACCGAGAGAATACGCTTGGAATGAAGATGGTTTACATGATGAATCCCTTGAGTTTGAATATGACAAGACACAAGAGACAAGCAATGTACTTACCGATGCGGAGTTGTTCCGTTTATTAAATGACGACTTAAATATTTGTTAGATGGCTATATGTATAACGAACCCGATTGAGAAACAAAAGTTTGAAAAACTTGTATCAGTTGTTGGTCAGAAGGAAGCTGCAAGAGATTACTTCGAGCAGAACGAAATGGTAAGAACTCCAAGCGTTGTCTTACAGAAGATTGAAAACCGTAAGAATAAGGTTGAAGAAACATTCTTTACTGCAGAAGACTTTGCTAAAACAGAAACTCCAAAAGCTACTGAGGAGGATGCTTCTCTAATGATTGAGGAGGTTATCAATTCCAGAAACTCTGTAGTGAGTGAAGCGGTGATCGATGACATTTCCTCTCGTTTAGGTATACCATATTCATTCATCAGTGAGTCTGAGGCTATTGCTAAAGGAGCTGAGAATGCTAAAGGTTTCTATCAGTCTGGTGAAGTGTTCTTTGTACGGGGAAAGTTTACTCCGGAAACAGTATTTCATGAGTTCATGCACCCTGTTATTAAGTCAATGGCTATTGATAACACTGACTTATTCAATAAGCTTTACGAAGATACCATAAGTAATGGTTGGGCAAAAGCAATTGAAACTCAGGTTAGAGATGATAAGTATTACCAGGAACAAACTGAATCCAATATACGACAAGAGATTGTTGTACAGGCCTTGACTTATATGAATGAGAATGCTGTGGATAACAGAACTCTTTTAGATAAGTGGCTATACCAAATACGTCAGTTCCTAAGAAAGATGCTTGGTAAGAAGGTTAATGTTGCAAAACTTGACTTGAACACATCGCTTGAAGACCTCATCGACATGATGAATAAAGCCGAAGAATTCGAACTTAACAAGGACTTCTTAAAGGTTGATGATGTTCTTATGCTTGAAAAAGACTATGCTACTTTAATGAAGGAGCTGAATAAGAAGTCAGCTGAGACTGCTCAGAATATGATGAATGAGTTCAGAGGTATTCTTAAGAAGCAAGTTGGTCTTATGCAGAAGGATAGAGGAATCTATACTACTGTTAGTGAAGACTTAATAAATGATGAGAATACAGGTCTTCTACAGGAGATGCTTAAAGCTATGAAGGAAATCTCAACTGAGATAGGTTCTTCAAGAGATGTATTAACTACACCATTGTCTGACTTTGATTTTGACAATCCTCAACTAATGATGGATAGAGTTAATCATTTCATAGAGGTGGTTGCTAAAAACAATGAAGTATTCGATAAGTACAATGAGGTTGTTGATGGTATTGGTGAGGTTGTTGATATGACTGGAGTTGAAATGGATCAGCTACAAGCAATCTCAACTATTGCTGATAAGTGGTCTATGTATTTTGCTGCACATGATGCTGGTATGGCTGAAAGTCATTACGAAAATATATTCCCTGACGCAGGTGTTGTCCAGAATACAATTTCTGAACTAAAGAAGAAAGCCTCAAAGCTTAAATCTAAAGTTGACAATAAGAGATACGATGTAGTTGCAGACCTTACATACAAACTTGTAAAGGAAGAGTACGACGAAGCCGAAGCTTTCTATACTAAGCAATTAAACACTCTATTCAATAAGGGTGCTGTAAAGGAATACAACAAGGTTTATTGGGAGTATCATGGCGTAACTGTAGAGGAGCAGAATACAATTGACCGTCTTGAACAAGAACTAGCCAACGATCCCAACAATGAGTTAGAACCTAAAGATGAGCTCGTACTTCAAAGACTTAAGGCTAAGAAGTTGACTGGTCATGAAGTTACTAGAGATGGTATTCGTGCCCTACTTGAAAACAATGGTCCTGATGCTAGCATGCTTAACTCGTATGTTGAAAGCTACATGAATAACCAAGATAAGATTGTCGGTGGATTCTTTACGTTTGTACACAACAATCTAAAAGAAGTTGGCGGTAATGCAAGTCGTGCGCAGAACGAGTTTCTTGATGGACTAAAGCCTTTGCTACAAAAAGCCGGCTTAGATTTCCTAACTAATATCGGTGAGGGTAACTTAGGTCGTGTTGTAGGTCATAAAGTTAATGTCGGCAAGAAGACCGAGGTTGGTAACTTGAATAGATATGACGCATCAAAGCCTGAGGTTTCTGCAGTTGAGGAAGTAGAAGATTGGGAAGAATGGCAATTCAAAAGCAATTTTGGCGGTCACGAAAGAGTTCTTATGGGTATCGATCTTGAGATAAGTGAAGCTCAAAAGAAATGGAACCGTAGTCAATCTACTGCTAATGAGGAGTTATATAGAGAAGCCCTTGCTAAACGTGAGAAATTCCTTATCGACTACATGCATCAAGACATGATTCCAGAGTTCTACAAAGCCGAGCACTTACTTAAAGATGAAGTTGGTATAAAGGCTAAGGCTGCAAGAGATAAGTTCTTTGAGGAGCTTAATCAACTACAAGGAGTCAGAGCTATTAGTGCTATAGATGTTGAGTCTATGGATGCTATTAAGAAAAAATGGAGAGAGTACAGATATCTTTATAGTGTTACTGATATTTACGGTAACCCTAAAACAGGAGATGAGTTGGCAATTGCCGAACGTCTTAATGAATATCGTGAGGCTACTAAAGATTTCTTTGAGTGGAAAGAAGTGCCAGGGAAATTCCAAGACGCATACAATGCCTTCATTTCAACGCTAGAAGCAGATGGTTTAACTCCTGTAGATACAGCGTATCAAGTTAAGAGAGATGAGTGGCTTGAACACAATACTGTTGTAGAGATTACTCAAGATTACTTTGAATTACGATCAGAGTTCTTGGATGAGCGCTCACGACTGTTGAAGCCTCTTACAGATGTCAATGCCGCCATTAAAGATGTTGGCCCTATATATAAGGCAATATATGCACTTGCTGCACCTTCTCGTGATGAACAAGGTCACTACAACGGTAACACTCTAACTGCAGAGGTGCAAGAAAAAATTAAGAGTAAGCACGAAGAAATTGAAGAGGCTCGTTATGATTTATACACCTCTCTTGGTCTTACAAGAGCTCAGTTGGATGATTATAGCGCAATGTTATCTTTCCATTCTTTATTTGGAAGATACGAGAACGGTGTTCAAGATGAGCAAAAAGTTGAAGCTTATAGAGATACAATGTCTCAAGGACTTACTGGCGCACCATTTAACATCAGTCCACTAGATGTAAAACGTATCATGGAATTGGATGCTATACTTGCTAATCTTACACGTAGTAACGCAACAAGACATTATATTAATACTATTGAGGAGATGTTAGATGTTGAGGCTACCGAGGATCTATTCGAAGAGTTCTTAGATGAGATGGGTGTAGATGTAAACGATGGAGATGTTCTCACTGAGAAGGTTGTGGAGTCTTTATTGAATCCTATCTATTCAAGATACCTTGATGGATTCTTAAAGGATAACGATGCTTTCGCTACATGGTTCCATAACAATCATTACCTAGCTGAAAGAACTGTTGCTGATAAGGATGGTAATAGAAGTGTAGCTGAGGTTTATGTTAAAACTTCATTATGGAGTTACTCTGCTCCAAAGTCAAGAGAATTCTATAAGGGATTCGCTTTGGAGGATGGCGCTGGAAATACTACAGGTTTATTAGAGCATGAAGGATTGCCTCGAGTTCCCAATATGGAGTATAAGACTCGTACTGTTAAGGATGAATACCTTACCAAAAAAGAACCTGCAGATAAAATTGATGAGGATGGTCGACTGGTGTTAGCCAACATTGACGCAAAAACAGGTAAGTGGCTTCCAAGAACCATGGAGGAAGGTGCTGTTGGTTCAGACTACATCAATGATGAGTACATGAATATGTTCCATAACAATAGAGCTAAATGGGACGTTATTCAATACGTAAAGAATCAGCATCTTAAGAATCAAGACTCAATGGAGCGTGGTCAACGACTTGGAATCACCTTTCCTAAGATGAGGAAAGGTTCAGTCGAAACATATTCTCGAGGATATCTTTACAGAAGTGGAGAGTCTAATGTCTTAAGGGGTATATTGAAAGGACGTATGTTCGAGTCAATGGCTCGTATCTTTAGAAGAGAGGTCGATGATATTGAAATCGGGATGAGTTCTAAGGGCAAAAGAAATAAAGATGCTGTATACGAAACATTAACGCGTCCTGTATCTGGTACTTATGACCTTAATGCAAATGAGGTTAGTACAAACATCTTTGGAACGATGCATGACTATTCATACTCTCTTGAGTTATTTAAGTCGCTACGTAAGATTAACTCTTACTCTCAGTCGCTTAAAGATATGGTTGACCATCACACAATGCCTAAGAACGCACGATGGTTAAAAAGAGTAGCAAAAAATATGATTACACTT
>Ga0233412_10000446_pt1 | contig 24048 bp, 33 predicted proteins | sample Na_anoxic_4_MG_FD_180667 | JGI IMG/M metagenome (GOLD analysis project Ga0233412, IMG submission 180667) | Seawater microbial communities from Saanich Inlet, British Columbia, Canada - Na_anoxic_4_MG | ecosystem: Environmental > Aquatic > Marine > Inlet | place: Canada: British Columbia...
TTAAATGGATTCACGATTATGCCATTCTGGAGAATCCACCAAAGATTGCGAATAGTGCAAAGAACATTGATATTGGTAAGATACTAATTACCGTCCATGCAATGGATTTTGCTCTAGTACATGCCTCATTACCTGCAGGGTTAGTTGCAACTGGAGGGCAGTCAATAGCGGCCTCTACTTCACTGTATATCAAGATACCAATGATTAAGCCAACGGCTACACCAATGAATCCCATGATATAGGAAATATCGATCATGTAGAGAATGGAAAATAACTCTTATATAAAAGAACATAAGTGTAAAAGAGGTTTATATACAAGAAAATCTGAAAATAATTTTAAATAATAGGTATTTTTATCTCTTTGACTAAAATCCGAAATCTTTACCGGTTATTAGGTATGTTACAAGTAATAATATCATAAATCCAAATATAATATTTATACCTGTTTTAAAGTAAACCATTACTTCTGAATCCATAGACTGACCATAATTAGGATTAGGTTGAGTTTCTTCAGGATCTGTAAACTGTCTTGTATCACACTCAAGTGTCATGGTGTCAAGTATGTTTGTTATGTATCCTCCAAACATTACATTTATAAACGTATCAACACCTGCATTCAAGGTATCAATAGGTTCAAGTATATTGTCATATACGTTGAAAACACCATCTACTGAACCACCATGTATTTCTGTGGCTGTTGAATTAAAATTAGGCAGTATTGGTTGACCATTATTTGATCCAGATGTATAAGTTGACATTACATATGCAAAGTTACCATTGGCATCCACACCTGTAGCCGGCACCCTGGTAAGTAAGCCCTGTGTATAAAAGTCATTCAGGCATTCACCTGTGGTTGCTTTCTGTGAATCAGGTATACTTAGAGGTGTATCTGGTATATGTGCTATACCAAGTCCAAAATTAAGGCATATGAAGAATAACATTAATTGTACATATAAGACCATCCTAATACCTGCCTCCTATGTATCCGGACAAAAATCCAAAACTGGTCAAAGCACCTATTGCAATCAATATCCATCCAACCCATGTACTATTCTCGTTAAATGTAGCCGGATCCGAGTCTCCAATCAAATAAAAGACTTCAGTGGTTGTCGCACCGCCAGAGACGATACTCGTTGATTCAAAGCCTACATCATAGCCTGCGATTAATACCGTACCGAGTCCGAAAAAGATGAATATGGCCATAAGCTTGAACTGTATAGGAAACCTTGGTATTATGAATAATATGCCTATACCAAGCAATACAAGAAACAATCCACCGTCAAACATATTTAGACTACCAACCCCCTATATATGAAATTTCTTTTTTTAATCATCAGGTCTCACATATGTCGAATCATAATCAGGAAACTCATTATATGGCTGTTCTGTCGATTCATCTATGACAGTTGGTTCTTTTCCATAATCGTCAGGATCCTCTGTCTGGTCCTTAGTTATCTTTGCACTGCGTTGTTGTGACGTAAGTCTTGGTCTTCCAGGTTTTCTTGGGCCATCCAAAACAGCCTCAAAAGCATCCTTTTTCTTGCCCAAATGCACTCCTTTGTTGGTACGTGTCCTTCTTGGTGATTCGTCCCTTAACTCCTGTAATATCTGTGGCCAAGGTGCTTTGATGTCTTTTGAGATTTTTTCAAAAAATCGCCAATAAGACCTATGTGCATTCTCTAATGGGTCCTCTGGTCCAATATTATGTGTTTTTAACCAAAAGGCCAAAGTGGTAATAAGTGCTGATTGATTCTTATATTTCTTTAATAACTTCTTTACCTCCTTTACCGACTTTTGTTCAAATTTAGGGGGGGCTCCTGGCCTACATATCTCACATGACTGTCTTGGGTATAGAAAGAAATGAAGGTCAGTAATCTCTGAAACAAGCCCAATCCTGAAAGGTTCGTTGATATTATATTTTGCTGACTTTCCAGTATAATAGTCCAAAGGCACATAAAACGACCCATTCAAGGCCATCTGACGGTATTTCTTACCAAACTGCCGTACAACAGGCATCTTGTCCTGAAAGAGGTCTTTTAGGTTACCGAGCTCTTCAGTGGTTACGGAGGTAAGGAACGTGAAATGCTGATTTCTAAAAAATTTCTTGGTAGCACGACTGTAGTGAATATTGAATATAATGATAACCTTTGATTTGACATGGTGTCTGATAGTCGTTAGAGCATTTGCCAGGGTGGCCATTTGTGATTTTGTTGCATCTTCCAGGGTATATGAGGCATCATCAAATACCATTACGTGTGGTACACCTACCTGCAGTTTACCTATATGCTTGTCCAACTCTGTAAGCTGATGACCGTTAAACCACTTGAATACATAGTTCTCACCATAGTCATGTATCTTATGCAGGATGGTATTAGTCAAAGTTGTCTTCCCGGATCCCGACATACCGATCAATACGCAGCCAGTGAATCCATGTGCCTTGTTGTGATTAATCATACGTTTTACTATGTTACCCCAATACCAACGCTGTGGTACTGCATAGTTCTTATCCTGGTATTTAAACCTGGTAACCTTTGTCTTGTCAAATCCACCCCCTCCTTTGGCCTGGATATTGCCCTGGTCTGTGACAATGTCCATGTCGAAATCCTTCCAATCATCGCCTTCAATTGATGTTGACTCATCAGATCCCATATCCGGCATATCTGATTCAACAGGTAAACCAGCATCATCATATGGTGTTGGAGGTAAACCCTCTATATCGTCTTCTACCATTACATACTTATCCTTGCCAAGTTAGTGTGTATCCACTTGGATATAGACTCTTCCACTAAATAACATGAATCAGTAACCCATTTCCACTTGGCAGCCTTATTGCTTAAATCCGCCCTAATGTCTCCAGCAACTGGGATAGGTGGTAAAGTGGGTCTATGGACCATTGGTAGCATTGCGACCATGGCGCGGATAAATACTATGGCAGCATCAAAATCGCCACTCTGAATTGCATATACACAGCCAGCCCGATATTGTGTAAAAGCTGATGCCATAATCTCTATTAATGCCAATACTACTCAAACGCATATTACTACTATATAAAGTTAATATTTCACTTTTCCCATATCTAATACATAAAAGGCACAATATCCTCTTTTTCGTCTCCCTTTATAATTAAACTATCTAAATAAAATTATATTACTTGTTATAAGTATTAACTAAAAAGTTTTTCAGATTTTTTCATTAAATCTATAACAAATACTTAACTTTTCTAGTGAAAAAATTAAGTTGTAGTAAACTTTGTTAATTTTGGTCCTATATTCACCATATATTCCCTGTACAAGGGGGGATTTTTTTGTGCAAAACTCTAAGTCCACATATGGGATAGATAGTTTTTCGGATTTTTGCAAAACTCTCAAGTCAATTTATTAGTCCATCAAGCCCATGATACATGTTCTAGTAGTTACCACAGTGTCTGTGAGCCACTCGTAAATTGTAATATATGATTCTGGAAAAAATTCGTGAAAAACTTTGAGCCCCCTTTAAGGGGTCCCTGGAAAGCTAAAAAAAATTTATAAATCTGCAAAGTCAACAATATGTATGGAGTGTATCAGATGTGATTATGTCATGGATAAGATGACAGTATGCCATCAGATATGTCCTAACTGTGGTGCAGTTGTTGATTGCTCAGACGGTGTATTTGATTGATATGTTATTTTTCATTCATCTTGTTACTTGCATAGTCATGCAATACATCAGGTATCCATGCGTGGATGAATAGGGCAATAGACATTGACATTGCCCTCTTCCAATGACCTAGGTATGACATATGATTGTCACTTAGATGATTAACCATAGTGCACATCCACCATATGTTCTGCTAAATCATGTGTTGTCTTTTTACAAAGTAAGCAGTAGTTGCCTTCCTTCCTTGTACTGAAGTCTATTGTGCAACACCTCGTTTCTGTGCTACTGCCCAATGTAACAAGGAACTCAATGAAAGGCAGTTCCTTTTACACCAATTATAGTCTTCTTCATCGAGTGAAACACTCATTCGTTTTGATGTCATATTATACAAATTATATACCTTCTATAAATAGATGACTATTGGTCTTGTTCTGAAATAACAATTAAAGCAAGTGTTGATCTTACATGTTTAATTTTTCGTATTTTTTCTGTTATAATATCTCTCATATCAGTTGAATCATTACCAGATACCTTTGTAAGTATATCGTAAGCACCAAATGTACCATGCACCTCGCTTATTCCTGGAACTGTAGTTAACTCTTCTATAATGTCTTCTTCATGGCCTAAAGCACAATTGATTAATACATATGCTTCAGACATCAGTTCAATGGTACCACAATTAGATCTTCAGGAATTGGTTCAGTTATTTGAGGAACAATAGGTACTGCTTCAGGAATGACTGGTTCTACTAAAACCTCTGGTACTGGAACTGGTTCAGGTACTGGTATGTTAGGCACTGTTGCTGTTGGGAAGTTAGGTACTACAACCTCTTCTTGCTGTAGAGGTACTACTATAACTACTTCTTCCTCGACTACAGTTTCAACTACTTTGTCTTCATAGTTACCGTGATGTTCATCGTGATCATACTCGTGTACATAAGGTGGATATAATGATGGGTATAATTGTGATGCTAATTCATAGGCTTTCCATTCAGCATGTTTCTTTTTCATATCCTTAAATTCTTGTGTAGTCATTTTGGAGTGTCCTTTATAGTCTGCTTCATCTACGTCCCAGTGTGTATTGTCTTTAAAGTTGCTTACACGCTCAGGCTCTGATTCTGTGACTATTACTGTGACATCTTCTGTGATCTCAGGCACAATTTCAGGTGTGATTACTGTGACATCCTCTGTGACCTCTGTTACATCCTCTTCAACTACGACTGGGGCTTCAATCCAGGTAGATACTGCTACCTTTTCTCTAATCATATAGTCTGGATTAGCAAAAGGTCCTTGAGGTTGACTTGACTCAGATGTCTTGATGTATTTCCATTCATAAGTTATCACTTCTACCATATTGGAGTGTTCAACTTCCAATATGATAGAAGGATTGATAGTCGATACACTCTGGCTTAGAGTAGATTGTGCTAGATATGCATTATGTTCGCGTTGAACACTGCTAGACGAAGCAAAATAATCGGTATACACTTGCTCGCCAGTTAGGGGATCCGTCGACCACCAGAAAGGCACTGTTTTCATCTCAGCTCCATCGGCTGCTAGTGTATATGGTACCGCGATTAAAACTGCTGCTACAGCTATAACCGAGTATATTGACTTCATAAAACAACAAGAAAATTACTACTATATAAAGTTAAAATTTGGTTGTGCAAAAAAAAAAAGTTTTCTTTATTAACTGTCTATTTGTGTGAGACAGTTGTCCAGAAGGTTTGTGCTTGTAACAGCATTGGTTGTACTACGTCTTTCCAGTTTTGGTAGCAAGAATCGCAATACTCTATGTATAACTTCATGTTGTCCATGAGTGGTAATGAAAACCAATACTATATAAAGTTTTATTTAGGTCCAGTCGTTGAACGCCCAGACAACTCGTTTAATTAGTTCATGTTCTTGTTCTATATCCATTGTTTCAGATATATTCATTTCACGTCTGTCTGTTTTTTCTATATCTAGTGCCAACGCATTATGTAATGATTCATGAAGTAATGTTGAGATAATGTCCTGAATGGATTCATGTGTATGCAAAGTACACCAGACCTGTTTTGTTTCATAATAACAAACTCCTCGTTCGGTGTTATCATTCATGTTAACATAACGAAAATCATAAGTCCAGGGTGATTTGCGGATGTGTGATTTTTTCTTTGACAATACCTAAAAAAGCGTGTCATTGCAGACCAATCTTTTGTCCTAGGACTCCCAGATCGTAAGTGCTAGACCACGCTTAATTTAACTAAAATTTACCCTATATTTATAGATTACGTTTAATCAATTCTATCTCTTCATCATACGACAATCCCTTGACTTTACAGTCACACCAGTCGCCATTGCCTTCAGTACAGTAACCCTCACCGTGCTCATTGCCATGCAATATCATGCCATGATTACATTCCTTACAAACTGTCATTTCATTCTCTTCTGATGGCAGTGGAAACATACTACTGACTCGTATTTATATTTTAACTTGCATTTACAGTCCTTGCATGTTTTTCTGTGTATAATCTTTTTCTTTTTGGCTACTACCATCTATAATCTTATTTCTCGTCCTTTATAACCTTTTCTTTTTTATAATAGTGTTCATGTTCTGGATTGTCACAACAGTCATTACAGCAGTGGTCTGGGTTTGTCATTAATTGTTCCTTCTCATTCCATGTATATAAGCTAGACTATGTGGTGCTGAGCAGAAGACAGGCTGTGAACCTGTGATACTTGGTGGGGAACAGTAGTAACAAATACCTTTTTGCATAATATTATTTGTAGAGATTCTGGCATAATATTTTGTTAATGTGTCTGTCTTTTCCCATCCCATAGTGGCCACCAAGTTGACGTCAAAATTTGTTCTATTAATCCATTGAACTGCTGCGGAATGCCTGATGGAATAGATCGGTTTGTTGGACCATAACCAGCCTTCATTCCCTTTGGCATATTTTTGGCCTTCCACTATCTTACCAATATTCAAATATGCATTTCTTAAAACGCTAGAGTATTCCGTTATGAAATCTCTGAAAGGAATTTCAACTATTTTCTTGCCAATGTATTTTTGGAACGAGTTAATAGCCTTTGGGTCCAGGAGAAGTTTGTTGTAGTGTTTATGCTGTTTGTTCTCGAATACACTGGTTTCCACAAACGCAAGTGACCTACCGTCGACATCCACGTGCTTTACCTCCATCCTTGGTGTCCAATTATGCATGGTCTGAGGCCTTGGAAATGCCTCGTGATGTATTCTGAATATATCTTCATATCTTTCCCCCAGTTTGTCACCCACATATTCTGCCACCTGCTGTACCTCCACAGGCGTGAGAGATACCGTTGCATAGTCTCCATTTGAGTCTGAACCCCCTCCTATCAGGGGATCTTTGTTGGGTATATTGATACCTGCAAACTGAAGCAAGGTTCTCAAGGCCTTTCTGTATCGTTCATTTGTAAGTGTTGAATCATTCTTATGGTAAAGTTCGTCAAACAACAAGAAGGCCTCCTTTGCAGAATTAAGGTCTGTCGTTATCTCGTCCGGTGTCATGTTTGCTGCATTACATATTCTGAAAAGATGTGAAAGAGCAGGGTTCTTTTTGTTCAATCTGCACTGTCTTGTAAAGTCCCTGATAAGTTGAATATCTATGAATTTGTTGTATGTATCGACAGGATCCTTTGAATCCATTCGCATTGGAATAAATATTGTCTTTCCAGGTTCAGGTTCTATTATATTATCAACTCCAGATGCTTTTAATTTTGCTTTCCATTCATAAAATGTTGCTCTGCCAATACCAATATCAGAACATATCTCTGGCACTGACCGTTTTAACGGTTCCTGTAATTCTGTATAAAGTAGTTTAATTTTTGCAACTTTATCTCTATATTTCATATTTTTTGATATTAATGGTTCTATATAAAATTAGAATAAAAACACCTGGCCTTTCGGCACAGGGAATATAACTAGTTGATGCGTTTACAACCCAACGCACATGAATGTCTCTGACTCCCTCAAGGTAATTTGGCTAGATTGATCTACTATTTAAATTTAAAGATGGTCGAGAGTTAGTCATCCAATATATGGGTTCAGTACTATCTCCGCAACGACCATCTTAATTTATGCTAAGAATAGCTGATATTTAAAATTATTGTTTGTTAAGGTCCCACCAGCGGAAATTTTAATACTTCTCCGATTGTTATGAATTGTGAAATACCTACAATTACACAGCCTGCTCCAATGAACAAAAGACCTGCTAATAACTTGTAATCCATATCAAACAAACTCCTTGATCTCTTCAGGAACCTCGTCTATTATATGGTACTTGACTGCACATGGCACACACCTTGTCTTGCCCCTGTTTCCAGAGACAGTATACGAGTCATGCAGGTCCTTTTCACATGAAAAACATGATATGTCTCTTGTATAGTTAAAAAATATCTTACGATGATTGGTTATACGCAATCTGAAATTATTACTCATTTAAGTGAATCCTGCATCTTTTTCTTGAGTTTCTTATAAACATCATCAGGGATCACATCACTTAGTTGAGGTAATTGACCATCAATACGTTCTGGGTTAGGCTGTTCCTCTTCTTCTGACACGCTGAGATTATATATAGCTAGTATATAAAGTTATTGTTATAACTAATATGAGTAGTTAGGATCAGATAAATGCTCATCCCATGTAGTTGAGCTTCCGAACATAATTCCCGGTCCTTTTTTGTTATTTTGTGGCTGTTGTCTGTTTAACATTCCGTAAAAATTCTGAGTTTCAGTATTCCTCTGACCATATGCTTGTTTAATTCTCTTTTTTAGGTCTGCTTTATTTTCTTTTCTTGCACCACCAAACCCTGCTCCGCCTTGACCCGTTCCCCATGAGTCCATTATTTGTACTTTCCTGTCTAAAAATGCATATGCCTGTTTCTTTGTCTTCTTTTTATCTCCGGTAGCTCGCAAGTAATCGAATGTCCATTCCTTTGTCATTTGATTGTATGCCCTTTCTGCCTTTTGCTTGTTAAGTTGTGTTTGAATCTGATTTTTACTCTGTTTGTTATCTATGTTCTGAATATACATTCCGCTTCCCTGTGGATCTCTATAATACATTGATCCGTCTTCCTTGGTATGTTTTGGTTTTGTTCCTTGCTGTGGGCTTTTAGTATATCCTGGTGTTGGAGGACTAAACCATGGTAGATCTGTATTATTTTTTGTGCTGCCTGACTGTAATTCTCCGTATGCACCGAAATAGAAATTTTCTCCTTTTGCTGGATCTGGTGCACCACCTGCTTCAGGTGCCCATCCCTCTTTTCTGTTTTTACCTGTATTGTCAACATATTCTCCGGCTTTATTAATTCTATAAAAATCTGTAATAAATCCTCCGTCTTCTATACTTTTAGTTGTTTTATTTCCTCTGTAGAAATCTGGTGCAGGTATTAAGTTTGCTGCAATTCCTGACTCCATTGCTGCCTTTTCTGCTGCCTTGTCTGCTGCTGCCTGTTCCTGTGCAGTAGGTGTGTCAGATTTGTCTAATCCTGGTGGCACGGTTGATACTGTTCCATCAATATTATATGTTGTAACCCCCAGTTCTTTCTGTCCAGATATGGTTTCTGCTGCTAAAGCAACACTTTGTTCATCATCATATTTCGCAAACATATCGAATGATGGTGTAAGATCAATTGAATCTTTATCTCCATACGATGGACCATATCCTATAATATTACCATCCTCATCCATAAATTCATTTCCTTGTGGTCCTCCCATGCTGTAATCCACTTGGTTTAACATTTCTTTATCAAGATCTAAATTATTTTGACCTCCTCCGCCTTGATTATAATTGATTGTGTTTCGGTAATTTGATGTGCTAAATCTATTTCCAAGATTAGTATTTACTTGAGAACCTTTAGGTATTGGCATTTCAGTTTTTGTTGTGTCATCTTTTACCGTTGTATCGGTCGTATTTCCTGGAATTGCCATGAATTATATTAATATACCTTGTTTATAAAATTTAATTGTATTTACGGTATTATTTTATATTAATATACCCATAAGGTCCAAATGCTTTTCTTCCTGTTTTAGTTCTTACAACTGTTTCAAAAACACCTGCATCTTTACCGTCTGGGGTGGTTAAACGTGATTGATCCAAATGGTTTTTTGTGTAGCCAGTTAACATTGTTCCAGCAGGTAAATTAGATAATATATCTTTATTTTTAGGTTTTGTTTTAATTTGTGATGTGAGACGACGGCCTGTAATACCGCCATATGTTGACAAGTCATCAGCATCCATATTCATAAACGTACCCTGTCCAAATACGTTATAACCTGTTTTTGATCTTTTTATTGTTTCAATAATACCAGCATCCGTACCGCCTGTAGGTCTTCCGTCCTCCCCTGTTGTGAAAGGTGGATTAGATGCTCTTTTTTGTTCCAGGTGTGTTGGACCTGCTGCATGTGCCTGTTGTCCAAAGAATCCTGTTCCTGCAACTCCTGCTGCTCCAAGACCGAAATACATTCCTCCTCTAGCCTTTGCTCTTCTGGCCTTTTCAATTGCTGCTTTTTTTTCTGCGTCTGCACGAATTTCTCCAAATGATCTGTCATCACTACCCTTGTTTAATGGTCTTTGATTTCTTGAATTAAGTTTACGTCGTTTGGAAATAACTGCTCTTTGGTCTGATTTAAGTTGTTTATTTATAATTCTTTGCCTTCTTGCACTTGATCTCTCCACAATTTTGTCAGATCTTGACTGGCCTCCTCGCGGACCTGTCTTTACTGTTGAGGCTGCTCGTCTTGCTGCTGCTCGTACTGCCTTTGCTGCAGTAGATAAGACCATATAGAAAAGATAACTGTCCTAGTATATAAAATTTTTAAATATTCCACCTATCAGAACTGTTTGCTTCACGTTGCTCTCTTGTCAGACGTTTTTTCTTTCTTTTTGGCTTTGGCTTTACTTTATTTATTGTCGGTTTTGTGATGGAATATACAGTTCCACGTTTGTCATAAAATAATGGCCTGCCCCTCATGTCTGTAAGTGGGTTCAGTTGATTACTCAGTTGATCCTGTAAAGCATATTTCATTTTCATTTTGTCTGGAATATTCTTTTTCTTATCCCATTTCTTGAGGTAAGCTATTAACTCATTGTCTGCTTGGGATGTTTCTTTTCTTTTTGCATTCCATGCTATTATTTCTGATACTGATTTTCCTCTTTCTCTATATAAATTTCTTTTAGAATTTAACTGTGAAATACGTCTTTCTGTAGATATTCCTGGATAAGGATTCAAACCATATCCTACAAGTTCATTTGGTTGTGATGTATAACGTGTTGGTCCCTTACTACTACGTCCAAGTTCAGTAATCGGTATTATATCCTTATTCAGCCACCTTGATTCTGCTGCTGATGCAGATACTGGGCCTGGATCCCATGGTCCACGAGGGTTTACTGTGCTGAATCCCTGTGGTGGCAAATGCCCAAAACTTGGAGTATCATTAATATCTCGTAAAGGTGGCTTTGAATGCTGAAAACCTAACGCGTCATCAAACTTGTAATGTCTTTGCCAATTTATTACTGTCTGTGTTTTAAATACCGGTGACTCGTGTTCAATTTTCTTATCACGATATTGTTTCTCTGCCAAGTTTAATTTTGATGATCTGAAACTTGTTGTCTTTCCTACTGGCTGTCCTTTATTTTTAGTGTGAACAAAACCCCTTCTGGAACTGCCAAGTTTTCTTGAAGTTGTTATGAAAGGTCGATTTGATCTTGCTGCACGTTTTCTTACAATCTCTCTTGAGTTTGACCTGTTCTTTTCAATCAGTGATTTGTTCTTTAGTCTTTCTTTGTGCTGTCTAACCCATCGTGTCTCTTTCTGGCTTTCAACAGTCTTTTTTGCTATGTTTGCTGCAGCCCTGGCAGTGATTTTAGCAATGACCATATATAAATATTATTTACCTTATATTTGAAATTTAATTATCCAAAGTAATTGCCATAGTTTGGAGTACCTGGCCTCTTTTTTGCATTGTCACCGCTGTATAGTGATCCTCCTCCCAATATACCTGCACCGCCAAGTCCAATACCTATACCTCTCCATTTCTTGGCCATTTCAGGATCGTATGACTGTTCTCCAGGCCTGCGCATTGGCTCTCTAAATCTGCCATCCTTAAGTGCACCTTTGTTTTTGCCTTCATGCAATGGATTAGCTTTTCCCCATTTATTTAATTTGCCTGGAGGTTTTTGTTTTTCAAATTGAATTTGTTCAAAAAGTGAAGGCATCTTCATCTCTTTGTCAAGTTTATCAGGTACCATTGAATTTGGTGCTCTACGTGGTCCCTTTACCATCTGTTGTTCATGATCCTGTAACGTCCATTTAATTTTGAGTGATTGTTTCTCTTTATCTATTTTTTCTTTTTTTAATCTTTCACTTTTTATAAGTTTCTTGGAATTTTCTGATAACTTTGTACCAAAGATATTAAGAAAATCTTGATCTGCTTTTGCTTCAGCAGTTAATTTATATTCTTTCTTTTTTGGACCCCATTCTCCTAATTCTAAAGAAACACGTAAAAAATCATTTATTTCAGATTTTTGGCTTTCGCTTAATTTTGACTCTATATATTTTTTCTGTTTATCAGATATTTTTTTTCTCTCAACACCAAGTCTTTTGCTTTCGTCTCGTATCCTCCCAACCTTTACTTTCGAACTGTTTGAAAGTGGCTGGTTTTGATTTGTTGATCTTCTGTGGACCTTTGACGTCTTTCTTGCAGCCTGTCGTGCAACTTCAGCATTTGCAAGTTTTCTTGCAGAATCTTGTGCTATCTTCCTGGCTATATGTGGTGAGAAGACCATGTATCAACCCCATCCCTTTGATTTGAAGAAATCAAAAATATCATCAGATTTTTTGTTAAATTGGTTGTAACTGGTAGGAGCTTTAGGACCGATACCTCTAATTTTTTTATTTCCAAACTCATCTATAACACCCCATGCAACTTTATTCTTTGCATATGATTCGGTAAACCGAGTCAATTTAGGTGAACGTCCTACGCCTGTCTGACCACCTGAAGTGACTGGTCTTGGACCTGTCAACTGTCTATGTGTTTGGCCATGTCTCTGGTTTCTTGCTTTTTGTAAGTTCTTTTTTAAGTTGTCATCACGAAATTTTTTCTCTAAACCAGGATATTTTTTACGTTTTGTTGTAATATTTGCTTTCTTGCGTTTAATTGCTGCTGCTACGGCTGCACGAGCTGCCTTTGCTGCTGCAGATAAAACCATAACTGTTTATAACTTACCTAGTATTTGAAATTTATTTACTGATCAGGTCCAAATATTCTTCTTCGATGGTAGCCAGTCAGGTCTCCATGTGGTGCAAACCAATTCCAACTTGTTGGTTTGTCTTTATGTGATCGACCATATAGATTCATCTCTTCTTCACTCAATGCCCTTACAGGACTCCATCCTAAACCTGCACTGAATTTGTCTTTACCTCTAGATGGATACGGTCCTGTAATATCACTCTGTTTTGTACCGTCTATGTCAAGATATGCTATATCATGCTCATCTTTTCGTCTATGTCTTCTTGGGTTCCATGTTCTTTCTGATACTGATCTAGTATCTTTTATGGCGTAATTATCACGTCCTTCAGGGGTTGAAAGTATGCGTTTTTTTTCTTTTATCTGATTATCTATCATTCTATTTCTTTGGACTCGTTTTTTAGTCGTAGCCTCATCTTTAAGTAATCTTACTCGTCTAGTGTCTTCCTTTTTAAATTTTGCAAACTGTCTCGCTATTTGTTTATCCCTTTTTTTGGTTTTGGCTGCTTTAACTGCTGCTTCCTTTACTGCTGCACGAGCTGCCTTTACTGCTGCAGATAGAACCATGACTGTTTATAATTTACCTAGTATTTGAAATTTTTTTACTGCATTTGTGGTGGCTTTGGCATACATCCACAAAAGAAACAACATTCGCCTTCATCATACAATGAACCGTCCTGTTCCATACCATGGCACATACAGTTACAGCCTTCTCTTATACCAAATATTTCAGGCATCTAGGTCTCCCAGAATTTGTCGCCTAATTCTTTATAAAGTCCGTCTCCTGGTTCTTTATGTACATGTTTTTTACCTTTGCCGTGTTTGCATCCGCATGATCCTGACATAAAAAAGTATAAGAGTTACTGGTATATAAAATTTAAGTTCTGCGTACCATTGAATCTAATCCACCGAAAAGTGAACCAAAGCCTTTGCCTACGCCTGAAATTACACCGTTACATCCTTTTACAGAGTCAACGCACATTGCAGTAAAGTCTCCTAATCCCATGACTTGTATTAAACTACCTTCTATTTAAAATTACTTTTTTACCTTTAAAGCATGTTTATGTGTTAACGGAACCCAGGTTTTGCATTTCTTGCAGTATTTCACTCGTTTTTCTCCGCCTTGTGCTGCTGTAGCACCAAACATCATATTCATGCCCATTCCAAGTACGCCAAGACCGACTCCTAATCCTATCAATCCACCTGCTTCCCCCATATCCATACAGGGTTATTGTTCTTGGTGGTATTTAAAATTTTAAATATAAGTAATACATTTCATAGTATATGCCTTCAATGACTAAAATAAAGGGTGGATACAAAGTCTATAACAAGGAGACTGGAAAGTCAAAATTTGTTAAATATAAGAAACAGGCTGAGGACATGGTAAAGAAAGGATATTCAAAGTCAAAAAAAAGTTATAAAAAAAATAAAGGTGTGACTGCCAAAGACATATCTTTTGACTACGGTGGACAACTTTTTAAGGCAGAGAACTGGGTTAACTAACCACACTGATTATTATATTGTTCTTTTAAGTCATTTATTTGTGTTGGTGTGAACGGTGTGCCGAATGGATAATTGCCTTCAGTAACTTCATTCGACATGAACATTTCCAATTCTTCACATGACATTCCCTCAAAAAAATCTATACTGCCAAACGAAATCATCACTGATATCAATGTGATTGACACTGAGATGACTGTTAATGAAAGTTTTACTTCCTTTGTTACCATTTTGGCTGTTCCTTTGTAATGGAATCTCCATCATACCATCCGTGATGGTTGAGCCTGTGTTCTCTCATATGTGTCTCGTCCTTGAGGATTGTTCCGCAGAGTTTACACTGGACGGTCAAATCTGTATCTCCACCACCTTATCTTGAATATAATAAAGTCTATGAGTGGGATGATGCCAGTTTGAAAAATCATTTGACTTTATGCACCTTCAGTTCCTCTTCCTCTGGTTCCTGTGGTGGATGTGCCTCTGGCTTTTCTGTCATGCAGATGTCCTTGTAGTCACAGTATACAACCTTCTTTTTGTTCTTCTGGTTGCATAACCAGCACGGATTAGCAGTCGCATCCCCAGACTGAAGTTCCTTTAGGATGTCACGCATCTTTGTCTTGGTTTCTTCGATTGGTGTGAGGTCGAATGCAATCGGTGTTGCTGCCATGTCTGATTTTTTGTCAAGATATAAAAGACACCCATATTCTGCATCAATTCCCAAAGTTGCTTTCAATAAAACCCTATAGATATCAAGTTGTAGTCTGTAACTTGGATCTGGTGATGTCTTCTTGAACCATCCTCCACCGCTGTATGTTTTTTTGTCAGCGATACACCACTCACCATTCCCTAACGGAACCAGGTCGTCAAGTGTTCCTGTAATGACAGAGCCAAGTTCGTCAAGAGGTCTTGACTGTACTTCCTGGGCAGTTAGGCCCATCTCTGTCTCTATGTTGTAACACATCTGCACCTCGTTTAATTTTGCCAAAGGTAATGCTTCGTGTATGACATGACCGAGCCAAAAAATCTTGGCTTTGCTTGGATCAAACTTGCTTGGATGTGTTTTTGAGTATTGTGTTTTTCTCAAACATTCACTTACAAAGTCTGATACGTGCCAAGTGTTTAATCGTTTATGATTACTTCCCCATAAATAATTTCTTTGTGATTCCTCCATAATGTTGAGGATACTGTTTTGTATTGATTCTAAATTATCCATAACGTATTACCAAAACTCCTGATATATAAAGTTAAGCATTCATTTTTCATTTGAGCTGTCATGTAAGCTTGCAACCAGATCTGCAATCCATTTCAAATATCTCCATTGTGCTGAATCCTCTTTTTTTATTTCTGTCGGCTCTGAAGTTATGATTGTCTGATAGTCTGAAAGGTCTGTCTTACACTTGTTTAGAACATGAAGTATTGCATCCTCTATGGCCTGTAGGTCTGGACCCACTGTTACCTTGCTACATTTGTCGTCAACAAATATATTTTTCCATTCAGTTCTTTCCATTGTTGAACTGTCATAAGATGCCGACTTGTTCTTTCTTCCAGTGTCCTCCAGTATTACAAAGTCCTTTGCCTGGACTGTTATGTTGACACCTCTGTCAAAAAGATCTATATCTGCATCGACACTAACCACCCTGGTCTTTGTCATCTGTTCATAGTATTGCCAATGTTCTTGCAGCGGTGACGGAAGTCTTTTTACGTCGTATCCTACCTCTACAAATGCACCTGAAATTACTGGCAATGTGTTGTCAAACAATGGAATCATTTCACGATAGGTTGGACACTTTGTCTGTAATTCATATTTTATAAGGGTCTGACATGTCTTGGAAAGATTAACATTAATAAATTGATAGTCCCTGAATATAAGATTGAGTTTTGTTCTTGCTTCTGCAAGTTTTTTAAGCAAGTCATCTAATTCATCATTCAGTTCAACCTCTCTGTTCTTGTTTTCAAACCATTCTTCATAACCTAGATCATACGCTGCCAATGACCTGTTATATTCCTTTTCTGCTGCAGAGAACAATCTTACCTGTATCTTATAGTCCAAGAATGCTGCATCCTGTTCAAGTCTGTCATCGTTCGTGCGAATTGTCATATCCTGTGCGTGTCTATATGTGGTCTTTGCCTTTTCCATGTCTTCCTCTGCTTCCTCAAATACACTTTCTGCTGTGAATAAATCGTTGTCAAGATTCTGTTCGTCTATGTTCCATGACTGTAGTTCGCGTTCAACTTCAACAAGTTCAAGTTCGGTTGTATCGAGATCAAGTCTTATCTGATCTATGAGTTTTGTCAGTGAATCCTTATCTTCTGGGAGTTCGTCTGTAACAATTTCTATATCAAGAGAATTTAATGTTTCTGCAACAACATCATCATGTGGAAAATTTTTGCTCAAATAATCATGGTTCCCGTAGGCCAGTGGTAATATGAAATTACCTATTTTGAAATCCTTTAGTATGTCAATCCATTCTTCATCAGTCAAATCTGTTTCAAAATCCGTACTGCTTTCTCCTCCAGGTGGCAAGAAGTCCTGCTCCTCTGGAGTCCATCTTACACCAAGATCAGGTAAGTCTACAAATGGATTTGTTTCTGCATATTCGCATATTATTCCACCATCATCATACTCCCTGCAAAATTTAAAATCATAAATACAATACATATCCTCAAAATCCATTGCCTCACATTCTGCAAATGTATAACGTTCCGGTTCAACATAGTTAGGGTCCTCAAATATTGGTGATATTGCAAACAGTATTACTATTGCTGCCATTGCACCCATCACATAGTATGAAGTTTTTGAAATTTTAATTGCATTCCAGAGAATTATTGAGCCGTCTTTATCTCTGCGCTTCCATGCCTTTGGTTTTTGTGGTTGTCCTTTCTTTTCTTCCTTTAACTGTTTGTTCCTTATATCTGCCTTTTCTCCGTGATCCTGTCTGGCTTCTGCCTTACGTCTTTCCTTACGTTCATTTCTACGTTCTGCCTTTGATGCTGAATTTCTGCCTGATCCTCCCATAAAATGTTAAAATAAAAGACATATATAAAATTAAAGTTTTGGTTTGATACTCAATATTTCCTTCATATCGGTACCATTAACCATTGATTTTGCTACCCAATGCTCTTTGCAGTGGGTGTAAGGACAGGATACAAGTGTATCACAAGCACCACTTAGTTCCTGGCATTTTCTGTACATGCCTGTGATGTTTGTTCCTTGTGGTGCTATATTAATACTTGTCATTCCTATCCTTGTAGTTTCATGTTATCCAGAACAAAGTCATACTCGTTTTGAAAATTAGTATCATAAGAATCTTTTTTATCTAATCCTTTTGTACCCCAATTGTCAGTTATTTCATATTGACATTCTAGATATTTGTTTCCAAGTCCTAACCATTGAATATTCTCTGGCAAAAACTCTGTTTCTATTTGTAACATTTGTGACATTCTATATAGATATAATTGGTCCTTAATAAATCTTTTTCTTAAAGTTAAATTTAATTTTATATATTTGTGTTTTTTTAACATTACATGTATCAGTTCTTTAAATATCAATTGCAAGAGATCATTGCCTTGAAGAGTGAAAAACATTTTTACTTTGCATTATTACTTTCACTTAAATTTTTCATGATGTCTGCAACGATTGCAACGTATCTGTACATCCAGGCAATGGTTGACGTATCCTGGGCAAGAGACATGTATGAGTCAACCACCTACGTTTGGATTATATCTGCTATTATTCTGTTTATTTTGGTTGGTAAACAGGTAATACAAATTCACATGAAAATATTTGATTGGATTGATCAGCAAGGCCAAAAGTTAATTAACTGGTATTCATTGCGTTACTACAAGAAACATAAAAAAGATGCACCTATTTTGGATAATCTATCAAAATATTCCATGAAGTTGTTTGGGTGGTGGTATAAACTTACACCACAAAGAAGGAAGATACTTTTAGTTACAATGGTTATCTGTTACGGAAGTTACTTTATTGGAATGCAATTTGTTGATGAACTAGCTATCTGGATCGACCATGTCTTTCCCGAGGACGTCTGATTTTTTCTTTTTATAGTTTCTCATATATTTTTTCATATAGTTTTTTATTTTTTCCTTATTGGCCATATAATACTCTGACTGTTTATCAAGTATTTTTTGTTTATTTTTTTGATAGTAGTCTTTCATGTATTTTGCATGGGCTTCCTTTACGTCTGGCCTGGAATAATATTCCTTGTTATAATCTTTAGTTGTTTTCTTTTTCATCTTTATAATCCCTCAACAATTGTTTCATTGTAAGATAATATTCTCTGAGTTTTGGATCCTCAGATTCATCTACAATCTCTTTTAATTCATCAAAGTTAATACTTTCTATATCATCTTTTACTGAACTGTCCAAATTGGCCATAGACTTTCCTGCAAATGTCTCTGGTGCTTCAGAACTCTCGTTGAAGGCTTTAACCATAAGACCAAAGATGTTTTTCTTGTGACTGTCGATTCCGTTTGCTATTTCCTTCCAGTCTTGGTCTGTAACTGCTGGATAACGCTCTTCACGGATGAATTGGAGTATGCTTTGCCTGGTTTCCCTGGAAATTGACTTCATCTTCTCTGAGACAACCATAATAGTACTTGCAACAATAAAGTTTTCCCTATCTGTAAAAGGCCTAATTGCAGTCATTGAAACCAAAAAATCTAACCTATATATAAAATTAAAATTTATCATGTAACTTAGGCGTAATAAATGTCATGGAGCTGACATTATGTAATAGGCATTACAAGTCATTTTTTTTGTAACCGTATGAAAGAAAAAACTATTTAGGAAATTTGAAAAGGATATAGATGATATAATGTAATATGAAATAGTTTTTTTCCGAGTTGAGTTACAAATTACGCGTGGAGTGGAAATGAAGGTGGCAGTACAGTCCAAGCGTGATACTTTGTCATAATACAGGAACTTTGTATAAAATTATATTATATTTCAAATTACAACCTTCATCCTTAAGATTACAGAAACTTTATATACTAGGTAATTCTATACTATGATATGAATACCACAAGTATTTCAAATAGCAAGCAAGCAGTCATTGGTATTAACTCAACGTATGATACTGTTTTGGTTATTGAAGGAATTATTCTAAATAACCCAATGATGTCAAGTCTCCAGGATATAGCCAAGTTGAATAAAACAAATTTATGCAAGATGGCATTAATGGAATTTATGACAAATCCAGTCTCTACTCGTAAGTTAAGACGTCTGTTCACAGCAGCAAATGACGATGATAAGTTCAGATCTGTAATGCAAGGAGGGCAACTAGAATAATGCACCCTGTATTAGTAACATCTGATGCAATACGTTGTCCTGGCTGTAGAAAGAAAATCCGATTGGTCCAACATAAATCAGTCGGTGCTGCATATGCGAGAAAATGGCGATCACTAAACGTTCAACGTTTGGAGTTCCTAAAGTTCTGGCTGGATTCAGATTTCTACAACTCATACGTCACCAAATCCATGCTTCATAAAAAGCTTTTACCACGAATCAAAAAGCAGAAGATGAACGGCTTTGTTAAACCAATGCCATTCGCTGCTCGAGTATCGGAAATGGTTTCAGCCGGGACAGATTACAAGGACGCATTGGTTTTGAAAGATACCACATTGGTCACCTATAGCGGTGATCCTATGAGAGGACCTTTCTATAAACTCAATGTAAAACGTGTAAAGTCTGTTCTAAAAAAGGCAGGTAAGTTGGACTAAAATGACTAGCAAGGAAGAACGCGATCAACTCTGGAAGGACCTTAAAGCCTCCTGGGCCGTCCTCAAAAGGGATTCTGGCGCAGATGAAGTAGCCAAAGGAAAAGCCAAAGAGAAGATCAACGAAATCCAAGACGCTCTCAAACTGGACAAGACCGACTGGAATCAACCCCGATCCGGTCCTCCAGGGAGCCACTTGACAAAAGCAGGTGCTTCACCAAACCCATCCAACAACGCGCTGGTAGAAAAGATATTGGGAACAGTTCTCGATATGAAACGCGAGTTGAATGAAGATTTGGTGAAGATCAACCAAAAACTCACAACACTGGAAGGGAAGGTGTCTGAAGGAATGTGCAATTGTGCACCTCCGGCAGACAAACCACTCGACTAGTTTTTTTTTCTTAAAAGTTTAAATAAAATAAATTACATATTACGATCATGACAGATAAAAAAACAATAGAAATGTATTTGAAACAAGGAGTTAACCTGGTTCCAATCGCAAAAGGCGATGGTAAGTCTCTAAAACTTAGTGGATGGAACCGATATTGCGCAGAGAAATATATTGAAGATATACCAGAAGGCCAGGACTTTGCAGTTATGAACGGAAAGGCAAGTGGTAATTTGGTTGTGTTAGACTTTGATCACTGCGATGACATATCAGTATTGAACGACCTGGTACCAAACGCAATTAACAAGACATTGGTAATTCGTACAGGTAACGGCTATCACATATACCTACGTGTCAAGGATGTTGCTACTCATAAGGACGAGTCACCAATTGCAACAATTTACCTACATAAGATGATCAACCTGGTTAATCAAAACCTGGAACTAAAGGCCCATGGCAGTTATGTTATTGGTGCAAGTTCTGATCATTATGACAAGAACGATGCAGGTGAATATTATAAAACTGGCAAGCATTACAGAGTCATTTCAAATACAACACATATCAAAGAACTTGATTTGACACACCTTGAATTATTACAAAACATCAAAGCCAAAGAATGGCTCTCAAAGTCCGAAGTAAAGGTAGGAGCAGACGGCACATTTGTAGAGAAGGAATCCATCATGGAATTGACCATGAGAAAATGGCATCAAGGAGAACGTTATAATAACGGCTGGAGAATAGCACTTGACAGATTCATGAACGACTGGGATTATGACAAGGTTCTCAACGAGGCAAAGGAGTTAAACCAAAAATGTTGTGATCCTCCTCGAAGTGATTCTGAGGTTGCAAGGTGGGTTGGAAATGCAATACCCCTCGCAGCAAAAAACAAGGAAGACAAGGATTCTCCATACTTTAAAAAGAATCGTGTCCGTGGCAAGTCCAAAGAGAAACAGGACGTAGCGGACGAGATAGGAACTGTTGCAGACAAACTGCTGGAAGAGTTCCACTTTAAAACCTACAAGGACACGGACCAACTGTTAATTTGGGACGGCAAAATCTACGATGATTTGGTTGCGGAGAGCGTGGTCAGAGAACGATGCGAGACAGAGATTGAGGAATGTACTGCACATAAATGTGCCGAGGTCATTGCAAAGATCAAGAGACGTTCTTACGTGATGAGAGACTTGTTTAACTATTACCCATGCCAGGAATGCAAGGGCGAAGGTGTTGACAAGGACCAGAACATGTGTCAGTTATGTACAGGTAAGGGCAAGTTTAACATTGTCACGCTGGAGAACGGAATACTCAACATTGATACAATGAACTTTATGGAGCACAACCACAAGAACCTTGCGACATTCTATATTCCAATTAAATGGAACGACACTCCACTTGGCCACACTGACATAGAGTATGAACAGTTGGAGACTTTGCTAAAGGATACAAAATTCCTAAAGTATGTCAAGGACTGCTTTACCATTGACGGAAAATTTGACGGTGATGCACAGCGCAACGTGTTCACTGCATTCGAGTCAATGGCGTTGATACTGTTAAAAAACAACTCCATTCAAAAATCAGTGATGTACATCGGAGGCGGTTCAAACGGCAAGTCCGTCATGCTCGAGTACATTGACTCAATGTTTGGAAAACTAAACATCACACACATTCCTATTCAGGAAATCGCTGAGGGCGGTTTCGTTTTGGCTAGACTCGATGGAAAACTTGCAAACATATTTGCGGATATTGAATCCACAGAACTTCGCAAATCAGGCAAGTTGAAACAGATCATTGGTGGCGAGGGTATCGAGGTACAGCGCAAGTACTCAGATCCATTTACAATGTACCCTCGCGCCAAGTTCATATTTTCAGCAAACAGGTTCCCACGATCCTACGACCAGACAGACGGTTTCTTCAGGAGGTTCGTAGTGCTTCAATGGAAACGAAAGTTTACCGACGACATCAAGGACACAGGTCTTCTTGAAAGGCTCGTACAGGACAAAACTGAAGTGTCCAAAGTATTCAAAGTCTTGGTACAACTTGCAAAGAACATGGACCAAAGAGGCGACTTTAAATTCACAAAGACAATCAACGAGATCCGCGACACATGGAACGAACTGGCAGATCCAATACTCATGTACATCCAGGAAAGACTTGAGGATGCAGGCGGTTCAATCTGTACAAAGCGTGAGGTATACGAGGATTATGTGCAGTTCGCAAGAGGCCATGAGATGGTTCCTTTGCGTATCGGTGCATTTGGTACAGAGTTCAGGAACTACTATGAGGAAGTAACTGTAAGAGACAAGGACACGTCAAGTGTCAGCAAGTACTGGTGTGACTTTAAGATCAAACCAGAAGTTTCCCAAGAAGGTGCCCTGGACAAGCACCTGGGATAAACTTTATATATACATTAATTGTTTAGTTTTATATGTTAAGGAATATTCCTGTTCTGATATTGGGTGTTGTATTAACTGCACATATTGTAGGCATATTCATACTGCTTGGAGGACTTGACTAATGTGGGCCCTTACTTCTTGTATTAAATGTGGAAGACCTATAGATCTATCTTCAAGAACAAAGCGTAAAAAATATTGTGACATTTGTAAGAAAATAAGACAACGTATTGGTGTACAAGCCTTTGTAAAAAGACAGAAACTTTTATCCTAAGTTTTTTCTTCTTCCATATTTTATCGGGTTTAACACATGTAACTCCTTGTGACATCTTCTGCAAAGTATGCATCCGTTGTTTTCTATCAAGGCAAGCTTTATCTGTGTCTTTTTGTATATGATGTGATGACATTCCAACTTTGCCCTCTTTCCCTTTGCACCGCAGTATACACAGCACTTGTTGTCACGTTTCATTATGACACCCTTCCATGCCATAATCATGTATCGGTAAGCGTCAGAAGTTACCTCAAACGCATATGACTCCTTTGCATATCTTTTTTCCCATGCCCTTCGTTTTACTTCTGGATTATTTTTATTGTATTTTTTAATACGCTTGATTATTTTTTTCTTGTTTTTCTGATAATATACTGCACCAGCATTGCATTTCTTTTCCCTGTTTTTCCAGTATCTTTTTCTCTCTTCCGTTGCAAGATGTACCTTGTTTGCCTGGTAGTATGCATTGCCTTTCTTACGTGCTGCCTTTGGGTCTGCTTCACGCTTTTCCTTTTGTACCTTTAGTATGTCTTCCCTATTTTCCTTGTATCTTTCATTGGCTCTGGCAATAGCCTTTTTTTTATACTTTGGATAATTTGCCCTTGATCTTGTATTATGATAATCCTTGTTTTTTACATAGTCATGTTTTCCGCAAAGACCAAACCTTGCGACTGGCCTGTCACAGTTCTTTTTCTTGCATATGGACCTAGCCACTGTTGTCCTCTATAAACAGATTCCATAACGCAGCCTTCTGTTTGCATCTTCTGCAATCCTCGCTTATTGGTATTTTCAATTCTTACAGCTATGCTCCCTTACGCACGTATCACAAAACTCTAACTTACACTTTGGACAGTCTGCAAGCATTCCAGG
>Ga0233412_10000447_pt1 | contig 24032 bp, 21 predicted proteins | sample Na_anoxic_4_MG_FD_180667 | JGI IMG/M metagenome (GOLD analysis project Ga0233412, IMG submission 180667) | Seawater microbial communities from Saanich Inlet, British Columbia, Canada - Na_anoxic_4_MG | ecosystem: Environmental > Aquatic > Marine > Inlet | place: Canada: British Columbia...
ACTAATGGCCTTACTTCAACACGGAGATAAATATCAGGTAGTCTGGAATGGCTCAGAGATGGTCATTACTTGGACTGATGATACAGGGCTTGCTGATGCAACTTTGTTCAGTATCGGGGTTGACCCTGAAGCTGCGGGTGGCAGTGAAACTAACTTGCCTATTATGTTTAATCATTACAATAAAAATATAGGAACTTAAATTATGTTATTTTTAAAAGCAAACACGGCAGTTGATGTTCTTATTGGCCCCTTTGTAGATGATACAGATGGTAAGACTGCCGAAACAGGATTAACAATTTCTCAGGCTGATATCAGGTTGTCAAAAAATGGGCAGAATATGGCTCAAAAAAATGATGCCACAGCAGCAGTGCATGATGAACTTGGTTATTATAACTGTGAACTTGACGCTACTGATACCAACACCGAGGGGAACCTGACTCTATTAGTACATGAATCAGGAGCTTTGCCTGTAAGACATGAATATCAAGTGCTTTCAGAAGCAGCCTGGGATAGTATGTTTGCTGCCAAAGATACTGGTTATATGAACATTAATGTCAATACAGTTAATGAGACTGCTCAGACTGCCAATGATAATGGTGCGGATATTAACGCTATACTCCTTGATACGGCAGAAATAGCTAATTTAAATGATGTATCAACCTCAGATTTAAATACGGCTTGCGATACTGTTACAGTAACAAGTATGGCAGCTAATGTTATGAATGCAAGCGCATTGGCTACAGATGCAGTTACAGAGATTCAATCTGGACTTGCAACTCCAACAAACATAACAGCAGGAACTATTGCAACAGTAACAAATGCAGTAACAACAGATTCAGCTTCAAGAACAGCAAGCCAGGCAGATGTTTCAAGTCTTGCAACATCAACAGAATTATCAACTCATGATGGTAAACTCGATACAGTTGATGGAATAGTAGATACTATTTTAGTTGACACAGCAGATATGCAGCCAAGAGTAGCAGCAATTGAAGTTGATACTGGAACTACACTTGACGGAAAGATTGATACAATAGATGGTATTGTGGATAGTATTCTTACTGATACAGCAGCTATACTTGTTGATACAAATGAGCTTCAAACAGATGGGATTACCGCATTAATTACAGAATTAAATAATCTATCAGCAGCAAATGTAAACGCAGAAATAGTAGACGCGCTTGCAACTGATACTTATGCGGAGCCTGGAGATGAAGCACCTGGAGCAACTATATCACTTTCAGATAAGATAAATTATATATATAAGTTTCTTAGAAATAAGATTGAAACAACACAGACCAGAATTCACGTATACAATGATGCTGGAGATAATAAAGACCATTCATCTATTATTGCTGACAACGGAACGACAACATTTACAAGAGGCGAATTTGGAGCTGGTGACGCTTAATGGCTGTTGATACAAGATTAAAAAGACAATCTGCTACTTGCATAGCAATGCCTTGTATGTTTTCTGGTATGTATCCTGATACATCTGGGATTGTTCAAGCAGAGAGGCAAGCAATCACTTGGAGTTATAGCGGAATTTTAACAACTAGTGGAGCAACAGTAATCATAGATATTGGGTCTATTAATCTCCTTGGAAAAGATATTTCAATTAATAGAAGTGTAAATATTTCAGTTGGTTCAATTGCTTTAACTGGAAAAGATTTATTTACAAGTATGGATAGTACAATTTCTATAGTAAAAGGTGCGATAGCGTATACTGGATTAGATTTTCAAATTAATAGAGTTATACATATACTTAAAGGGTTGATTACATTTACAGGAAAAAGTTTTATAACAACTGTTGGTGGTGTAATAATTGGAGTATTTAGACGTTCAAAAAGTTGGTTAATTAATTCTCGGAGGAGATAATAAAATGAAGTGGAGATTCTGGAAAAAGGAAGAGGTAAAAAAGTCTACTATAGGTGTACAAGGTAAAGCACTTTTAGTTAATCCATCTGAGAAGAAAAAAGAACTGAGAAATTTAAATAGACTTAAGAAGTGCGAAGAAAAGATGAAAGCATTAGATAAAGATTCACCTGAGTATTTATCTTTTAAAGCTGAGTATTATAGAAGAAAAGGTATATTAATAGCGAGTGAGTTAAAGGGAGGTAAATAATGGCCTGGACAATATTTGATACATTTCTTGAGAAACAGGAAAGTGGTTCAACTGTTAATCTTGATACAGGCGGAGATACTATTAAGATAATGTTAGTTGATAATACACGGGCTCCGGTTGAGGCAACTGATGCAAATATGACAGCTATTGAAGCAAATCAGTGCGCAGGAGATGGATATACTGATGATGGAGCGACATTGGTTAATCAAGATATAACACTTGCAGCTGGGACAGTTAAATTTGATGCCAATGATGTTACTTGGAGTCAAGGAGCAAGTGGTGTTACAGATGCTTATTATGCAGTGATTTATAAGTTTACTGGTACTGGTTATGCTAATGATATACCTATTTGTTTTTCAGCGTTAACTGGACCAGTAGGAAACGATACAGGAGATTTAACAATTCAGTTTGATACTGATGGAATATTTGAGAAAACTTAAAGGAGATAAAAGATGGGCGATAATATGAGAGATAGGATTAAGGAAGTTACAGTAGCATTAAGCGGTACTGTATCAAGTGCATTTAGTCTTGAATCACATGAGATTTTTGTAGGGGCTATTTTTCCTGCGATGGATAATGGAGCTATTAAACTTCAGTATTCAATTGATGGTGGTTCAAACTATGTTCATGTACTAGACCCAATAGACGGAGAACATTTAATTATAGCGGCATCTGGTGCAGATATTGGAGTTATAGATATTTCAGATTATATTAGATTTGTTCATGCTAATAATGAGCATCTTCTTAGATTTACTTGCGCAAGTCAATCTTCTGGTGCAGTAACTATTACAGTTTTACTTAGAGGTTAAATGGATTTAGATTCTGACATAAATAAAAGTGTACTTAAAACTCTTTCTGAGTGGAAAAGAAGTCCGCTTCAGTTTGTAACGGAGTGTGTTAAGGCAACTCCGTCGACTCAGCAAATTGAACTTCTTCAATCAGTTGCGAAGGAAAAACGTATCACTGTACGAAGTGGTCACGGGATTGGGAAAGATACAAGTGCTTCATGGATTGCTCTTTGGTTTCTTACAACTAGACCTTATGCGAAGGTTGTAGTAACTGCGCCGACTAACAGGCAGCTTCGAGATATATTTCTTGCGGAAATTTCTAAGTGGTTGAGACAATCTACTGTGGTTGATGAATTTATAGTAAGGAAAGATTCTATTCAGCATAAAGAAGCACCTAAAGAGTGGTGGTTGAGATTGATAAGTCCTTCAGTCAGAGCAACAAAGGAAGAACAGGCGGAGACACTTGCTGGACTTCATGGTGATCACTTGTTAATCATTTGTGACGAAGCAAGTGGTATTCCAGACCCAACTTTCATTCCTCTTGAAGGTGCAATGACACAAGCAGATAATAAGGTTCTTCTTATTGGTAATATGACTAAGAATTCAGGATATTTTTATGACTCACACTTCCATGCTGGAGTAAAGAAACACTGGAAGAAATTTCACTTTGACTCAAGAGAAAGCTCAAATGTAGACCCAAGTATGCCGAAGTACTTTGAATCTAAATACGGTCTTGATTCTAATATATACAGAATCAGGGTTGAAGGAAATCCTCCACTGCAGGATGAAGATACTCTGATTCCTCTTTGGTCAGCTCAGCAATGCATTGGACAGGAATTTGAAGTTGCTGAAGATGAGCCGTTGTATCTCGGAGTTGATGTAGCAAGGTATGGAGATGATGCAAGTATAATCCTTCCAAGACAAGGACTTCGGATTGACCCTTGGGAGACTTTTAGAAAATTGAACACCATTGATCTTGGTGGATTTGTTCTTCAGACGTATCAAGAACTTAACGCAAGCGGAGTTGGGATAGATGTTATAGGTGTTGGAGCTGGTGTTACTGATTGGCTTGAGAAAAGGAACTTGAAAAACCTTCACCAGATTAATGTAACAATGTCTTCAAGTGATATTTCAAAGTATCATAAACTTCGAGACGAGCTTTGGTGTAAGGTAAGAGACAACTGTTTACTTGGAAAATATTCTTTCCCTGATGTTAAAGTTGTTGGTGATACAGAGAGTCTTGGTGAACAACTTGCTAGTGAGCTTGCTACTCCGAGGTATAAATTTAACGCTCATGGTGGGTATGTGATTGAGAGTAAAAAAGATATGAAAGCTAGAGGTATTGCGAGTCCAAATATAGCAGATGCGCTTTGTATTACTGAGTATTTTTCAAACGATAGTACAAGGGTTTTTGCTAAGGAAACTGATGATAGTTACTCTTCTGGGAGTAGGTACAGTAACAGAGTAACTAGTGAAACCAGTTGGATGGGAGCATAATGGAAATACTTAGTTATAATTTAAAAACTGGTGTTTTATCCGTAAAGTATAATACTAAAACTGTATGGGAGTATTCTCCAATTAATGAAGATACTTTTTATCAGATAATGGGGGCGAAGTCTTCTAATAGTAAAGTAAAAAATATACTTCGTAAGTTATCTATTGTTGGTGAAAATAAAGGAGTTATGTAATGAATTCAGCTGCTGATACAAAAATACTTAAAGAGATTCAAGATAGGCTGCAGAAAGCTATAGATGAAGATGACGAGAACAGAAAACTTGCTCTTGACGACCTTGAGTTTGTTGGAGAAGATGGTGCTCAGTGGCCTGAAGAGATAAAAAATCAAAGAATTTCAGATGGTAGACCTTGTCTAACGATAAACAAGATGTCTGTGTTTATTGACCAAGTTGTTGGCGACCAAAGAATGAATCGACCAAGTATTAAAGTTGTACCTGTTGACTCTGTTGGAGATCCTGAGGTGGCTAGAATTCTTGGTGGGTGGATTAAGCATGTTCAGCAGGTATCTAAAGCTGATATAGCTATAGACCACGGATTTGAGCACGCTGTGACTTGTGGATACGGAGCATTGAGAGTAGTTACAAAGTATGTAAACGATACTTCTCAAGACCAAGATGCTTTTATAGAAAAGGTAGACAACGCACTTGCTATTTATTGGGGCAAAGCACTTGAATACGACCGGTCAGATGCTAATTACTGTATACTTATTACTGATATGGATAGAGATGAGTATAAAGAAAAATACGGAGAAGAAGGAATTGAATTTAATACTTCAAGTGGAGAATATGTTGAAGGTTGGTGTACGAAAGATACTGTAAGACTTGCAGAATATTTTGTAAAAGAGTTTAAAGAAGAGTGGGTGTATTTTCTTGAAGATGGTAGAGCTGTAAAGGAACTTGAAGAGGAAGATGTAGAAGTAGGCAGAAGAAAAGTTAAATCTTACTCCATCATGTGGTATCTGGTTTCTGGCAGTAAAGTTCTTGAAAAGAAAAAATGGGTAGGGAAAAAGTATATTCCGATAATTCCTATTTGGGGAAAAGAGTTGAATATTGCTGGGAAGAGAAAGATTCGTGGGTTGATAAGGCATGCTAAAGACTCTCAGAGAATGTTCAATTACTGGAACGCGCTTTCACTTAATACATTAATTCCAACTCCTGAAGGATGGCTTAAAATGAGGGATATTAAGTCTGGTTATCAAGTATTTGACGAAAAAGGACAAGTCTGCAATGTCACAAATATAAGTCCTGTATATAAAAATCGAGAGTGTCTTGAAGTATTGTTTGATGATGGTTCAGTTATTACTGCAGATAAAGACCATCTTTGGAAAGTAGAAGAAAGAGGTAAAAGAGTAAGTGCTGGACAGACTTGGGAAACTAAAGTTATTGCTACTAAAGAATTGGTAAGTAAAAAACATTTTATTTATCTTACAGAACCGCTTGATTTACCAGAACAAAAACTTTTAATTCATCCTTATGTACTTGGAGTATGGCTTGGAGATGGAAGTTCTCGTGAACCAAATTTTACACAGCATATAGATGATATGGAGGAAATTTCATCTTATATTAGATATTTTGGTTATGAACTTGGGGATTATATAGCTAGACAAGAGACTTCAGCTGTTCGAACTATTTTAGGTGTGAGGCATCTTTTTACTGAGTTAAATTTACTAGAAAATAAGCATATACCGTATCAGTATGTAAGAGGCTCTAAAGAACAAAGGCTTGAACTTCTTCGAGGTTTAATGGATACAGACGGTTCAATAAACCCATCAAATGGAAGTTGTTATTTTACAACTACAAGTATAGAGTTAGCTAAAGGGTTTTCTGAGCTTCTTCATACATTAGGTATAAAGACTAAGCACTTTATTCGAGATAGAAGAGGGGAAAGTAATACATTAGCTAATGGTCAAGTAATTACTTGTAGGCAATTATCCCATGAATTTTATTTTACTGTTTATGAAGATATGAAAGTTTTTCATTTAAAACGTAAGTTTAAATATTTAGGTATGAGAAAAGAACAACGAAGACGTACTAAGAGGTTTGGAATTAAAAGTATTACTTCTATACCATCTGTTGATGTTAAATGTATTACAGTAGATAGTGAATCTTCATTGTATTTAGCTGGAAACAGTATGATTCCTACTCATAATTCAATTGATACAGAAGTTATATCGCTTCAGCCAAGAAATCCTTACCTTGTTACGCCGAAGCAGATTTCAGGGCATGAATCTCAGTGGAAAGAAGCACACAAGAAAAATTTCCCATATCTTCTTGTTAATCCTGACCCGCAGGCTCCAGCATGGCCTAAGAGAGAAACACCACCTCAGGCATCTAGTGGGATGATAGAAAGGATTCAAGCTACTGACCAAGAAATGCGTGATACAGTTGGGTTACAGAAAGCAGCTCTTGGTATGCAAGGTAATGAGAGAAGTGGTAAGGCTATTATTGAGAGAAAGAAAGAAGGTGATGTAGGTACTTTTGCATTTATAGATAACCTTGCAAGGTCGATTGAACAACTTGGTAGAGTTCTTGTTGATGTGGCTCCTGGGGTTTTGGATACAGAGAGAATCGTTAGACTTGGACTTGAAAATGGTAGTCAAGAATTTGTTGACGTTAATAAAGAGAGTGAAGAATTTGGAACAAAGAAAATATTAAATGATACATCTGTTGGAACATATGACGTTGTAGTCTCTGTTGGGCCGAGCTTTGATACACAGCGGTCTGAAGCAAGACAATCAATGTCGGAGTTTATACAATATTATCCTGACGCGGCTCCGCTTATTGGGGATTTATACGCTAAGGTAATGGACTGGCCTGGGGCGGAGGAAGTGTCTGAGAGACTTGAATTCCTTCTTCCAAAAGAAATAAAGGAAACTAAAGCCATTGAGGATGCTAAATTGAGTGGAGAACCGCCGCCTTCTCCACCCCCACCACCTCCGCCCACACCAGAACAGCAGATGGAAATGCAGAGTAATGAGTTGAAGTTGCAGGAAGGTCAGATTAAGCTACAAGAAAGTCAAGTTAAACTCCAAGACTCTCAACTTGAACTTGAAGAAAGTAAAATGAAATTTGAACAAGAGAAAGTAAAGCTTGAACAAGAAAAAGTTAAACTTATACAAATGCAACAAGATGTTAAAATGAAAGCTGTTGATTTTATTGGAGGAAGAAATAAAAGAAAGGAAGAAAAGAATGGAGAAGAAAATGGATAAACTTTTTACTCAGTTTAAAAAGAAAAAGAAGAAAGTTAAAAACTCAGTTAAAGCAATGTTTGATGGAGATTATGATACTATAAAAGCAGTAGTTTTAAACCCTAAAGGTTTGCTTAGAGATGTTGGTAAAAGAAATAAAAAGCTCAAAGCAGCAGCTGGGTTGGATTAATAAATATAAAAGAGGTGGTTAAATGAAACTTGTTAATATGAAAATTAAAAAGAAGAGTAAAAAAGAACTTAAAGAAATGGATATACCTATGGCTTATGGTGATGGTGATAAGTGGCCGTATGGACTTGAAGTAAGGTTTGAAAAAGAGCAAATTGAAAAATTACCTATTTTAAAGAAATTTGATGTTGGAGATAGGGTTTATGTTTATGCTGAAGCAACAGTAAAAGGAATTAGAATTTCTGAAAGAAGTAACGGACATAAAGACCATTATGTTGAGTTGCAATTGGAAAGTATAAATGTTGAACCTAAGACTAAAAAGAAAGTTAGTGATATGTCTCCAAAAGAATATAAAGAAATGAGAATGGGTGGCGTGTAAGAATGGTCAAAATTTGACCAAATAATCTCGGATGGGTAAACACTCATTCGCAACAAGTTAGGAGCTTGCAAATGTTAAAGAGTATAGAAGAAATTAAAGAAGTAGAGATTGAGGCTGGAGTTGTAGTTAATGGAGTAGACAATGCTAATTTAATGTCTGTTGATTCTACAGAACCGATTGAAACAGAAGTAGAAACAGAAAGAGTTTCAGAAGCTGATATCGGTGCTTCGGAGGAAGAGAAAGAGAAAAAAGAGAAAGAAGAGAAAGAAGAGAAAAAGAAAGAAAAGTCTGAAGAGAAATCTGAGAAAAAAGAAGAAAAACAGGTTGAAGAGCCTGCAGATTCAAAGAAAGTCCAGAAACGTATTAACAAGCTTACAAAGAAAATGCGTACTGCAGAAAGAGAAAATGAGTTTAATAAAAAACGAGCTGATGAGCTTGAGAAGAAATTAAAAGAGTATGATTTTGAAGTTCCAGGTGACGATAAACCTTTAAAAGTTGACTTCGATGATGAAGATGAGTATATTGAGGCTTTGACTGACTGGAAAATCGAAAAGAAGCTAGGAAAGACTCAGCAAATAGCTGCAAAAGATGAACAAATTGAAGCAGAGCAAGATGCTGTAAAAGAATCGTATGGTGAACTTGATAATGCGATTGACAGCGGTAAAGAAAAGTACGAAGACTTTACTGACCTTGTCATGGATAAAGACCTTGTTATTAGTTCCGAAGTTACGCAGATACTTTTAGACACCGAGATTCCGGAAGATATTATGTATTATCTTGCGAGTAATCCAGAGGAGTCTGAAAGAATATCTAATCTCGACCCGTTGCGGGTTGCTAAGGAAATCGGTAAGATAGAAAACAGTTTAATAACTGCAGAGAAAAATGAAGTAAAGAAACTTGTTAAAAAGAAAGTTAAAAAACAATCAAAAGCTCCAGCCCCTATTTCATCTGTTCGGACTGATGGTGTCACAGAAAAAGACCCCAACAAAATGTCTCCGAAAGAGTATAGAGAGTGGCGGAGTAAACAATAGGAGAATGAATAATGACAGCTGCAAGTAATACATTACTAACCCCAACTATTATTGCTAAAGAAGCTTTAATGCAGATTAACAATAATCTTGGAATGGCAAAACATGTCTATCGTGCGTATAAGAATGAATTCGCAAAAGTAGGAAACGAAATTACTATACGAAAACCTAACAGATTTAGAGTAACTGAGACACAAGCAAGAGCTGGTGTAGATATGGCAGAAACTTCTACACTTCTTACAGTTAGTACTCAAGCTCATGTATCTTGGGCATTTTCAAGTGTTGAGTTAACTCAAACTATTGACCAGTATAACAAGAGGTATATCACACCTGCAGCAGCAGCGCTTGCGAACTCTGTAGATGCTGCACTTTGTAAAGAATATTCTAATGTACATAATTATGCTGGAACTCCTGGCTCTACTCCAAGTACATTTAAAGTTCTTGGTGATGCTCAAACTATTCTTGATAATGAAGGTGCTCCTCAGGGAAAACGCTATGCCGTATTAAACCCTGATGCTAACTGGGCTATGGCTGATGGTTTGAAAGGTACATTTGCACAGAAAGCTGCAAGTGATATCCATCACAAAGGCTATCTTGGTACTGTTGCAAATCTGGATATTTATATGGATCAGAATATACAGAACCATACTACTGGAGCGTTTACTACAAGCGCAACTCCGTTAATGAATGATGCTGGTATTGCTTCTGGTGATACTACATTTACTACAGATGGTTGGGGAGGTTCTAATACTATTAAAAATGGTGATATTTTTACTATTGCCGCAACTTATCAGGTTAATCCAATGTCTGGTGTAAGTACTGGTGTATTGAAAAACTGGTGTAACAGTGCAGACCAAGTTGATACTAGTGCTGATATGGTTATCACACCGACAGAGACATTGACTTACGGTTCAACTAATGCTTATAGTAATGTTAACGCATTACCTGCGAATAATGCAGCGTTGACCTTTGTCGGAACAGAGTCTACAGCATATCCTCAGAATCTTATATTCTGTCCTGAAGCATTTTGCCTCGTAACACTTCCTCTTGAAATGCCTGCAAATGTTTGGGGTTCAAGGCAGACTGATAAAGATGCTGGTATTTCAATCAGAGTAGTTAAACAGTACGATATTGATACTGATGAAGATATTGTTAGAATGGATATTCTTTATGGAACAAAAACTCTTTACCCTGAGCTTGCAGTAAGGCTTTGGGGATAAGGTAAATGTTTAATGGAGTTTAGGGGTTGACTAAGTCACAAGCCCCTAGACACTATTTTGAAAGCAGGACTTAATAAAAGGAGAAAAGACATGGGTTCAAATTTAAGGTACAGTCCGTTAGAATATAATTCAGCAGATGAAAGATTCGAGCTTGATGGTGAAATTATAGGTTGGAGAGGTGAAATGATACCATCACCTATAATAGCAGCTAATTGTACATATCAGTCAACCATTGAGCGTTCTGCAGATATTATTAAAACAACAATAGTTATTGATTTAGTTGGATTAACTTCGATTACTACAAATGGAGATATTATTGGAGCTGCTGGAGTTTGTCATATTGGACAAATTACTACAGCAAAAAATGGAATTATTGTAGCTGGTCAAGTAGGCTGTGCTGTAGTACCAACTACCGGAGATGATGATATTGATATTTACTCTGCAACTGAAGGTACAGGTGCATATGATGCAGCTATTTCTGGCTTAGCTGAAACAGCATTAGTAACTTCTGGAGGAGCTTATGCGATTGGTACAGTTAAACCATTTACTGCACTTCCAGTAGCCAATTCTTATTTGTATCTTACTACAGGTGATACTACTGCAGGTGCTTATGGTGCAGGTAGAATTATTATTGAAATGTGGGGAACAGTAGCTTAGTTTAAATTATTAAAGGGAGGTGTAAAAACCTCCTAAGGAGATAAATATGAATAAACCTGCAAATAATCAACTTTTAGGAAGAGAAGCAAAAGTTATAAAGATAGAAAAAGAAGAGAAAAAGCAAAGTAAAACACCAGCGTGGTTATATCATAAGACTTGTCGTGCTGGAAAGATACTTTATACTGACGATGAGTATAATGAGTGTATAAAACAGGGATGGGTACGTTCTCCTGTAATGATAGATGAAGTAGAAAAGGTTGAAAAACTTGTAAAGAAAGAAACTAAGAAAGAAGCCAAAAAAGAACCTAAAATTAAAATTAAAGGATAAATAATGTTAGTCTCAGAAATAATAACTTCTTCAATGAGAAAACTTGGATTACTTGCAAGTGGAAAGACTCCGACTGTTGCGGAATATGCTGATGGTCTGGAAGCATTGCAGGTTATGCTAAGAAGTTGGGCAAGTGAAAAGATTAATGTTTTTTCTTCAGTTTCTGAAACACATACTTTAGTTGCTGGAACAAGTTCGTATACTTGGGGAGTTGGGGGAACGATAAGCACACTCCGACCTAATCAAGTCATTGGAGTTTCGATTCTTGATTCAGGTGGAACAACTCATTCAGTGAATATTATTTCTGAAGGAGAGTACAGGGCTATAGGTTCGAAAGCTATATCTGGTAGACCACACGCACTCTTTGCGCAGTACGGGTTTCCCTATGTAACTATATATCTTTACCCTGTTCCTAACGCTGCAGAAACATTAAATCTAGATTCTTTAAAACCTTTTACACAGACTAGTTCATTCGCCGCTACAAGTGATACAATTCAGGTACCAGTGAACTACGAAGAACCACTTATATACAACCTTGCTATAAGGCTTGGACCAGAGTTTGGTAAAGAGATTCCTGTTGGAGTTGCTAAAATAGCAAAAGATTCATTTGATAGAATTACAATTAGAAACGCAGCTAATTATGTTGAACCTATAAAACTAAGTCTACCGGTGAATGCTACTGGTGGATATAGTATAGACAGAGGATAAAGTTATGGAGATCCCTTTTATCGGTGGAGCCTACGAAGGAAGGTCGAAGAATATTAATGCTCAGAAGAGTATAAATCTTTTTCCTGTGTATGAAAAGAATGAGCCGAAAACTCCTATAGCAATGTACGGTACTCCAGGATTAGTACAATTCTCTGCTCCAGCTACTACAGCTATTGTTCGAGGTATTCATGTATTAGGGAGTTATGTTTACGCTGTAGTTGGAGCAGTTGTATACGAGATTGCAAGTAACGGTACTGCAGTAAGTCTTGGAAGTATAACAACTTCTACTGGGCATGTTAATATGGCTGATAATGGGACTCAAATTCTTTTAGTTGATGGAACTATTTACGGTCATATTATTACACTTAATACATTAACTAATATACCTGAAGGTACAGATTTTGTATCAGCAGATGATTGTATTTTCTTTGATGGGTATTTCTTAGCTACAAAAACAGATACAGGAAGATTTGTAATTTCAGATCTTTATGATGGACTTGTCTGGGCTGCGCTCGATTTCGCAACAGCTGAATCTGCGGCAGATAATCTTGTTGGAATTGGAAATACTAAACAAAATGTATGGCTTTTTGGAGCATTAACAACAGAAGTTTACTTTAATTCAGGAAATGCTGACTTTCCGTTTGAGCGTGTACCTGGGGCAATTATTGATACAGGGTGTAATGCACTTGGCTCTATTACAGAAATTACTGGTAAGATATACTGGCTCTCACATAAAAATCAAGTTGTTAGAAGTAAAGGATACGGGAAAGAAGTTGTATCAACTCCTAGTCTTGATTATCAATTCTCAACATATACAGATACAACAGATGTTAATAGTTATACTTATACTCTTGAAGGTAGGTCTTTTTATGTTTTGACTTTTCCAACTGCAGATAAGACTTGGGTTCTTGATGTTGAAAATGGACAATGGCATGAATGGTCAAGTCTTGATGGAACTACTCCTGAAATACATAGAGCAACTTGCGGGACTTTAAATTGTACACTTTTTAATAACAAGGTTCTTGTTGGAGATAGAGCAAACGGGAAGATATACGAACTTGATTTAGATACTTATACAGATAACACAGTCGCAATTAAGAGAACTAGGCGAGCTCAAGTTATAAATAAAGAAAGAGTTAATGTTATACATAATAGAATTGAACTTGAATTTGAAGCTGGTGTTGGGCTGAATGTTGCAGCAGATGCTGATGGTTATGACCCGCAAGTTTATCTTGGTTATTCTGATGATGGAGCGAATACTTTCAGTACAGGAGAAGCAATGTCTATGGGAAAGTATCAAGAATATACTGAAAGACAGATTTGGAGAAGGCTTGGTAAGAGTAGAAATAGAGTATACGAAATGGTAATTACAGAACCTGTAAAGGTTGTTTTAATTAATGCGACTTCAGAACTTGAAGCGTGTAAAGTTTAAAGGGGGATATTGTGGCGACACTAAGTACACTAAGTACACCAATAGCAACTCCTCTTGTTAATGAAGATGGTACTATTAATGCTGTTTGGAATGAGTTTTTTATAAGGTTTATGATTAATGCTGGTATTACAGTTTCTATAGATGATTTAGAAGCTGATGTATCAGATTTAGTAACAGATGTTGAAAATGTGGCAGATGAAATTACTGCTTCAGTAACAATAACAGATAGTGATAATAATATAGCATCAGATACAGCTAAATTATACAACGGGAATAAAACTTCTGATGGAGTAGAGTATACTATAACTACTACAACGGCTAAGTATATACAATATAAATTTGGTATAGAAGACTATGTAGATAGAGTTAGTCTTTGGACAGATGATGCAGATGGGAGAGTTTTTATAGCGTACTCAACTAACGGTACTACATGGAGTTATTTAAGTGCTGAAGCTGACCATACGTTGACTTCAGAAGGAAGACTTGAAACTGCAACAAGTGAAGCTAATGCAACTACTGAATATTGGCAATTAGCTGCTGGAGTAAATTTAGCATTATTTCCTAATAATACAGTTGTAAAGTATGTTAGGCTTTATATGGTTAGTGGAACTTACACAACCACTATTTATGAGTTAATTTTTGCTAGAATGTTAATTGCAGAAATGGCAGCTATTGAGAATATTTATGCTCTTTCGGCAACTTTTGGTCCAATGTCTGGGTATGCTGATATAACTGATAAACCAACAACATTGGCTGGTATTAATTTAACTGAAGGAGATAAACTTACTGGTATTGCTGATGGAGCAGATGTTACTTATGACCAGCAAGGATTGTTGAATCTTAGTCCATCAGATAATTTACTTCCAAATCCAGATTTTGAATTGGGTTTAGACGGGTGGGTACAGTATACTACTGAAACTCCGTTGATTGATTTTGAGGATGCTACTGTTGTAAATGTTTCAGCTAATAGTAATGGTGGATATATACTACGGTGCACTAATTCTGTAAGTTTTGAAAGTAAAAAATATATACCTGTTGATACTACTAAAAGGTATTACGGTGAAGCGCTGGTCAGGGCTACTTATATTGATTCTGGAACAGGTAGTAATAGAACGTATATCGGTGTACGTTGTTATGATTACTCCAAAACTAGCATAGGTAATACTCATTTTGTTTTATATAATGAAACTTTTACGTCAGGGGGTTCTACATTTACTTCATATACTGGTGAGATTACAGGTGAAGGTGCTGGCACAACTGGATTTGAAGCAGCTACCAGATATGTTCGCTTTATGGGTCTTATAAATTATCAAGATTCAGATAATGATTCAGCTATTACAGATATTGGTTTTTGTAGGTTTGCTGAAATGGCCTCTGGGGCTACAGTAGGAGCCGATACATCAAATGCCAGTTCAGGTTTAATAAACTCGAATATTACTATAAATACAGATGGTTCTTTATCAGGAGCCGGCGCCGGTTCAGTTTCTCTTGGTGGTTTAGGGGCTGGAAGTATCGCAACATTAAACGCAATTGCTAATTCTAATATTACATCTATCGATGGTGGAAAAATAACAACAGGTTATGTCGGTGCTGCCCGTATTGCAGCCGGCTCTCTTAATGCTAATAAAATAACTTCACAAACTATAACTGCTACACAGATGGCAGCAAATTCAATAAACGCAAGTGAATTAAATGCAAATTGTATAACAGTAGGGGGTGGGCATATATCAAGCCTTGCTGTTGATACATTACAAATTGCAGATAATGCAGTAACAGTACCTATATACGATTCAAATACTACTTCAAGAAATGGTACTAACAGTTACATACTAGTAGAAACAGTCACAGTTGTATTAGACCAGGTGGGTTATATTTTCGCATGGGGGACAGTAGACCAGGATTTTGCTGCTCATGTTCAATGGGATGTCTACTTGATGATAGATGGTTATAACGTGTTTGCAACTGGTGGGGGATTAGCTCATGTATCTGCTACTGTTTCAGGAGGTAGGTTATGTTCTGCTGGAAGTAGAGTAGTTCGATTATACTGGAGAGGTTATAATGCAAATATTACTCATAATGCCTCAGTACTTTGTGCTCAAGGAGCAATGAAATAATGGAATTTATAATACATAAAGATGGTGAAATACTGCATACAGGTAATTGTCCGGAAAGTATGATAACTGCTCAATCAGGTTCTGATGGAGAAGTTGCTATTGCTGGTCATGGAAACCAAGAAACACAAAAAGTTGTAGATGGTGTAATTGTAGACAAAACTCAAACAGAGTTAAATGAGTATAGATTAACTAAACAGTCTATGAAACGCCCTTATGTTACAGGAACAGAAACAGATTTAGAATTAAATCAGCTTATTTCAGACCATTTTTATAACTTAATTGAACCTTCTACATATCGCATCGCAAATTATTATTGGTTAAGGGAAAAGTTTTACCCTTCCAGTGTAGAATTAAATGATGCTCAAATTAAAATAAATTCAGGAATAACAGCTTTAGAAGAAGAAGGTGAAGAGCAACTGGAAGATTATGTGAATGATTGTCTGGCAGTTAAAACAAGATTTCCAAAGGAGTAAATATGGCTACTGAAAAAATATGGACAGCAACTGATATTCAAATGAAAGTAAATAATTTACAACAAAGGCGGATAATGAAATGAGTGAATTTTTTAACTTAATAAAAAATGAGAGTGAAGATAGTTTATTTTCTAGAATTACAAGTATAATGAAATCAGATGATAATAAGCTTTTGACTTTTAGAGAAAAACTTGAGGTAGTGGAAGATGAAATACTTAAAGAAGAGCAAATGGAGATTCCAATAGAGCATCTTTTTTTCGAACTTATGTACGCTAGGCAAATGAGAGTACCTAAAGGGTCGCTGCTGACAAGTACTTATCATAAAATGGGACAGTTTGATATTTTATTAAAAGGTAGTATTTCTATACTTACAGCTGATGGGATTGTAAAATTAGATGCTCCGTATTTTGGAATATCTCGCTCTGGAATGAAAAGGATTGCTTATACGCACGAAGATATTTTATGGATGGATATAAGATGTATGCCAGTAACTAATGTTGAGAAAGCAGAAGAGTTACTTTATACAAATGATTTTAATGAGCTTATAAAACACCAGAATGATATGAGTAAAGATGATTTCCCACATTTTTTAAAAGAACTTGGAGTAACTAAAGAAAGAGTTAAAGAATTATCTGAAAATACTGAAGATAGAGTAGATTTAGATTTAAAATCTTACGGGTTGTTTATCGATAAGTCAAATATAGAAGGTGATGGTATCTGGCCTAGTAAAACATTTAAAGCTGGAGAAGTTATTGGACCAGCTAAAATAAACGGGCAGAGAACTCAACTTGGTAGATATGTAAATCATTCAGTTTATCCGAATGCTAAAATGGTTGTACAGGATGGAGATGTGTATTGTATAGCTGTAAAACTAATTGAAAAAGTGGAAATAGTTACAGATTACAGAGAAACACTATTTGAAATGAGTAAAGTAAAGGAGAATTAAACATGTCTTCAATAGTCGGAGGAATTGGTGGAGCAATACTTGGAGCATCCATAGTCGGTGGAGGTGCTGCAGTTTATGCTGGAAGTCGTGCTGCAAGTGCTGCAGGAGATGCATCAAGAGCACAAGTAGCAGCAAATGATAGAGCTGCTCAATTAGCGGCAGAAGGTAATAGACTAGCTATTGAGTCAAATGAAACTTTAACAAGGGAAGGTATTGCTTCAAACGAAGCATTAGTTAGAGAGGGTATTGAGTTTCAGCAAAGTATGTTTGACCAATCTAGAGAAGATACTGCACCTTGGATTTCTGCTGGTAAAAATGCACTTACATCTTTACAGGATAAAATGGCAGCTGGACCTGGAGATTTTGAAACAAGTCCAGGGTATCAATTTAGACTTGAAGAAGGTCAGAAAGCTATTGAAAGAGGTGCTGCAGCAAGAGGAGGATTGCTTGGTGGAGCAGAACAAAAAGCTTTAACAAGATATGGACAGAATTATGCTACAGGAGACTACGATAATTTCCTCCGAAGGTATTATGATAGCTTAAACCCAGACCAAAGTCTTGCAGGTATTGGACAATCTACAGCAACTACCGCGGCAAATCAAGCTAACGCATTAGGTAGTAGTGTGTCGAATAATTTGGCTAGCTATGGAGGCAATCTTGGAACTAGTTTATCTAATCTTGGAACTAGTGTAGGAAATAGTATTACTAGTAATGCTAACAATCTTGCAAATATGGCTATTTCAAGTGGTAATGCTCAAGCATCAGGGAGTATTAATCAAGCTAATGCAATAAATGGAGCTGTTACAGGTATTGCGAATTCGGCTGGTACTGGAATGAATAATTATTTAATGTGGAAGTATCTAAACAAATAAAGGAGGATAAAATGCCGTTACCAACTTTAAATACAAATTTTGTAAGCTCAAAAAATATGGATATAACTAATACATTAATGAATATTCAGAAAATGAAAGAAGCAAAGACAAAAAATTCTTTAATAGACTTACAAATGAAAAACGAGAAAGCGAAAAAAAGAAATTCTGATATTGATTTTCAGTTAAAAATGTTTAATTTTATAGATGAAGGGACTGTTGCTACTAGTGCAAGTGTTGCTGTTAAAGACTATGACGCTATTGATAGAAATAGAGCATTTATGATTAAACGTGGAGTTCCAGAAGAGGTATTACCTCCGAGTTCTTTTTTCTATGATACAAAACCTGATATTAGTCCAGGCAGTACAGGTGGAATGACTAAAGTATTTAATAAAGAAAGATACGATACTTATACAACTAACTCATTAAAAACTGGTGCAGATATTATTAAAGATGGAGAAAACGCTAAGAAAAATTACGAGAAGATAGAAGTTTATGGACCTGATGGACAAACAGGTACTGTGTGGACAAAGAAGGGTGAAGATTATTTTGTTGAGAAAGAGCTTGGAAAAGGCTGGACAAGTAATAAGCCAGAGAAACAAGAAAAACCAGATAAAACTCTTGTTAAAGTTGTAGGTGAAGATGGTAAAGCTAAATGGATAAAACGCTCAGAAGCGGAGGGAAAACCTGCTCCAAATCCAAGTAGTGCAGTAAAAGAATTAACTAAACAGCAACTAATAAGCAACAAAAGAAATGCTAAAAAAGATTTAGTAGACCTTGAAGATAAGATTAATAAAGTAGATAAAAATGGTCAGCCTTCCAGTCATTTAATTAATAAAGAACCAACTACAGCAATCTTACAATTTAATGAGTTGTCTCCTACCTATGAGTATGTATATACAGATGATGTGTATGATAGTACTAAAAACCCAGAAGACTACGATAAGTGGGAAAAATTTAAAGGCTTTTTTGATATTGAATCTAACGAGAAAATTGGTGGTTGGGTTAAGCAGAAGAAAAAGGGAAAGAGTAGAAGTTTGACTCCAAAAGTAGGTACAGACAATACAGAAACAGAAATAAAAGCTATGAAAACTGGTGATACTTTTACTGTTAATGGTAAGACATATACAAAAAGGTAGGAAATAATGGCACAGTTTAATCCACTAGATTACGGAGACTTAATTGAAGAAAAAACTGAATTTAATCCTCTTGATTATGGAGATTTAGTTGAAGAGAAAGTTGAAGAAACTCCAGAAGTTGAAACTGAAAAACCAGGAATTTTCTCTAAGTTTGGTATACCTAAAGTGAGCTTCAACAGACAAAAAGAAGTAGAAAATTCTCCTGTTTCTCAGCCTAATCCAAACCAATTTCCTGATATTGAAGGAACGAACCCAGATGGTGGATATGTTGAGTCGGGAGTTCAAGCTCCAATTCAACCTGTTAAACCTGACCCTTTTCAAGCCTTTTCTATTCCTGAAAATCTTGACCATGAAGTGGAATTGACAGGGTATAAGGACGCGTTGTTGAGCGAGATTGCTAATCCGTTTGGAGAGGAAAGACCACTGATTGCTCCGAAGAAAGTTAAACAATCTGAACTTGTAAAGAATCTAGTCACACCTGAAAAATTAGCAGCTGTTAAAGAGAGATTCGTAGATTCAAAATTAAATTATATGGGAGTTATAAATCCTGCAAGAACCTTGCTTGAGAAAAGTGTTGAGTGGTTAAGTAAAGAAGGAAAAGAACTTGAAAATCTTAAACCTACAACACAAGAAGAGTTAGATATAGCGAATACTAGAGTTGATGAGTACAATAAACATTTCAGCAGCTACCAAAATAAAGAAAAAGAATTTAAAGATATTTTAGATAAGGCTGGAGTAGACGCAAAAGATATAGACTTTGAATTTAGTAAACTTGAAAGAGGTGAATATTCAGAAAAAGAAAAAATTCAAACAAGTAAAGACTCTAAAAATTATATAGAACGAATAGCTGATAAGTTTACTGAGGTAACTGGAATTGAACAAGAGTCTAAAATTTCTTCAAGAGCCGCTGCACAGAGTGTTATTAAACTTATGGCTAAAGAAGAAGGTGTACCAGTTGGAGAGTATAGACAATCTCCGAAATTCATTGGGCAAGCTGCAAAAGGTTTTATAGAAATGGCTACTTATGGGGTACCAAGTGCTATTAATAAAACTTTAACTGGAGAAGAGTTAGCTGAACCGTATGGAGTATTAGACCATATAGGTTTAGCGTTTGGTTCTCTTGGTGGATTAATGATGGGACCTTTTAAAACAGCAGAGTGGGTTATGCGACCTATCAGTAATATTGTAGGTAGAGGTATACAAGGCGGAAAATTACTTCCTAATATTCTTAAAGAGAGTTTACATGACGGAGTTTTAATTGGAATTGGTATTGGTTTGAGCTCAACTGGTGAAGCATTAAAAGAGACTACTTTTACGGATGCAGCAAAAAAGATAAAAGATGCAGCAAAAAGTGGTGCTTTGACTGGTACGATATTTGGTACGAGTAGAGGGCTATTTCCTAAAGAGGGTATACAAAAAGGAGCTAGAATTATTACAGGTTTGGTTGGACTTAATGCTCAAAGGGCTCATGAAGTTGGAGGTAATCCATTTACTGATAGACCTGTTGGTGAGGTAGTTTTTGATATAGCACTTGATGCACTTTTTCTTTGGAGAGGTTTACCTCCTAAACAGCGTGATAGTTTAATTAAAGTACTCGAAGACCCAAATGTAAGTAAAGAAACTAAACAAACTCTTGCACAACAAATAAAAACAAGATTGAATAAAGCAAAAGAAGAAGGTACATTTAAAGAACAACTTAATAAAGAGGTAGATAAGTACGCAAGAGGAGAAAAGAAAGATGAGTCTGTAAAAGAAACAGTAGAGAAAAAGTTTGAAGATAAGGTAGCTGAAGAGTCTAAGGATTTACCAGTAGAAGTAGAGAAGGTAGAGAAAGTTGAGAGTACTGGTAAAAAGACTACCAAAACCAAACTTCCAAAGTCTACTACAGACTACATAGACAAGAAAGTAAAAGAACTCGGAAGTATTACAGCAGTTAAAACAGTTTACACCGGAGAGAAGAGTGATGTAAATGTCTATGCGAGAGAAAAAGCAGAAGAACTCTTTGGCGGAGATGCAGGTGTGGATGCTGTAAGGCCTGTGGAGAAAGTAAAGAAGAAAGCTGAGGATAAGTTTAAAATTCAGGGAAAAGGATTTGATACACAGAAAGGTAAGGTAATTCCGTACCCAAAACTTAAAAAAGGTAAAGGAGTTCCTTGGTATGTAAAAAAGGCAGTAGAAAAAGCAGCTATGAAAGCTGGGTTGGATGTTTCAGGATTTAAGGTTTTCGAGCAAGATGGTGGTTGGGTTTTTCAGCAGAAAAGAAGTAAGTGGGATGGAGCTAAAGAGTTTGAAGAAAGAGTAGAAAGTCTTGATACTAGAATTAATTCAATAGCAGATGAGTATAGTAGTCTTATTGATTCACAAAAAGGTAAAGATGGAAAAGTAAGAGGTAGTGCTCTTGATGTACATATAACAGAAGTAAGTGATATTATAGTTAAAAACGGTACTAATAAATATAAAGTTACTATTCTTGAAAATGCAAATGGAGTTAGAATAGGAAAAGGCGATAAACAACTGTTCACAGTTAAAGGTCCTGGAATACCAGAAGCTGGTGTATTCGTTAAAAAGAGTGATTTAGCTAATTATGGATTAAATATACCAGATGTACCAAAAGCTAAGATTACAGTACGTGAAGGGTTAGATACAAGACCTATAATAATGAGTGAACCTGGGTGGGATAAAGATGTTATAGATATTACACCTACTAAAGAGGTAGAAAAAGAGGGAGAGAAAGGCGAGCTTAAGTCTTTTAATGTAGAGAAAGAGTTTGGTTCAAGTAAGGGTTTAAGTAAAACTGAAGAGAGTAAAATAGTAGAAGACTATGTGGATAAGAAATACGGGAGAAGAAGTACAGATGTAGAGAAACCTGTTCTTGTTGGAAGACCTGGATTTAAAAAGGGAGCGAAAATTTCTTGGAGATTAGAAAGAGCAGTTGATAAAGCTTTAATAACAAACCAAGAAAAAACTGGAACTGTATGGGAAAAAGTGCCGATTAAAGGAAATAAGTGGTTGATTCAAGATACTGGGAAGAGAGTCACGTTTAAAGAAAGGTCAAAAATTGACCCTGTGGCTGGGAAGGAAAAGAAGAGTAAGAAAAAGAAAGAAAAGATTAAATGGTTTAAAGATGATGCTGGCGTATCTGCTGCAGAAGCAAAAGAGTGGCAAGCAAAAGTTGATAAAGTAAAAGTACAACTTGAAGGTGACGGGATTCCTGTACAAGGAAGGAATACTCCGGTTGATAGAGAAACTAGACTAGCTGAAAGAAGAGAGAAAAGAAGAAAGAAAAAACAAGCAGAGCCTAAACTTGAACCCAAGCAAAGTAAAGAAGAGATGCTTTCAAAGATAGGAAAATTCTTCAAAGATGACCCGAAGTCTAAGGGAGGTGTTACTCTGAACTCAGGTGTTAATCCAATAGAGCTTGTAAGGGAAGTTAGAAAGCTTGGGGAAAGTCTTTACATTGGAGGAAAACAAAAGTATTTCGACTGGCAGAGTAAGGTAAAAAAGAGTCTTGGGAAATACTGGGAGAAGGTGAAAAGCTATCTTCCTGAAATTTGGAAAAGCCTGAAAAGAAATGTAAAAACTCTTCTTGACCCTATAAGAAATCAAAGAGGTTCTGTTCCAATTCCAACTCTGCAGAAGTTGTTTGGTAAAGCTCCAACAGGAGCACGTCTTTATAAGAAGTTGAGAGATGAAGGAGTGAATAAGAATGACTTGATGTTGAGTGGACTTGGTGGGTATTTAAAGTCAACTGGACAGAAGCAAATTGAGTGGGGAGAGTTTAAGAAAATCATAGATGAAGGTGGGCTTGGAATTAAAAGGAGTGAACTGAAAGTTGATAGAGTTGAGCAGAATAAATTAATTAAAAGAAGAACTCAGATAGCAGAACGTTATCCGATGGAGGGGAATAGGCCTGCGGAGTTACAAGAAGAGTTTACTAGATTAGGTGAAGAGTTAAATATGATTAGTGACCTTACTCCTAAGTACGGACCAAATACTCATCCGGAGCAAACTCTTCCAGGATTTGTAGAAGGGAGTTACAGAGAGAGGCTTTATAAATATGACCCAACTGATAATGTTAAACAAGCAGATTTACATAAAGAAGCTACTCAACTGTTTAACATTTTTAAAGAAAGTAAAGATTACGATGCTGTAGATGCTCTTAGTGACCTTCAAAATAATAACATCAGTTATGGATACGATAGACTACCAAAGAAGTCAAAAGAAATTATTGATAAAATTATGGTACTTAATCAACAAATTAGAAATAAGAATGTATCTTTTAAAGAAGCTCATGGGTATCCAGATGATACAATGGCTCATGCAAGGATTACTGATAGGGTGGTGCAGGTTCCAACAACTAAGCAATTACCAAAAACTTATAATGTTGAATTTGTAACTAACTCAAAACAAAGAATTAAAGAGTTACAAAAACAATTAAAGACTGAACCATTTAGTGAAGAATCGATAGCAGGCACAAAACAATTACTAGCTTACGAAAAAGATTTACTTACTAGAACAGAAAAAGTTATTAAAGAAAGTCCTTTTGAAACTAAAAAAGCAACAACTGAGCATCTTAATGAAGCACAGAGTGATTGGCATAAGAGAGGAGCGAGTGAGGGGTATCAAGATTTAGTAAAACTTGAACAAGTCCAGAAAGAATTAAAAAGACTTGATGAAAAACAAGAATTAAGATTAAAAGATTTTATGGAAAGTAATGATTTTTTAGAGCTTGGTCTTATTGATAAAGTTGATGCTGTAACTTATTTATCTCAACATAATAAAGCGTTTAAAAAAGATTGGGATAAACATTCTCAGTTAATTTCTAAAGAGGGAGAACTTAAATACGGAGTCCCCAACGCACCCTTTAAAAAGACCTGGCATGAAATGATAATGAGGGATGTTATTACTAGTGCAATTAAAAGCGGGAAAGATGGAGTTAG
>Ga0233412_10000448_pt1 | contig 24008 bp, 21 predicted proteins | sample Na_anoxic_4_MG_FD_180667 | JGI IMG/M metagenome (GOLD analysis project Ga0233412, IMG submission 180667) | Seawater microbial communities from Saanich Inlet, British Columbia, Canada - Na_anoxic_4_MG | ecosystem: Environmental > Aquatic > Marine > Inlet | place: Canada: British Columbia...
TTTTGGTTCATTGGATTCCATGTGGGGATATCATCGCCACCCATCATGATCGTGTACCCATCTGCTGATGAAGTTTTTAAATAAGAAGCCCCTACTGAGCCACCGCCACCCTTACGGTTGACCACCACCACGGGTTGCCCTAATTCGTCTTTCAGCGCTTTGGCTAGAATTCTCGCCATGGTATCTGTTCCACCACCGGCTCTATAGGGGACAATCAGCGTAACTGGTTTAGTGGGAAAGGAGTCGGCGATGGCAGTCAGGGGAACGACCGCAAAGCCAAGAACTCCAATTAATGAGATGGTCAAAAAGGTTTTTAGTAATTTTGTCTTCATTTTTCGCCTCCATTATTAAGTGTTGATGATGTGAATCAATAGGCAGATCCAATCAAGTGATCCATTTTTGCCAAAATATGTTTAGCATAAGTAATCTTTATTTGGACGAACACACGAGCTATGTCTCTTTTAGGTTTCCGCCAGGGTATTCTTTACCTTCTCGGCAGCGATGATTAATTTGTTCTTGCTCATATCTTTGGTAGAATGAAATGGAGGCGTATAAAGCAACTAAATGGCGACGTTCAATTTTCGGATCTTTTGGATTGCGACGCCGTGAATGATTTCATTCAGGGCGACAATGAGCCTTTTGGTCATAACAGCAGGGGAGCGGCGACAACTCCGCCAGTAATGGAATAAAGACCTGTCATTTAAACAGTTTTAAGATTTTTTAGTACCTCCGTTTAGATTCTTAGCTGATCCACGCAGTAAGTTAGTTTTGGTTCCTTTCGTTTCTCTTAATTATTTACTATATAGTTTTATTGTATATATCTTATTTATTGTCAAGCTTTTTTTAAAAAAACTATATATCATATATAAATCAAGATGTTAAAAATCTACTTAAAAAATACAATTAACTATATATAATGTTTCCTGATAAATGAATGCTAACAATTTCATTGAACTTTTTTTATAACTAATTGTATTATTAGATTTAATTGTTTAGGCTGGAATAAAATATTTTATTTGACACGAATTGTTATCTTTATTATTATATATACTATGTAGTAAATATTTTCTTTGGTTACACTCTATTACCTTGAAACTCGATCAAAATACAGAAAGTCGAGACCGATCATTGGCTCAAAGAAATTTCTTATCCAAATGGACTTATCACTTTAAAATATTTTCAGACTTTTGGTTCTGCTTGCGTGGCAAATAAGGTGATTATTAGCCTGTTTACCATCATATCCAAAGCTGCCAGAAGAAGATCTATTCTTCTTCATCATCGGCTAATTCGATTTCCGCCCTAATCTCATTCACGACAGCCGATAATTGTCCAGAAAATAACAGGGATATCGAGTTGCCAACCTCATTAATAAAATTCGAATCCCCAGAACCATTTTTAAGACGCTGGGGTTGTCTTGGATTGGAACTTTCCACGGTGATATTAGGTGAAACATTGGATTTTTTTAAACTGCTTTTCGACAATTCATAATTTTGATTTTTCTTTTTCATCATATCATTCCATCCTTGGAATTAGTGCTGAGATATATAAAGTGAGGGGAAAGCCCTCGGGCAATAATTATTGTTTACGTAAAATCGATTTCCATTTGTTGTTTTTCTAACTTGTCCTGTTCTCAGATATATTTACGTATGGTTGCTTCGTCCAAACCAACAGTACTTACACAATATCCTCGTGACCAGAAATGCAAGTCTGTAACTCGCGTGTTTCTCAATATCTGGCGATGGATCCGTACGGCACTTTTACTCTTTATAAAACCAATAGCAAAGGCAATGCTGAATTTAGGTGGAACGCTTAAACACATGTGGATGTGGTCAGGCCTTAAATGCTCTTCTATGAATTCAATTCCACGCTGGCGGCATAAATCTTTCAATATCTCGCCTATTCTGAATACTGTCTCCTTGATTCACTCAACAAACAGTCAGTCGTTCCTGATAGGCTTTGATTTTCTCTATCAGCACCGGAACAAACTCCCGACAGTCTTCAACAATACCGAAATCCACCTGCTCAAATACCGGTGATTTATCATCATTATTGATGGCAACCATTACCTTGGCGTCTACCACGCCCACCAGGTGCTGTTGCTCACCGGACAAACCAACACCGATGTAAAGTTGAGGGCTCACCATCTTCCCGCTTTGTCCGATCATCGTTGTAAGCTCGGTCCAACCTTCATCCACGGCCGGCCGGGTCGAGCCCAGGGCTGCATTCAAGGTATTGGCCAGTTCGGAAATTTTTGACCAGCCTTCCCGGTCACCGGCACCTGCACCGCCAGCAACAACGATGTCGGCTGATTCCAGTGGCACCCCTTCTGGCTCCTCTCGGATGATTTCCAGCGTTTGAATGCGCTGGGAAGCAATATCCGGAGCCCCAAGCGCAATGATTTCACCGGTTCTAGTTTCATCTGGTTCGGGTGCTGAAAACACCCCTTTTGCAATGGTGGCCATCTGTGGCCGTCTCTCCGGACAGATAATTGAAAGCAGTCCACCGTAGGCTGGGATGCGCTGCTCAAGATTACGGTCTTCATCGAGAACCAGGTCGATGCAATGAGCCGTCAGACCGGTTTCCAATCTGGCCGCTACCAGTGGTGCCAGTTCCCTACCTGCTGAAGTGGAGCCCATGAGAATAATTTCCGGCTTGTGCTCCCTGGCAAGGCTTACGATGGTCTCGGTGTATATTTCCGGGTGATAAAATGCGAATTCGGGTGTATTGCCCAGATAGACCCGCTCGGCACCTGCCGCAATCAATTGTTGGGTTTGTCTGTCGATATTGTCACCCAGCAAAATCGTCTCCAGGGACGTGTGGAGCTCATCCGCCAGTTTGCGTGCCTTGCCCAGCAACTGGGTGGACACCGACAACAGTCGGCAATCGATCTGTTCGGCAATGACCCAGACGGATCCAACACTTTTTTTTTGTTCAGCCATCACAACAATCCTGTACCTATCAGCTTTTGGACCAGCGATTCAGCTTTTTCCTCTCTGGTACCCTTGATGAATTCAACGTTTCTATTGCTCACCTTGGTATTTAATTGAGATACAATTGTGGGTGAGCCCTTTAACCCCACTGAGCCCTGAGATACACCCAGATCATCGATACCCCACTGTTCAATCTCTTTTTTGCGAGCCTTAATGATACCTGAAAAACTCAGGTTCTTGGGTGTGTTGACCTCTCTTGTAACTGTAAAAAGCGCGGGAAGCTTCACCTGCATCAATCGGTATCCATTGTCGATGTTTGCTTTAACCTTCCAGGTGGAAGGATCGGTTTCGACAACCTCCTTTACCATAGTGACCACAGGTATCTTTAAAAACGTTGCTATTTGCGGCCCAACCCATTCGGTACTACCGTCACTACTGGCCATACCGCAAAGAATCACGTCATAAGGGCCTATTTTCTGGATTCCTTTGGCAAGTGTATATGCCGTGGCAAAGGTGTCTGCGCCCCCAAAGGCAGGATCACTCAACAAAATCCCCTGATCCCCTCCCAAAGCCAGACACTCTTTAACAATATTGCCTGCTTCGGGAGGACCCATACTGAGGACCGTTATGCGAGCATCCGTCTTTGCTTTTAACTGAAGCGCGACCTCCATGGCGTTTTTATCCAGGGGGTTAACCACCATGGGGACATCACATCGCAGCAGGGTTTTCGTATCTGGATCTATTTTAATATTGCACGCCTGTTTGGGATCCGGAACCCCTTTGACACAAACGACGATGTTTAACATGATATGAATCCTGTTCTAAATTTAAGAAAGCGCCCATCGACCAATAATTACCTTCATAATATCGGAGGTACCTGCCGAAGGCCCAACCACATAAGAATCACGCAAATACCGTGAAACAGCGTATTCTTCCATACAGCCGTATCCGCCATGAATATCTACGGCCATCTTAGCCGCTCGCTGGCAGGCTTCGGTGGTATAATATTTGGCAACGGCAAATTCGTTGCTGGAGCGCTGGCCCTTGTCCTGCATGGCGGCTGCGCGATACCCCAAAAGCAGGCCGGCTTCCAGATCGATTTTCATGTCTGCCAATTTGTTTTGAATGGTCTGCAGGGCCACAATCGGTTTGCCGTACAGAATTCTTTGATTGGCAAATTTGATGGATTCTTCAAGACAGGCTGCTTGCAGACCTAAAGCAACGCCAACCATCCCACCCCGACCGACATCGCCGATGGCGGCCATGGTGACCCGCAGTCCTTTGCCTTCTTCTCCCACAAGCTGAGATGCCGGTATGCGACAGTTCTCAAACGCCAGTTCACCGGTATTGCAGCCCCGCATACCGACTTTGTGCTCTATATGGGTGGCTTTCCATCCCTCAATTTCTTTGTCCAGCACAAAAGCACAAAAGGCTTTGGGATTATCTTCATCCTTGGCCAGAACTGTAATTGTATCGGCAATGTGGGAGTTGGTAATAAAGCACTTGCGGCCGTTAAGAATAAAATCGTCCCCATCCTTTCTATATGAGGAGCGGATACCGGTGGGATCGGATCCACCTGTGGCCTCAGTTACAGCGGTTGTGGACAGACGCTCCCCGTTAGCCAACCCGGGCAGATATTTCTTTTTCTGGTCCTCGCTGCCGAATTTCACGATGGGTTCAATACCTAAAGCAAATACCTGGAGCATCATGGCAGCTGCCACCGATACACGGCTGACTTCTTCAACCGCTATCATGCGTTCGGTATACCCAAGTCCCAGACCACCGTATTCCTCCGGGATCGTAATGGCCATTAGTTCAGCTTCTGCCATGGCCTTGACCACCACATCACTGACTTCTCCGGTTTTTTCCATACCGGGTACTTCGGGGGCAAGTTTTGTTTCGGCAAATTCCCTGGCCGCTTTTCTAAACATTTCCTGCTCCTCGGTGAAAGTAAAATCGATCATTGTCTGTTTCCCCCCTTTAATTTTTCCAGGTAATCGATAAGGGCATTAATGGATTTATCCACACTGTAATTTACAGAAGCCCCCAATATGCCATTGAATATGATTTCAGTAATCGTGTCGGTGTTTAATCCGTTGTATTCGACTGGCGATGATTGACCGTTAAAGCAACGAAAAGGTGACGTTCAATCTTCGGATCTTCTGGATTTCGGCATCGTGAATGCTTTCATTCGGGGCGCCAATGAGCCTTTTGGTCATAACAGTAGGGAAGCGATAACTCCGCAAGCAATAGAATTAACTAAGCCCAATCATTAAACAATTTCAAGATTATTAAGCATCTCCTTAGTAATTCCCATCTGAGCCACGCGGTAAGTTGATTTTGCTTCCTTTCGCGTGTCCAAATTATTACTATATAGTTTTATATATAGTGATCTTAATATCTTGTCAAGAAATATTTAATATTAATATTAGTATATTATAATTATAATTAAAAAAATTAGATGCCTATAAATCAATAGTTTCCCATAAGCGAAAACGGTTGTTAACAATTCCATTAGATATTTTATATCTAATGGAATTATTGGATTTAATTCTTTTGACTGGAATGAATATTTAATTTGACACACATTGCTATCTTAAATATACTATATAGTTAATTTTCCCTTGAGGTACACTCTATTGCCTTGAGACTCGATCAAAATGTAATAAAATGAGACAGATTATTGGCGCAAAGAGATTTCTCATCCAATAGGGATTATCACCTATAATATTTGCAGACTTTTGGTTCGCATCCATGGCACATGAAAAGCATTAATAAACAGTTTCCAAACAACACCTAATCCAATTTCATGTATTTTCGAAATTGTATAAAAAAGTATTTCGTGGTATCCACTCACGATAAATCATTATGAAAAATAGAAATATGCCTAAAAATCGAGAAACCATAGTCGAAAAGAAACAACCTATTCGAGATATCAGGATTGAGGCAATCAAGAGGGAGTTTGCCCGCCTTGAGCATACTCCTGGATCTAAGGTCGATAAATTGAAGCTAGCTTTCATCCGGACCATCGAAGCAGGTTATTGGCGACCCGGAGAGCGGATACCAACGGAAACTGAGCTTGTTCAAGCCTTGTTCGCCAGCTTGGGGACAGTACAGAGTGCATTGCGCCGCCTTGTATCAGCTGGAATCATAAAGCGTTTAAGAGGATCGGGCAGCTGGATCGCTGATATCAATGAAAAAGAAGAAAGCGTATGGTTTTTACGTTTTTATGAGAACAACAGCAAAGAGATTCTGGATGTCAGTGCTAAACCTATAGAAATAGTGGAGACAGAAGAAGAAGGCCCCTGGTCAAGCTTTTTACGTCAGGGGTCGGGTTATATAAAAATCAGCAGAATTTTTTCCATCGGAGAGGAATTTACGGTGGTAGGGAAATTATATCTAGCCTCAGGTCGTTTTCGCCCATTACTTGATTATGATCCCACAACCTTTAAAAATCTCCATGTTCATCATGTACTTCAAGACAGATTTAATGCCCCGACTTTAAGCATTGAGCAAAACTGCCGTCTTATTAAATTGGACGAGAATGAAGCATCGATTCTTAGTGTAGATCCTTGGACAATTGGTTTGGAACGTGAAATTTTTAGCCACACCTTTCACAACGATCCGTTGTCTTATCAAATATTCACCATTCCCCCCAATAAGTATCGAATGAATATATGGATGAAAAAGGCTTGACGCATATATCCATGTAGTTTGTGAATGGGGTCTAACTTTAGCCCCAAATTTCCTCGGTACGGTGACAAGCCACCCATCGCTCGGATTCAATTTCGCGCAGCTCCGGAACTTTTTCCATACAAACTTCTTTTCTGTAGGGACAGCGTGGGGTTAGGCGGCACCCGTGTGGGAGATTGATAAGGCTTGCCGGCTCACCGGTTAGAAGCAATTTGTTGCGCCGGCGTTGATGCGGCGACATAGGCGGCGAAGAAGCCGCAAGAGCGCGTGAATAAGGATGCAGGGCGCTGTTTAGGACGGCGAGTGCAGGGCCGATCTCCATGAGTTTACCCAGGTACATTATGGCGACACGGTCACTGATGTACCGGACCACATTGAGGTCATGACTGATGAAGAGGTAGGCCAGGTTGAATTCTTTCTGAAGATCCAGAAGAACATTCAGAACTTGGGCCTGTACGGATATATCCAGGGCGGATGTGGGCTCGTCCAATACCAGTAGCTCAGGGCGCAATATCAGTGCCCTGGCTACGCTGACGCGTTGCTGCTGGCCACCACTTAGCTGATGGGGGTATCGCCCTAAAACTTCCGAGCCCAGATTTACTTTTTCCAGAATGTCACCAATGAGCGTGTCGGTTTTCGATTTTTGTATGCCATTGACCAGTAATGGCCTTCGCAAAGACCACTTAATCGTGGCGCGCGGATTCATTGATGCTGCAGGATCTTGAAAGACAATTCCCATTTGACGACGAAGTGATTTCATGGTTTTAGAGTCGGCCTTTTTCAGATCCATTCCATTTATTCGTACTTCTCCTGCCGTCGGGCTGATCAATCTTAAAAAGAGTTTGGCCACGGTGCTTTTGCCACTTCCGCTTTCACCTATTAATCCTAATGTTTCTCCATGGTTAATGGTAAAACTGACATCATCCACTGCTTTTATATAGGATGAAATAGTGCCAAACAGGCCACTTTTGATCTCAAAATGCTTTTTTAGATTTGTAACCTGAGCAAGTAAACTCATGAAGATCATTCTCCTATAGCAACTGTGACAAGTGGCAAGCTACTTTGTGCCCCGGCTTGGCCAATGAAATAGGAGGTGTATCCTGTCTACATATTTCCTCCTGCCAGGGACAACGCTCCTTGTAACGACATCCTTTAATATCCGCAGTCGGATCGGGCAGAGTTCCGGGAATTGTCCGCAAGCGTTTTTCCCCTTTCGAGAACTGAGGCAGAGACTCCAATAACATACGTGTATAAGGGTGTTTTGGGTTGTCAAAGATTTCGAAGACGTCTCCTTCCTCCACCAAAACCCCTGCATACATGACCCCGACACGGTCGGCGATTTCAGCCACAATGCCGAAATCGTGGGTAATGACCCATACCGACATGCCCAACGAATCGCGAAGTGACAAAACCAAATCAAGAATCTGAGCTTGAATGGTGACATCAAGAGCCGTAGTGGGTTCATCGGCAATAAGAAGGGTGGGATTGCGTGAAAGCATCATGCCAATCATCACTCGCTGACGCATTCCGCCGGAAAGCTCATGGGGATAGCTTAAGATCCTGCGCTCAGGATCGGCAATTCTGGTTTTTTTGAAAAGGTTAAGCACTCTTTGCCAAGCCTCAAGTTTCGGTATCTCATCCAAAATGACCGATTCATAAATCTGAAACCCGGCTTTATAAAGAGGATTTAGTGAATCCAAGGGATTTTGAAAGATCATGCTGATCTCTTTCCCCCTAATAGCACACATTTCACTATTGGAAAGGGAGAGCAAATCTCGACCCTTTGACAGAACCCGCCCTTTGATCTGATGCCCCGGGGAATTGATAGAATTTATGAGGCGCATTGCAGCGTGGGCAGTACTGGATTTTCCACACCCCGATTCCCCTACCGAAGCATAAATCTCTCCGGGATAAATCTCGAAGCTCACATTATTAACCGCCCTGATCAATCCGGCGGGGGAGCTGAATGCGATTTCAAGTTCTTGTACCGAAAGAACCGACTTTTGATGAGTCAAAACGGATCTCCTCTAAATTTTCAAACGTGGATCTAAGACATCGCGGAGCCCTTCACCAAGCAAATTGAAACCAAGCACAATATATATAATCGCCAATCCGGGAAAGATACTGATCCAGGGGGCGTTGTGGATATAGGTCATGCTGTTGGCCAGGATCACACCCCAATCCGGGGTCGGAGGCTGTGCACCAAGTCCCAAAAACCCCATGGCGGTGGTATTGATTATGGCAATCGGCAAGGCCAAAGTGGCCAAAACAATGACCACCGGAAAAACATTGGGCAGGATATAGAGAACAATGATATTCACATTGCTCTCACCTGCAGCCCGCGCAGCTTCAGCATATGGCATATTTTTCAGAGACTGGGTTTTGGAGCGAACAATGCGCGTAAATTGGGCCCAGCTTACGGCAGCAATGGCAATGATTACGTTGGTCAGGCTCGGACCTAAAACCGTGCAAATGGCAATGGCCAAGATAATGGGTGGGAGAGACCAAATTACATCGGTAAAAAAAATTATGATACGATCCGGCCAACCTCCGTAAAAACCAGCAATCAGCCCCAGGGAAACGCCTACCAGGATTTGAATCACCACGGCGATAACTCCAACTTTAAGGGCGATTCGCGAACCATAGACGAGTCTTGAAAAGGAGTCCCGCCCCAAGTGATCGGTACCAAGAGGATGTTGTATGGAAGGGGGCTTTAGAGCATGCACAACGTCTATTTCATCATAAGCAAAAGGGGCGATCAAATCTGCAAAAGCGGCTGTAAAGCATATGCTTAGTATTATGACAAATCCTACTATAAAGGTTTTATTTCTGTCAGCCGAACGAAAGACCTTCAAAAATTGTTTCATACTGTTTTCCCTTCCATTTCCGCTCGGATACGCGGATCTAAAATACCTGTGAGGATATCGCCGACCGTGGTGCTAATAACGGTTAAAATTGAAATGATTAGAATGATTCCTTGAACAACTGGATAATCTTGGGATGAGATGGAACTCCACAATAGGCGGCCCATACCGGGCCAGGCAAAGATGGTTTCAGTGATCACCGATCCACCGATCAGCCATGGTACTGAAAGAAAGAACAGGACCGTAACCGGTATTAAAGCGTTTCGCAAAACATGACGCAGGATAACCATTTTTTGATTCAAGCCCTTTGCCACCGCGGTAGTCACATACTTTTCGCGCAACACTTCCAAAACCTCAGAGCGCGTAAGTTGTAAAGTGGCTGTCAGGGCCGGAAGGGTGAGCGTCAGCACCGGCATGATAAGCGATTGGAACCCCCTGTAACCGGATACAGGCAATAATTTCAGGTAGATACTGAAAAATAAGATTAGGATGATACCAAGCCAAAAATAGGGGATCGCCCGAAATACGGCAGTAATAATTATCATGATCTTATCAAATGCCGAACCCTGATAATACCCGGACAGCAAACCCAATGGCACTGCGATAAAATACTGCAAAAGAAGAGCCGCAAGAGTGATTTGCAAGGTAAAGGGTAAACGGGCGGCCAATAAATAGGTTACCGATTGACCGTTCACAATCGAGCGTCCCATATCGCCTTTGCATAGATTGCCCAACCAGTGCAAATACTGAATAACGGCTGGCTTATCCAAACCCCATTTTTCACGCAATTTTTCAGTGGTTTGCTGGTCCAAGCGCGTACTATCAATAAGCTGGATGGGGTCACCCGGCATCATATGCATAATACTAAACAAAATAGCTGAAACCACCAAAACAATGAACATACCTATAAATAGTCTTCGGACGGCATAAACCGCGATATCCCGCATAACAGGGTGGTCTCCTTTGTCAAATAATTCAGTTTACCGGAATCACCGAAAAGCTTTTCCAGGGAATTACAATGGCCTTTATATACCAGAAGTGATGTGCCCCCGGTTGGTTACGGGGGCAAAACGCTTCCATAATTTTACGCAGCCGGAATTTGAGTATCATCCATCAACAAAGCAATGATCACTCTTTCTCAAGATCGTTTAGGTAAACGGTCCCATTGGCCGACATGACGAATCCCTTAATCCCCTTGCGTACAGCCACGTAGTAAAAATCGGAATATAGCGGAATCGCAAGGCCTTTTTCCAAAATCAGTCCTTGGGCTTGGGCATAGATTTCGGCTCGTTTCTGGGGGTATATTTCATAACGTGCGGCATTTATGAGGGCATCAATATCGGGATCAGCGTAGTTTCTAGAATCGGAGTGGAACAGATAGGTTAACATGTCGCCGTCAAACCATTGCCAGCGCCGCGAGGCCAGTTGATTTTTCTTGTCGCGTACGGCTTGCCGGATATACTTGTCTTCGAATTCTTGTAATTTTAAAGCCACCCCAAGTTTCTTGTACTGGGCTTGAATTACGGGGGCGGTTTTCCGGACGCCGGGAGAATCTATCGCCACCATCGCGGTGATCTGCAGCTTCTTGCCATCCTTGTCGCGGATGCCATCACCATCGGTATCTTTCCATCCAGCTTCATCAAGAAGCCTTGATGCCGCCTCAAAATCGTACCGATATAACTTTGCGAATCTATCTTCAGCGCCTTGGTGAAACCCGATAATCGAGGGCGAGAAAAGGCCAAAACGTACTTGGGCGTTGTTGCTATTAAGCAATGTCACCAGTTCTTGGCGATTTACACCGCGTTGCAGCGCCCGGCGCACTTTCGCATCCGATAATATAGTATCATTGGGATTAACGTAGTACATCATGCATCCGGTCTGAAGATTTCTGTGTAATTCGATATCCGGATCGGCTTTCAATTCCTCTACGTTTTCCAGCGGCACACCGTAGATAATATCAGTGGAACCGGATTTTATTTCGGTCACCCGGATGAAATCGTCCGGAATAAAGCGTACCGTGACCTTGTCGATGTTCATGGGTCCCTTGTTCTTAAACTCGGGGAAATAGGTACGGAAATTAGGATTACGCTTTAAAGTGATATGAGAACCTTGCACCCACTCATCAACCACCATGGGGCCATAGGCGACGACGTTTCGGTTGAATTTTTCCTCCCCGACTTTATTCGCTGTCGTAACATCGACCACCCCACCGAATGCGGAAGCCAATACGACTAGGACCGGAACCGGGGGATTTTTCCAATGCATCACCACATCATTGTTCTCAATGGTAATGTCATACAGGGACTTGAAATCCGAAGCATAAGGGCTGACTTTCAAGTAGCGTTCATATGAGGCCTTTATAGCCTCCGGTGTCAAAGGGATGCCATTTGAGAACGTCAAACCATCAGCAATCGTCAATCGCAGGGTTTTGCCGTCCTTCGAAAGCGAAAAGCCGGAAACAAACCCAGGCTCGATACTGTTCATATCCCGTGTAAATCGAAATGGTGGCTCAAAGAGCAGAGAATGGACGACGGTCGATCTTCCGATCTGCTGGATGTCAGTGCCACGAATCTCTTCATGCATGGCAATGATGAGCTCTTTGGACATGGCTGTCTGGGACGTCAACAACACCAGCGCCAGAAACAAGATTAGTCCTTTACATAGTGTTTTCATTTTCTAAGCTCCTCCTTATGGTATTATGGTAGGTTGGTGCTGAAAGTGCGGTTTCTGAGCTCTTCCCTTATTGACAATTACTATATAGTTATGATGTAAATATTGTAATATGTCAATATTTTTTTTATATATGGCTTTAACAACTTTAAAAAAATGATGAAAATGAATTAGCCGAGATTTATTATTACTATATAATTACATCTATTAACTAATCTTAGCATTTGGCCACGAATTAAATTGATCCTTTGAATAACCGATAACTATCAATTATTTATTTAATAATCTGTATATATAGGTAATGTGAATTATAGTATTGAGACACTCCTTGATCTTTATGAATGAAAACTCTATTGTAATAATTTTATATCTACGAAACGACATTTATTACCCAGAACCTAAGTGAAAACACAGTAAAGTCCGGTCAATCGATCTTCGGCGAACCGAAATCCATTATCCAGGAGGAAAACCGCTATGAAAACCCAAGAATTAATGATCACCATGTCTGATGGTATTCGATTACAAACCTTTGTTTATCTACCGGCCGGTGATGGGTCTTTTGAAGCTCTTATGGGACGCTGTATATACGGGGTTGCCCAAATGTCTGAAGAGGCCGGTTTCTGGACCAATCAGGGTTATGCCGTGGTTTTACAAAATGTTCGCGGCCGCCACCGGTCGGAAGGGGACTCCACCGGGCTCAATAATTTCGGCCAAGATGGGTATGACACCATAGAATGGATGCTGAACCAATCCTGGTGCAGGCCTCATATCGGGACCATCGGCCGTTCGGCCTTGGCCCGGGTCCAGATCGATACCGCCTTTTTGGGTCACCGGGCACACAAAGCCATGGCGCCTATGATGTTGCCCTTTGGTATGAACCTTCATTTTGGGGGCGCGTACATGTTCAGCCAAATCCCCCAGTGGTTCTATTATTGCCAGAGCGGGCCCGAACTAAAGGCCTATGAACAGGTGGACTGGATGCCGCACCTCTATACACTGCCGATTACAGATGTTTTGGATAAAATTGGCGGGCCTATTAATTTGTACCACCAGGTACTGGCAGATCCGCTCAACCTAAACGTATGGAGGAGCTTTAGAGACGACGTGTTTAAAACCCTCACCACCCCCAACCTGATGGTTACGGGCTGGTATGATCACTGCGCTACCGGAACAGTGGATTTTTACCTCAAAACAATTCAATACGCTAGTGAAGCGCAAAAACGTCACACCCATCTGATAATCGGGCCCTGGGACCACGGTGCCGATAGGGATGCAGCAGGGGAATACGATTTCGGTCCTCAAGCTGAGGCGGATCACCATGCCACTGAAGCGGCTTTTTTTGATTATCATCTGCGTGGTAAGCCACCCGCCGAGCCTTTGGCACCGGTTAAAATTTTCGTAATGGGCCGGAATCATTGGCGCGATGAAGACACTTGGCCCCTGAAAAGGGCTGTGCCGACCAAATTCTATCTGCACAGCAACGGCGATGTTTCCGGTGCCTGGGTTCGCGGTAACCTGTCGACCACCCCACCGGGTGAGGAAAAACCGGACCGATTCACCTACGATCCGGCCGATCCGGTGCCTACATGGGGCGGAGCCAACAGCGGCCCGGCCATAGCTCTGCCCATGTCGCGGGGTCCACGGGATCAACGCCTCACTCTCTATCGTACGGATGTGCTTACCTTTTACAGTGCCCCTTTTGAAACGCCGCTGGAGGCTACGGGGATGCTCAAGCTGGTTCTTTATGCCGCCAGCACGGCAGAAGACACCGATTTTACGGCCAAGTTAATGGATGTGGGCCCAGACGGCAACGCTCGGTTGCTCTCCGACGGTCTGGTACGTGCCCGTTTTCGTGATGACTATCAAAATCCGTCAAAGATCGTACCCCATAAAATCTACCCCTATGAGATCGATTTGTGGTTTACCAGTAACGAATTTCAAACAGGACATCGCCTTGCGCTGGCGATATCTAGCAGCAATTTCCCACGCATCGGGCGTAATTTGAATACCGGCGGCGACAACGAACGGGACCGCCGGTTTATTACCGCCCAACAAACCATCTATCATGATAGCGACCACCCGTCTCATCTCGAGTTGCCTGTAGTTCCGAGATGTAAGATTGGTTTAGAGTTGCAATAAAGCACTGCAAGATAATTTGTCATCGACTCATTAGCATTTCCCCGGATCTATCGGGTGGAACCAAACTGCGTCCATGCCCGTCCATGATTGTCGCGATCTTATGGCTGCGGACCAATGGATTTTCTTCATATAGTCCTCTACCTTGCCGATTATTATAAAATGGCTTTTCAGCCTGAGTTTTTTCATCTCATTTTAAATATTTTCGGGATAGGCTCGAATATATTTATTCAAAGTAAGGGTCATACTTTTTTTCCCACTCTACGTATTTTGACATTTCCTTTTCAGGATTAAAATTTATATCATCACCTCCAGCTATAACTTCTTGAAAGTTTTTATTTGCATCGCGGATTATCAATGGCTTCGCTCTCGATGACGATTTGATCGGCCTTGATTATACTGGGCACACTATAGTAGGGCGGTGATGTTGAAACGACTTCGCCTACGGGCAGATCTGATTGCAGGGTATGGGTGCAGGCTCTTAAATAGGCCTCCCCATTTAACGTTGTCTGCCGCATGTCCTCCATTGCCGGAATAAGCTTTTTGACCTCTACGGAACCGGCTTTTTTGATTCCATTAAATAAAAATTTTGCAGCAATATAGGTCCTTCCGCCAATGTCATCAGCCTCGGGCCAGGCGGTATCTTTGTACTTTTCACGCCAAAGCGCTCTAAACGCGTCACTTTCCTTTGTCTTGACCGTAGACATCCAGCAATCCGACACGATGCTGCCCTGCGAAACCTCGGCAAGTTCACGCATGTTCATGGGATCTGCCAAAGGGTTGCTGACCACAACGGCTGTAACACCAAATTGATGGCGTTGCTTTAAAAGAATGCTTAGGGGTAGTCCAAAACTTCCCGTAAGAATGCAATCTGCATTGGTGGCCTTGACTTTCGTCAAAATTGAAGAGAGGTCTTTGGTGTTCATGGGGTGAAAATCGTTGCCCACTATTTTGGCTTTGGGCAGCAGACGGGCCACCTCTTTTTCGAACTTGGCCGCCATATCATGGCCGTAGGCATAATCCGGATTAATCAGATAGAATTTATTGAAATCCTTATAATCCTTAATATAGGTGATCAGCAAACGCGCCATGATTGCCGTACGATAAACCAACTGTATTGTGTTGTAGGAAAATGACTTTTGAGCCGCATCATCACTCATGGCCGTACTGATGAAAACGATGTTGTTTTGCTCTGCCAACTCCATTAGTCTATTGACAATATGGGAACCGAAGGATTTCGACATGAAATCGACATCGCCCTGCATGAAATGTTTCTGGGCCTTGCGAAGGGCCACCTCGGGCTTGAATTGATCGTCCTCCATAATTATTTCTACTTTGCGCCCCAGGATGCCACCACTTGCATTGACTTCATCGGCGGCCAGCTTCCATCCCATCTCGAAACGCTCCCCGAAAACCTTCAGCGGTCCGGATAGGGGATCAAACACAACGATCCTTATCGGCCTTTCAGCCAACGCAACGGATGTTAGTAAAACAATCTGACAAACTACCACCAAAGTGAAAATGACATACTTTCTCATGAAGGTCCTCCTTTTTTGTTAAACGGCTAAATAACTAGCCTGGATATCCTTGTTTTCAAGCACCTCTTTGCCTGTTCCGGAATAAACAATCTCTCCTTTGCTGATCACGTATACTTTCTGAGCCGTATTGCACGTCAAGTATAGGTTCTGGTCTACGAGGATTACGGACATTCCATTGTTGTGAATATTATCAATTAAATCGAAAATGAGCTTGGTCATCATCGGGCTTAGTCCTTCGGAGGGTTCGTCGATGAGTATCAGCTCCGGATTGCCCATGAGTGTCCGCGACAAAGTCAGGATCTGCTGCTCTCCTCCCGAGAGATTGGCGGCCAGCGTCTTGTCTCTTTTACCTAAAACTGGAAACAGATCGTAAATACTGCTGATGGACCACCCACCGGAATCCTTTTTCGATCCGTTGGGTTTTTTTCCCATGATCAGGTTCTCTCGTACGGTTAAACCGGGAAATATTCTGCGCTCCTCCGGAACATAGCCTAAACCATTCCTGGCGATTCTAAACGGTGCCTTGCCAACAAGCTCCTTATTTTTAAATTTAATTGATCCGCTTCGGGGGGTTACGATACCCATAATGCTTTTCAAAATGGTTGACTTGCCCACGCCGTTGCGCCCTAAAATTGAGACAACCTGATTATTTTTCACTTCCAGAGAAACGTTGTGCAGGACATGGCTTTCGCCATAATAACTATTGATATTTTTAATTTGCAGCAACATAAGCTAATCGCTATTCAAAAAAACCACCTAGATAGGCTTCTTTTACCTGCCGATTTTGTTTTATCTCTTTAGGAGTCCCCGTGGCGAGAATTTCACCATGATGCAGAACACTGATTCGATGTGCGAGCTTGAATACGACATCCATATCGTGCTCAACGATAACCAACGTCTTGTTTTTAGTGATTTGCCTGATGAGATCAACAATTGCGCTGGTTTCTTCAGCCGTCATGCCCGCTGTAGGTTCGTCCAAAAGTACTAGCTGCGGGTCCAAGGCCATGGTGATTCCCATTTCCAGGGCCCTTTGATGTCCATAGGACAGTGTTCCGGCTTTTTCCTGACTGAGGTCGGCCAGGTTGATCCTATTCAAAAATTGCTGGGTCGTCTCATCAATGAAACGCATACCTTTCAATAAACGCCATATTTTAAGATCATATTTATACCTTGCTACAATGGCATTGCGCATATTCTCATAGACAGACATACCGGTAAAAATATTCGTTATCTGAAATGAACGCGCCAATCCCTTACGGGCTATTTGATGGATGGAAGCATGGTCGATCCTTTTTCCTTGGAAAAATATTTTGCCGTCGGATGGTCTGAATTTTCCGGTGATTAAATTGAACAAGGTTGTTTTACCGGCGCCGTTAGGCCCGATGAGAGCATGTATCTCCCCCTCAATAACACTCAGGCTTACTTGGTTGATTATCTGGGAACCCTGAATATGTTTAGATATGTCTTCAAGTTCCAAGATATTATGCATTAGACTGCCTTAACGACCGATTTATCCTTTTGAAACCAGATTCGAATAGTTGAATCAATCCATCCGGATAATAGAGAACAATGGATATGAATATAATTCCCATTATCAATTGCCACCGAGCGGTTACTTCGGCTAAATATTCTCTTAAGTAGACATACAAAAAAGAGCCTAGAATAGGTCCGGCGAATTTTGTATAGCCACCGATGACGGAAATTACGACAACATCAAATGAGGTCTCCATATCAAACACTTTCGGAGACACCATTTTAGTTAGAAGTGTATAGAGTGATCCTGACAGCGCCGCGATAAATGCTGAATAGCCGAAAAGAATAAATTTCGCCTGATAGATATTGGTGCCTAAAAATTGAGCGCGGTCGGAATTTGACTTAAGACAGGCCAACGTGTTGCCAAGCGGTGTGCGTGTAAAAAACCAGCAAAGCAAAATGGCCCCAACTGAAAAACAGAGTATTAGATAGTAAAGCACTAGCATATTGCTGATTCCCAAGGAACCTAAAAAAGGAAATGCTATTTTGTGGCCGGCCCAGCCGATGAGGCCATCATCGCCTCCTGTCAGTCCTCTCCATGTCCAGGCAATGGCCCATAAAAGCTGGGCAAACGCCAAAGTGCCCAAGGCCAAATAAAACTTGGATAATCGCAGAAGAAATGCCCCAACGAGCAGGCCTCCCAAAAGCCCGCATAGACTGCCTGCAAATATTGACGCCAGAACTGGCATAACGGGCAAATGAATCAAACAAAGGGCAGTCGTGTAAGCGCCCAGGCCAAAATAGGCCGCGTGGCCGAAGCTGAGGATGCCTGTTTGCCCTAGCAGAAGGTAATAGCTAATAGCATATATTGCATATAGCATGACTTCTGCAAGCAAGTAGAGCTGATATCTGGGCAAAAAAAACGGACATAGTAATGCGAGTAGAACTACGGTTGCCCAAAGCAATATTGTTAAATTCCTTCTCACTCCTTACCTCCAAACAAGCCTGTCGGTTTGATAATGAAGACTACCATCATCAGCATGTAGGTCAGGGCCAACGAAATCTGCGGTAGCAATATGACTCCGAATGACTGAATCTGTCCTACGATCAGCGACGCCAGTAGAGCGCCTGCCAGACTGCCCAACCCTCCCACGGCAATCACAATAAAGCAGTCAAGAATCATATCGGCAAACATGTTTGGGTAAACGGACATATAGGGCGCGACAATGACCCCGCCAACTCCTGCCAGCCAGGATCCAATGGCCATAACCGCTAAATACACAAAAGAGACGTTGGTTCCCAGTGCATTAGCCATTTCGCCGTCTTGCACACATGCACGTACCGAGACACCCAACCGGGTTCTTTTGAATAAATAGAACAAAAGGCAGAGCACTGACGCTGAGAGCCCTAGGATAAAAATTCGATAGACGGGATACTCCACATTGGCCCACAATGCCCATGAGCCCTGCAGTAAAACGGGCGTAGGTACCGGCAACGGGGCTGACCCATAAATCCACTCAACGATCTCAGCAATGACCAGAGCCAGTCCGAAGGTTAACAGCAGTTCGTTCACGTGCCCTTTGGCGTGTACCTTGCGTATAAATATGCGCTCGATTAAAATACCAATTAATCCGCAAATAAAGGGGGCAATGATTAAGGCTATCCAAAAGTTCTGCGACCAGATAATTATTTGATAGCAAAAGTAGGCCCCGATCATATAGACTGAGGCGTGGGAAAAATTTAAGATATCCATCATGCCAAACGTCAATGTTAAGCCGGAGGCAACGAGGAATATAAGCATACCATAGACCAGGCCATGCAATATGAGTACTGGATAAAAGTTAAGAATCGTTTCCATTACCAACCTTACTCAGAGTAGCCTTCTTAAGATCTTCCCCACAGCGCTTTTGGGCAACTCGTCCATAAATACAATTTCTTTCGGTCGTTTATATGCTGCAATATTTTCTTTGCTCCATTCCATCAGATCTTCTTCTTTGATTTTACCTATAAAAGTAGGTTTCAATACAATGAATGCCTTTGGACTTTCTCCTCGATACGGATCCGGTATTCCAATAATTGCCACTTCTGATATAGCTGGATGTCTGTAAAACAAATCCTCGACTTCCGCTGGGAAAACACTATAACCTGAGCACTTGATGAGTTCTTTTATTCTTCCCGAATATTTTAAATATCCTTCTTTATCCATGGAACCTATATCACCGGTGTATAGCCATCCGTTTCGAATCGCGTTCTTCGTCTCTTCTGGATTGTTCCAGTAACCAGTGGTCAATATGGGCCCATTGATCACTATTTCTCCTTCTTCATTTGGTGAACATTCTTTCAATCCAGTCTCCCGGTCCATAATCTTAATATCATTGACATGGGGAACCCCAACATAACCGGGCTTAAAACGACCCAATGGTGTAATGGCCCCCCCTTGCGAAACTGTTTCTGTGAGACCGTATCCATCGACGATCCATGCGCCTGGAAAAATTTCCTTGACCTGTTTCTGGATTTCTGCGGTTATAGGAGAGCCTCCGCTGCATATGTAGCGAAAAGAACTCAAGTCATAAGAGTCAATATCTTTGAGTTGTAGTAAAGCAACCAACATGGTAGTTGCACCCACCCATGCTGAACAACGATAATGCTGAATTGCTTCCGCTACCACGTCAGGTATAAACCTTGGTAATATAGCGATTTTACCTCCCGATAGGAGTGGTGCACACATCATTTGCACCATGCCCATGATGTGAAAGAACGGAGTTACGCCGAGATAAACATCGTCCGCAGTATTATTAAACCAGTATCCTGACCCAACACTGGCAATTGTCAGTGCATGATGAGTGATCATAGCCCCTTTGGGAAGCCCGGTTGTTCCTCCAGTATATTGTAATAGGGCTAAACTTTCCTTGAGATCAGAAACCAAGCATATAGGTTCCTTGGGTGAGCTTCCTATTAGGTCTTTTAAGATCAGAGTATTCGAAAATGAATATTTATTTTTCTGTAATTCAAAAGGTAAAGGTAATGAGGGATTCTCAGGTACATAGTCTATTAAAGAAGTTAAAATAACATTTTTAAGATTGGTTTTATCCCGTATCTTTTCAACTTCCGGATATAGGTAATCAAGTCCCACAAGTATTTTTGATTTCGAATCACGAAGCTCATGTTCAATTTCAACATGCTTGAACATAGGATTCAAAGAAACCACCACCCCACCTGCCCGTAGTATTCCGAAAAAACTTATCACAAATTGTGGACAGTTCTGCATGTGTAACGCGACCCGATCTCCCTTTTTTATCCCTAATCTTTTTAGGCCTTGTGCGAAGCCATCAATCGTCTCATTCAACTCTTCGTATGTCATTTCCATCCCAAAAAAATCAACGGCAACCCTTTTGGGCATCTTTTTGGAGACATCCCGGATGTATTCCGATAATGGCTTTTTTACATCAATTTCCTTTGGAACGATTGACGGCCAAACTTTCTTCCAAGGTCTCATTTTATCGTTCATTGGTTCTCTCCCTTTTACCTTTGGAGATATAATTCAAAATACTCTTCACTTTATTAGCTGTCCTCCATCAATAAGTAGCGTATGACCAGTGATAAATGACGATGCATCTGAAGCAAGAAATAATGCAGCAGACTTGACATCATTTACCTCTCCTATTCTTTTCAGGGGGTTGCTTTTGACCATTTTCTCTCCCATAGGACTATCCCAAAGAGCGCGACTCATCTCGGTTTTAATAAGCCCTGGTGCTATGGCATTTACTCTGATTCCACTTGGCCCCCATTCTTGTGCCAGACACTTCGTTAGATGGATGAGGGCTGCCTTTGTTATATTATAGGCATTGATTCCGGAGGAGGTTATTAATCCACCAACTGAGGCCATATTGATAATGACACCCCCGTTTTCCTTCATCCAGGTATTGTATACCATCTGAGATATTACAAACGGTGCTTTAAGATTGAGTTCGAATGTTTTATCCCATACTGATTCACTAAGTTCGGACAAGCCACCAAATTGGGGATTACCACCAGCGTTATTCACGAGGATGTCAATTCGACCAGCCCACTGTATAGCGGCGTCGATTAATCTCACTCGATCCTTGGGCAAGGTAACATTAGCAACAACCGGAAAGGCATGCCCTCCATTAGCCTTGATTTCTCTTGCGGTCTCCTCAACACTTTCCTGCTTCCTACCACAGATGATTACATCGGCCCCCATTTCTGAATAAATGGCTGAAATAGCCTTGCCGATACCTCTACTTCCGCCCGTAATCAAAATCTTTTTTCCATCTAGAAAATATGATGATAAAGGCTTTTTTTTCAAAATTATATCCTCTATTCAGTTATCCGATATCCATGAATTAATGGCTAAGATTAGCCTTCTAAAACGTCCACAAGATCAATATTTTGGACGATATCTTTATGGGATATAGGCCCTGTTGAAATGTCCCAAAATGCAGGGACCACAGCGATCATGAAATCTATGTATTCGCGTCTTTCCACATCGCAGAGCCTCCCCCCTGACTCCTTTCTATGTATGTAGGGGACATGGAGTGGGGAATGCGCAATTTGCTCTGTGGCCAGGGAAGGACCCCTTCCGCTTTTTTGTTAAATATCTATTTCTGCGCGTTTTTCATGTCTCATTCTAAAATTCCAAGGTAAGCTGCTTTAACACTCGAATTATTCATCAATACCTCTGTCGGGCCCTCCAAAGCGACCCTGCCATGATCCATAACATACCCATAATGAGCAACATTTAGCGCCATTTCTGCATTTTGTTCTACAAGCAATACAGATAGGCCGGTATTATTTATTTCATTGACCATCTTGCCCAACTGAGTCACTATAATTGGGGCGAGACCGGAAGACGGTTCATCCATCAAAAGTAGTTTTGGCTTGGACATCAATGCACGAGATACAGCCAGCATCTGCCTTTCTCCCCCTGAAAGAGATCCGGCCTTCTGCTGTCTCTTTTTATTCAAAACAGGAAAATATATGAAATTTTTTTCCAAATCCCTTGCAATTCCTTCTTTGTCTTTACGGAGAAAAGCCCCCATAAGTAAATTTTCTATTACGGTCATATTTTTAAAAATGCGCCCTTCCTCGGGCACCATGGATATTCCTTGGGTAAGAATCTCCTTCGGGGAAACTCTTGTTATACTTTTACCAAAAGCGCAAATTGTGCCTGCATCCGGTGTTTCTAATCCGGAAATGGTCCTTAAAAGTGTTGTCTTGCCAGCACCATTGGCTCCGATCAGACATGTAATACGTCCATGGCGTACAGTAAGTTTGATTCCTCTCAGAATCCGAGCCCCACCAAAACTTACTTGGATGTCGTCAACTATTAAGATATCAGGATGGATCATTGCAGTTGCTACTACCTTTCATGTTAAGGATATGTTTTTAGTTATATACTGTTTTTCCGGATCTATTTGTCTCATCATATCCGAGATAGGCTTTGATGACTTCTTCATTTTTTGACACTTCCTCGGGTGTTCCTTCTGATATTTTATGACCGAAATTCATTACGATTACACGATCACACACACCCATAACCATTTTGAGATCATGCTCCACAAGCATAACCGTCACACCTGTTTCTCTAGTACGGTGAATAGCTTTTATGACAGAAGCCCGTTCTGTAGCATTCATTCCTGCAGTGGGCTCATCAAGCAAGATCATCGTCGGCTTGGCAGCGAGTGCGATTGCCATGCCCAGTGCTTTTTGATTTCCATGCGGTAGACTTGAAACAGACTGGTTCCACCTTTTGTCTAGCTTCATTTCTTTCAGTATTTCGATCGCCTTGTCCCACAGTTCCTGTTCTTCCGATCTGGCTTTGTTGGTTTTTACTATCGTTGCTAATATTCCCGCCCTTCGCTGCAAATGATAGCCAGCTAGAAGATTGGAGATAGCTGTTCCATTTTTAACGAGATTCACGAGTTGAAAAGTTCTAACCAAACCTCGTGAAGCTATTTTGTTTGGTTTCATTCCTGATATTTTTTTTTTATTGAAGATGATATCCCCTTCAGACGGTTTATGATATCCTGAAAGCAAGTTGAAAACAGTTGTTTTGCCGGCTCCGTTGGGACCAATAAGGCCGACTATTAGGCCTCTTTCAACCTCGAATGAGAGATTATTGACCGCCGTTAAACCACCAAACCGCTTTGTTAGTTTTCGTACTTCAAGCATGTAATTCTACCTGCCAGATATAGATGCCGGCTTGTGAGCTGCTCTGCCGTCAAGATAGGTTTTCAGTTGTTTAGGAAGACTGATCAATCCCTCGCGCAGCCAAAATAGCGTCAACAGGACGATAGTGGCATAGGCAATGTTCTGGTCCGCTGCTTGACCCGGTAGTATTTCTGGGAGAAGTGTTAGAAAAGCGGCCCCGGTTATTGGTCCCCATATGGTTGCCATACCACCGACAACAATAGTCATGATTATAATGACAGAGGTCATAAGAGAAAAGCTTGTCGGACCTATAATGCCAATATAAGAGGCAAATAGAGTTCCGGTTAGTGCTGCAACGAATGCACCGACCATAAGAACCACAACTTTGTACCGCGTCGTATTAATGCCGATGGATTCCGCCAACTCTTCATTTTCAGCCATTGTCATAAGGGCATTGCCGATTGGTGTTTTTTCCAATCGGTGAAAAAGAAAACCAACAATTACACATAAGACGAGTATCAGATAATAGATAC
>Ga0233412_10000450_pt1 | contig 23978 bp, 28 predicted proteins | sample Na_anoxic_4_MG_FD_180667 | JGI IMG/M metagenome (GOLD analysis project Ga0233412, IMG submission 180667) | Seawater microbial communities from Saanich Inlet, British Columbia, Canada - Na_anoxic_4_MG | ecosystem: Environmental > Aquatic > Marine > Inlet | place: Canada: British Columbia...
TACTTTTCAATCGGACCTTAATCTTTTGTGGTGGAGGGCGAGGCGGTTTTTTATTTACATGAGTATTTTTTATAACATAATTGTCTAAAGTACACGACTTCACCGTGTTTATATTTTGAAAGGCTTCAACATCTCTCTTGTTGTTTTCTTGACCCTCCTTTTCCAAGTCTGGCATTATAGCCGATTCGTCGAAACTTAAAGACTTGTCGAAACTTACAGACTTGTCAATATTTAGCTTGTCATTCCCCAGTTCCTTTTGTATTATACTGGCTCGATCTTCCCGCTTCAAGTGTTCAATTGCAATACTATTGAATTTTTGAAAAAATTGGACCATGGTTTTGTTTTTTACGTCTTCGTGTTTGAAGAGATTCTTATATAATATAATTAATCTCTTTTTATAGAATCTCTCTTCAGCTTCATATTCAATGCCTTCATCATTATCTTCTGATTCAATCATGGTTCTATATTGCCGATTTGACATGTATGACATGGTAAGCTTGTCTAATTCATTCATTATTATAATGTCATTTTATAAGAATAATTATAAAATGACTCATTTATCGTTTATTCATCATTTAATTGTGTGCGTGTAGAGTTTTGAAAAAGCTGCTTTCCTACATCTTCTTTATTGGGGTTAAAGGGTTCGAATTGAGTACTCTCGAAAAGACCGGGAAAGGGTTGATTCATAGGCTTACTGGACACTTCCACTTTATACAAGTCGCTATTAGACGAAGGTATATAAACTCCTTGATCGCCTCGTTGAAGTGAAAAAAATTGATTACGTAATACTGATTCTGTGTGAATATTCGATGCAAAACCTGTCCACGGAGCTTGCGCTGTTCCAGGGTTAAATGTTGTATCTACGCTAAAGCTTTGGCAATTATTCGCAGGAACTGTTGCTACCTTGCGTTGATCTAAAATCGGCATAGTAGCATATTTCGTAGAAGTGGGGCGAATGCTATACTGTGGCGGTAATGGGGCAGAAGGGATATTTCTATTGGATATACGTGTATTTAAATCTTGAACACGATGATCATCTTGTCGACAACAACCATCTATTACTCCGTACATATTAGTATATACATAGGTTATATTAATTATTTCAATATAACATATATAAAATGAAAACCGTGTTAATATATAATGTGTGGAATATTTTCGTTCATAAAAAAAACGTCGCAGTTTTCTATTCCGAATGATTTAGTACAGCAATTATTATATGGGTGGGATTGTGGCAAAGGGCGAGGTCCGGAAAATTCTATTATGAAATATTATGACTATGGGATGTTGGGATTTCACAGATTGGCAATTAATGGTCTGGACGACATTTCCAACCAGCCATTGGAAAAGGACGATTGTGTATTAATATGTAATGGAGAGATTTACAATTATAAGGAACTTTATGCACAATTGGATGTTGTTCCTAAAACTCATTCTGACTGCGAAGTTATTATTGATATGTATAATAAATATGGTATTGACTATACGTTGCAAAACTTGGACGGCGTATTCGCCTTTATTTTATTCGATACTAAAAAACAGAAAATTATAGCAGCGCGAGATCCTTTTGGTGTCAGACCCATGTATTATTGTAGTAATAAGGATGGGCATTGTTTCGCGTCGGAATTTAAACAACTCTCTTTTTTGATTGACGATGAGCATGATTATGAGTCTGATTATGGGCAATTCGAACCAGGAACATATAGTTGTTTTGACGTAGATGAAGAAGGGATTATTAACTTGACTCGGAAAAATAAAAAATATGCCGAATTCCAATTTCAAGCGAATTATAATTTTGTACCGGATTCCGCTTTAGACGTAGACGTCCCAATGAATATACATTATTATCAGACATATCATAACTTGTGTGCGGCTGTTAGAAAACGTGTTGAAAATACCGATCGACCAATTGCTTGTTTACTTTCAGGTGGATTGGATAGCAGTCTTATTGCTGCATTGGTTAAGAAATTCTTGCCATCTGATATCGTTTTGGAAACATATAGTATTGGAATGTCCGGTGCATCGGATTTTAAATATGCACAAATGGTTGCTGACCATATTGGCTCTAAGCATACAGAAGTTGTTGTTAGTGAAGAAGAGTTTTTTAATGCTATACCAAAGGTCATTCAATCTATTTCCAGTTATGATACGACAACTGTACGAGCAAGTGTAGGAAATTATCTAATTGGAAAATATATTTCTAAACATTCCAAAGCAAAGGTCATCTTTAATGGCGACGGATCCGACGAACTAACTGGTGGATATATGTATTTTCACTATTGCCCGGATTCCATGACATTCGATTATGAATGTAAGCGACTACTTTCCAATATTCATCATTTTGATGGGTTGCGTTCAGATCGTTGTATTTCATCGCATGGATTAGAATCACGTACCCCATTTTTGGACCGTTCATTCGTACATGCATACCTGACGATTCCTGTAAATATTCGCAACCATAATATAGCCGGTTGTCAGGAAAAATATTTATTGAGAAGAAGCATTGAGATTTACGATACTACATTGCTTCCTCAAGAAATTCTGTGGAGGAAAAAGGAGGCTTTTAGCGATGGTGTAAGTTCGGAAAATAATTCTTGGCACAATATTATTCAATCACGTGTTGCGGGCGATTCTACCGAACCTATGGATGACAATGTGGATGAAGTCAAAGACAATGCACCTATTACATTGGAACAAAAATACTATAGACGTATTTTCGAAAAATATTATTATGGGTATGGGAGCATTATACCTTATTTTTGGATGCCGAAATTCTGTGATGCGATAGACGCAAGTGCTCGGACCCTGGGAGTGTACCAAAATACAAGTATTTAATACTTGGTTGGGTCGAATTTTACAAAATCATATATATATCTATAATATATCTATAATATATCTATACTATATATGATTTCTTATTTTAAAAAACATCATGAAAAAATATTTATCTATGGGTTATACGCATCGTATACTTTATATGCACTGATACTTTTAGGTATTTCAACATCTGCGCCGAAATATTTAAAAGAACTTCAAGGATTTCTTAAATTATATGTATCCTTATTTTTAATATGGAGATTTAATCCTTATCGGACAGCACAAATGACACCATTTGATAAGCGTGTAGTGTTTTCATCGGCAATGTTTTTATTAACAACAACAACTATCACTCAATTAGTTCTATCCTTTATAACACCGATAAAGGGGGATGTGCATAATATTTTCTCTACTTTCGGAGAAGCAATTATAAGCGCATAAGCAAATATAAGCGCATAAGCAATTATAAGTGCATAAGCAATTATAAGCGCATAAGCAAATATAAGCGCATAAGCAATTATTGTCGTTTCTTCCTTTTCTGCGTTTTATTATGATTTTTGTTATTATCGTCCTTTTGGCGAAGTGTCCTACTCGAAACATCCGAAAAAAACTCTTTCAAATGTTTCATAATTGCCATACTTACAACACTTTCGGCATCATACTCGTCTGGATTTTTCGTTTCAATATTAATGTTATACCTATTTATACTATCCATCATACGTGAAGTGAATTGTTCTTTGGTAAATGAATCGTCTAATTCGTGCTTAAATGCAGGCCAAAAACGATTAATCATATCAGTCCATTCTAAATGATATATGTATGGAAACAAGTTGACGTAATATACATTTTTATCTTCCATTCCCATATGTGGCTGATCGTCTAAAAAAAATACTTGTGTATTCCTTGGGAGTTTCGTGCAATTTATAAAATCGCCGATATTTTTGTCATGCGACGTTCTACCGAGTTCAACTTGACGTCCGTTTACCTTAAATGCTGCAATAATATTATCGAATAACTTGTAATCTATTTTGCTGTCAAGATAATCCTTTATTTGTACAGTCCATTCGCGAGGTCCTTGATTATTTGTATAAATAATAACTTTAGAGCATATTTTCGTGCGCTTCGAGGTTTTCAAGTATTTTAGTATATTTAGGATTCCGGGTCTCAAAAATTCTGGATATAAATCCATAATCTTGTTGAAATTTTTTTGATAATACCTGTTATCGTCTAAAACTATATTAAGACTGCTACACAATACACCCAAACTACTGAAGAACCCCAATGTTTCGTCCAAATCGAATACAACCACGTGCTGTCTCATTGTCTATAAAAAACATAGATTATTTTTTTATATAATACAATATAAATTAGGTTTTGCTCTATGAAGATTACAAAAACGGATTATATGAAGGTTTTGAAATATTATAAAATAGACATGCCACCAACTGCTACATATAAGATAGTTCAAGAAGTCGCGGAAGACATTTTAGCAACTAAATTATGTCGCTGTATAAAAAAAATCAATCCCTCTGAAAAAAAGGACTCGAAAACAGTAGCCATTTGTACGAATAATGTATTGAAAAAAAAAGGGTTATCAACGAGCAAGTTTACTTGCAAGAAGGGTGCTCGTTTTTCAAAATCGTTAAATAAAACTCGCAGGGATTTAACGTTGCAATCAAGGTCCTTAGCACAATCAAGATCAAGGTAATAACCAGGGGGCAATGTAATATGCCACAAAACCTATAATAATTATATAGAGAGATTTATATAACTATTAATTAACCATGGACGAATTATTGAAAGCATTAGATAATGATAAAAATGAATACTTGATGCAATTGAGTAATAGTAAAATTAAACACGAAAAAAACGATGTTTTACAACAAATACAATTGAGTGGTACCGTACTTAAGCTAATGCATAGTAAATTAGCAGAATATCGATATATGAGTGATGCTGATTCACTCAGAAACGGCGCATATATACGTTGGATAAATTTAACTAAACTGGACAAAATGTCTCCCGAAAAATTGCTTACCAATGGTGCTCTCATATGTGATTGGAAGCTATGCGATACGGGACTGCACGTGGTCTGTAAAACACATGTGGGTCGAATAATACAGATAAAATTCGATGAAAACCTGATTTTTCAAAAACTGACCGATCAAGAACAAGTTCTTTTGTCAGTAATTGATTATGTAAGCAAGTGATTCCGCAATCACCAATATTTTACTTACAGTTATCTAAGTGATTTTTAAACGGTCCCCTACATATGTAAGAGGTTTTTGGCACATTCGTTTTCGCAATTTACTTACATTTCTCTAAACAAGTTACGTTTTGGCATTTTTTTCAATTCTATTTTAAGATTTTGAAAAATGGACATGCTTTTTCCTTGTCCATTTTTGAAATCGAAAATTTCAAATAGTAAAAAAACGTCAAAATACCACTTACACCATTATGCAGTGAATGACTATTTGCAGATGAACTATTTGTTATTGTAAGGAAAAAAAGTGAAAAAATTTCTCAAAAACGGCATTTTTTGGTGTTATCCATTTTGGATAACGGGAAAATGCCTGAATTTATCCACATTATAATGACATTATATCTTACGACGAATGCTGTTAGATATATTACCATATAAAAAGCTTATGGTGCGGAGCTTTATTGGATAACAAGTGGATAACGGAAAAAATGCCGCATTGTAAAGGCTCTCAAAAAAAGACCGCCATTTCTCGCCTCACTGCATAAGAAAACAATTCAGTAAGGGAGAATATGATATTAATGTGGAAATTGATTTAGGCATTTTTTTTGTTATCCATTTATAGGATAAAAATGGATAACAAAAAATGCCAGAATAAAATAATAGAATATGTATGTCATAAATGCACGTTTACATGCAGCAAAAAAAGCAACTGGAGACAACATTTAACCACCAGGAAGCATAATATGGATAACATGGATAACAAAATGGATAACAAAATGGATAACAAAATTATCGAAGTCATTGAAGTTGAAACGACGACTTTTGACTGCGTTTGTGGTAAGGAGTTTAAATATCGATCTGGATTATGTAAGCATAAGAAAAAATGCGCGCATACATTGCAATGCGAAAAAGAAGCTAATAAATCGGAGATTGTACACACTGCGGTCGAATCGACGGAGTCTAATTTTTTACATGAGCTCATATTGCAAAATAAGGAACTTCGCAGTATGATAATTGATCAACATAAACAACACGAGGAGACAATTAAAGAAATTATTCCGAAAATTGGACATACGATTAATAATAATCAGCAATATACCATACAAATGTACTTGAATGAAAAATGCAAAGATGCACTGAATATAGGCGATTTTATTAATTCTTTGCAGATAACCTTGGATGACTTGAATATGACAACGAATCAAGGTCTAATTGAAGGGGTAACATTAACCATGATGCGAGGTCTTGAAAAATTACAGGTTCATGAGCGTCCCATTCACTGCTCCGATTTAAAACGTGAAATAATGTATATAAAGGATGAGAATGAGTGGTTTCGTGATGCAAATAATGATAAATTAAAGAATACAATTGAAAAAGTCGCCGATAAACAATTACAATCAATTGAAACGTGGGAAGAAAATAATCCGGGGTTTATGAATAACGTGGATGGTCAAGAAAAGTACCTACAGCTTATGGGAAATGCAACCATTGATTTGAAAGATGATCCAAAGAAGATGAATAAAATTATTAAAAATGTGTCAAAAGAAGTATATATTACAAAGGATGAAATACAATAATAAAGAGATGGTAGTATTATAGTAAAACGTCATGTTTAAAGAGATCCGCATGTTTCTGGGAGGTTCAACTTTATTTTCGTATATTATGGTTTCGCCAATATTACCAAAATGTATGAATCAATATATCCAGTATTATTTAGTGTCATATTTGAGATATTTATGCAACGTAAAAGTGAATGTTTATGGAGATAAACAATTGTTGGAAGGAAATGATATTTACATGGCGAATCACTACGAAGGTGTAGATTATAATGTATTATATCCACTCATAACATCGCCATATAGCAATCGATGTTATTCTATTACAAAAGACGACTTGCTTGGAAAAAAATATCCGACCATGAATATACAAACTTTATTCGAACAATTTGTAAAAATATTTTACGAAGGATCTGCTTTCATTCCATATACACGCGGAGATAAAAATAGTGGGATGAGAGTGAGAAATAGAACGGTTGAAATTTTGAATGATAATAATAAATTGCTTATTTTTCCAGAGGGTCGCTCTTGGCGAAAAGGTCAGTGTGTTGAGTTTAAATCGGGAATGTTTCAAGTGGCTGAGCAATGTAATAAACATATTGTACCCATTACTCTGAAGTATAGAAATTTTGATGGAAAAAATAAGGGGGAAGCATGCGTAGTACAAGATTGGATGGATATCGAGGTGGATGTATTTATTCACGACAAGGTTTCGCCTAAGAATTACGAGAAAATGCTCGAAGAAACATTTGAAAAAATCACGTCGAAAAATTAAAATCTAAGTTATTAATAATAACAATAACAATGTCTTATAAAGATAATAAATATTTTAAGAAATATTGCAATAAACACAAAGATATTAAAAATACGTTAGGACCTTTAGAGATCTTTTGCAATAATAATGGCATTATCATGGAAGTATTTGGTAGTGTGACAAGAAATGATTATTATCATGGAAAATCCGATTATGATATTGTATTTGTATCCGATGATATAGACAAGGCGAGTGATTGTTTTGAAAATTATATAGAAACGATTAATAGTACAAACATAAACTCAACTTGCCAAGTACGTTATAAAGACATTGTAAATTATGGTGTAAATAAAGACGTTGTAAATATTCCCGGTATTAAATATAACTTACATATTGATAAATGTAAGTGCGATATTATTATGGTAAATAAACATGATTTTCAAAATAAATATAACCAAACAATAATTCTCGCAAAAGATTTAGGTTTTATATCATTGTTTATTATGTATATAATAAAATTTATTTATTATCAATTACATATAATGCCAAAGGCAATGTATTCATTTTTAAAGAATTTTGTTTTTGAGTTATTTCATTCAAGACGAATGCATTATATTAAAAGCTTAATTGTTGAAGAAATATAATTTATTAATAATATATTAAAAAATTATATGCATTTCTCTCTATAAGCGTAATACACTTCCGGTTTATGAACAATCCTATTTAGTTTTCTCGCTCTCGCTCTCACTCTCACTCTCGCTTTCAACGCAATCGCAATGACAACTTCCGCAGGTTCTTGTCCCACAATCGTCGCAAATACGTCCATCGTCGGCCATATGTGTTTGTTCACCACATTCATCGCAAGTACCTTCGCATCTACAATCTTCTCCTGTTCCGCTATACATTTTCATACATAGTCCACATACCATCATATTGCAATCCCCGCACATACAATCTAAACAAGTTTCACAATAATTTTCCCCGCAACTCATACAAGATTTATTTTTATCACAATCGGAACATGGAACACAATAACATGTATCAAAGTCCTCACTTTCACACGCCTCGCATACTTTGGTTGCGTCAGAATCGGGGTCATTTATGGTGGGTTTATCATCACACTCAGTTGGAACCGACTCGGTAACATTATCAATGTTGATTGGTGTAGTAAATGCGCTCATTGGTATACATATCAACTTTTCTCTATATTAGTTTAGCAACGGGTGTAAGAATTACCAGTTTATGAATTACCAGTTTATGAATTACCAGTTAGAACCAAAAGAACTGCCACCAAAAGAATTGGCTGCCATGGGTTCACCCATTCCATCTCCAGGAGTAGCTGCTCCCACCATTTGATTCGCAGGTCCAGCATACATGTTATCGAAACTGGGTCCAGATTGTTGACCTTGTTGTTGTGGAACACTATATTCATTGGTCTGTGCTTTAAGATTTGTCATCTGAGGTGTAAGCATTTGTTCTATAGTAGGATTACTGACAAATTGATTCGAAATTGGTTGTATTACTTTTACACCCGTATTCTTTTCACCAGCCTGAACAGGTGCCTTTGAATTGTTTCCTTCGAATAATTCAATAACGCGCTCAATAACAATTTGTACCTTTTCACCCAACTTGGTTTGCATAGTAAAAATAATAAATAGGAACATGATAATTGTATTGGTCAAGTCAATATTTCCATACGTAACCCCACTATATGTTGGAAAATATACAATAATTCTATGTAAGAAATAAATTGCCGTCATAATGAAGAGGACTTGGGCAATAATTTCAGCACTTATATTAACAGTACCTTTTTCCTCATCTACATCAGGGACATAATTTTTAAGAAGTTTTAAAACAAGCACTACAGGAACCATGGCTAATAACGTATATTGCATGATATTCATCATGTAGCTTTGTTCTGTTTTATCAACCATAAATACGGTTTTGAAAAATCCATTTTTAGATAAAGATGTTATTTCTTCTAAATCGTCCATATGATTTATAGAAAGAAATTATTTAGGAAATATTGAGTATTCAATTCGTATAATTGCGATAGAAATGGAAGATAAATTTATAAATAAACTTCAAATGAGTAGTTCAAGTTCATTGTCATCAGCACGTAGAAGACGAGTTGGTGCCCAACAAAGTGTTCAAAATCTTCCTATATCTTCAAGAGATGCGCGCCCTCCAGTAAATCCTCAGCAAGGCAATCCTCAGCAAGGCAATCCTCAGCAAGGCAATCCTCAGCAAGGCAATCCTCAGCAAGGCAATCCTCAGCAACGCCAACAACAGGTTCAACGCCAACAAAATATTCAACGCCAACAAAATATTCAACGCCAACAACCGGTTCAGAATCAACAACCAGTTCAGAATAAACAACCAGTTCAGAATCCTCAAATGCAATCAAGAGATCCACGTGAAAGAGGTAATGTTCGCATGAATAATAATATGCCAGTTTCTGGTACAAATGAGTCGGAGCCCGCTCGCCCACAATTGAATCCCGCTCAATTATTGATGCAACACGACTATCGACTTTTTCAAATGGAAAAAATGGTCAAAACACTACATGATAATACATCTAAACCTACAGATATAGGAACCATTGACCAAGACGTAGTAGTTCCGGAGAGACAAGATCCTATAAATATGGAGGAGATAAAGGGTGCTGTTTCCGAATCTATTTACTCGTCGGATAAATTAAGTACCATCGTTAAGGAAGTCGCTGCTGCAACCATTGAATCTTCATACGACTTTGATTCATTCTTTAATAACTTGCAACTATTATCGCGAGAGAATCAGTCATTAAAAGACAATCTTTTGAGCCACCAGAAATATACAAATGAAATGAATATGGTTTTACTTAAAATGCTTTCAGAATTTAGAGAGTTTCAGGGATTATTAAATGTCAATCCTTCTATACTTGCAACAATTACTGAGGCAGAGGAATTGATTGAAGATATGAAAGTAAACGAAATTGTAGTCCAAGAAGAGGCCCAGGGGGAGGCAGATGTAGAAGCATATGAAACTGCATATGAAAATGCAATTGAAGAGGCAGTCCAAGAGGCGGGTGCAGTTGTAGATGAAGAGGAAGAGGAAGAGGCAGTTGTAGAGGAAGAGGAACAAGAACAAGAACTGTAAATAAGTTATTTTACGGTATTTAATGTAGCATATAACAATAATATAAACATGCAATATTTGGTTTCATTATTGATGTTTTGCATAATATTATTTTTATATATTCATGTATACTTTCATCTGAAGACAAGCAACGATTTAGAAGTTTTGGTTTTGGATAACGATCCTTCTAAAGAGAAATTCGAAGAAGTGTGCGACTTGCGACAACCCGTCATGTTCGATTTTTATGAAGAAGATATAGAACGTGGTTGCACTATGTCATCTGTATCATCCAATTATGGCGCATTTGATATTTATGTGAGAAATACTCGCGATAATAAATCGAATCTTACACATCTTCCAATGACTTTACAATCATGTATCAATTTAATTAATGACGACAAAGATTCAAAAGTCCTTTCTGAGAAAAACCAATCCTTTTTGGAGGAGACCAGTTTAATCAAAACACTCAAGTATAATGACATGTTTTTACGCCCATATATGGTTTCTAATTGTTATTATGATTACATGTTCGGCAGCGAAGGCGTGAGAACACCCCTTTCTTACAATCTAAATTACCGCAATTTCTATTATGCGAATGAAGGAACATTTAAAGTTATGTTGATTCCTCCTAAATTTTCCAAGTATTTATATGGAATGAAAGATTATGAAAATTTTCATTTTTATTCACCGGTAAATCCCTGGGATGTACAACTGAAATATAAATCAGATTTTAGTAAAATGAAAACCTTGGAAATATCCGTTAATAAAGGTCAGGCTCTCTATATACCGGCCTATTGGTGGTATAGTATTCAATTTAACAAGAATTGTTCCATTTCTGTATTTCAATATAGAACATATATGAATACGGTTGCCATCAGTCCGCAGCTGGGAATGAGACTTTTACAAAGTCAAAATGTGAAACGAGAGACTATTAAAAAACAAGAATCGAAAAATATTTTATTAAAACAACCAGAAGTTATTGATAAAATAGAAGAACCGACTATTGAAGAAGTAAATAATATTAAAAATGAAAATGAAAATGAATAATACTTAACAACATATATTATTAAGTATTATGAATTTTAAGATTGTTGTTGACGATCGTAATTATGCGCAATGGAAAATATATGATTACGACGATGTTAATATTACCGAATTTCCTTTGAAAATAGATCCGGTAAAAGAGAAATTGTTCACATGTGATGTCTTTCTATACGATGAAGAAACATTCGCCGTAAATATCACACATTCTCCTACACGAAATATAGGTTCTATACCAGGAATATTGGTATTAAATGATGGAAAAACATATGGTCATGACAAAAAGCGCCTTTTATATAAATGTATTCCAGATGATAGACGAATTCCTACATTTCTTGTTCCATATCAAGTGAAAAATAATTTTACAAAGAAAAACAATAATTTGTATGTTTTGTTTCATTATGAAAATTGGAATGGGAAGCATCCAATTGGTATTTTAGACAATGCAATTGGACCAGTATCGGAAATATCAAACTATTATGAATACCAACTGTATTGTAAAAGTTTATACGCATCTATTCAAAATTTTACAAGAGAAGCGACTCGAAAGTCAAGAATGCGTAGTGTAGAAGATATGATGGACAAAATCATGGAAGGTAATCCCACGATATTAGATCGACGGAAGGAAAAGATAATAACCATTGATTCTGCTTCTACGAATGATTATGATGACGCAATAAGTTTTGTTGAAGGCGAAGATGGAAACAAGCGCATCAGTATTTATATTTCCAACGTTCCCATGTGGATGGAAGAATTGGACTTATGGAGTTCATTTTCAGAAAGAGTCTCTACCATCTATTTACCCGATCGAAAGCGACCTATGATGCCAACTATACTTTCTGAAAATCTTTGTAGTTTAAGAGAGAAGGAGGATAAATTCGCCTTTGTAATGGATATATTATTGGATATAAAAACCGGCGATATTAGTAGTATAGAATATAGCAATGCACGTATCAAGGTTCGCAAGAATCACGTTTATGATTCATTCGCTCTTTTGAAGGATAAAATGTACATTGATATTTTACAACAAGTAATTGGTCTACACGATTATCATAAATACATTAAACAAATACACAACTCAACTGACGTGATAACATATCTCATGATATTAATGAATAATATGACGGCAAATAAACTGATTGAATATAATTCAGGAATTTATAGATCGTTGCAATTTATTGAACGAAATAAATTAGGACATGCACAAGATCATTTACCTGAAGAAATATCCCGTTTTATGAAAACATGGAATAGTGGTGTAGGTAGTTATACATTATACGATAATAGAAAGCCACACGATCTTATGGAAATAGAATCGTACATCCATATTACTTCACCAATACGTCGATTGGTGGATTTATTAAATATGCTGAAATTGCAAGACTCGATGGGATCATATAAGTATGGTTCCGAGGCAAAGGGTTTCTATGAAAAATGGTCTGGAAATCTGGACTATATCAATACGACTATGCGGTCTATTCGTAAAGTACAGACTGATTGCAATATGCTGGATTTATTTACCAATAAAGAAAATATTACACAAACAACATATGACGGATACGTCTTTGATAAAATAGAACGAGATGATGGAACATTTCAATTTACAGTTTATCTTCATGAAATGAAAATGGTGTCAAGGATAACGCTGCGGGAAGATATGGAAAACTACGAAAAAATGCAGTTTAAAGTATATTTATTCGAGGATCAAGAAACTTTGCGTAAAAAAATACGACTACAACCACTGTGAAAAAATACAAATTTTTGCTATGATTTTTTATTTACAATTGCATTAATTTACAATATAAACATCAATAATAATAATGTAAATTAAAATACATGATATTATTGATCCAGTAGTATAAAAGATATTTTCCCATAGAGGAATGTCTATAGGTTTAATATTATAGTTTATGGGTTCATAGTTTATGGGTTCATAGTTTATGGGTTCATAGTCATGTCTTTGTATTAGAGCTCTGTCATAGTATCGATTTATTTCTACATCATATGTAGTATTCCAATAAGGTGAACACATTATTATATTATTTTTGAAACTTATAAATAATATGATATGTATTCGAAGTTCAATTTTATTGAAAATAATATTTTCAAAATTTTTTATACATACAGTGACTGGTTGGTTGCCACGAACTTCAATATCATCCCAGAAACTCTTGACAGCTTGCTTAAAAATTCCACTTGTTGAAAATATTCTGCAACCTTTTTCATCTCTTCGCATGTATTATTGATTTTAATGATGGTTTTAATAAATTCTCCCAAAAATATATCACTTTCCGACTTCATCTTCTGGATAATAACATGACATTCACCCTCGGTTTCCACTTTCACCCACTCAAGCATATATTCCATGATATCATAATTCAATTCTTCTTCATATGGAACGATGCTATGATATGCCGCGATGGATAGAATATCATCATTGATCAAAACCAGTTTTTTTATAACATTACATAATGGCTTTGTTTTGTCAGATTGAATATGATGATGATTATTGCGCTTAAATTCGTCTTTTACTCGCACATTATTAATCGTACTAAATAATACAATACAGTCGACGTCGCTTAGTGATTCGAGGAAATTTGTCTCTACCAAAAGTTTTCCGAATAAAAGCCCAGGTACCTCTTGAAGAAGTCGCGCGACATTTCCGGGTTCAGTAATCGTATTCTCCTCTTTGTTGATGAAACCACTCTTTTCAAGAAACTCGATTCGATTGCTCAAAACATGTGTATAGTGGGACGACAACCCTTCAACTTGCCTATTTAATTGCGCAATCTTGCCTTGATTATCAACAAGTTCATTATTAAACTTGACCATTTCACACAGTTTTGTATTCTGGGAAAGCATTTTTTCAAGTTTAGCAGTAGCTTTTCTATACTGATTAGCTCTTAGTGAAGTCAGCGATTTAGTCAATGTATTATAATCATTTATAGCCTCCATATGATTCTCCATATCCGCGTATTGATCGCTCGCGACAAGCGTCTGATATACTATATCCATCACTTTCAATTGTTTTAATACTGCGCATTTTTCATTGGCAATTTCAACCGAAGAAAGACTCGACGCAGATAACGAAGAAATATCTTCCACTGTAGCAACGCCTGAATGAATCATGGTGAGAATTGTATTGTCCGAAGTGTCATATTTTGAAACCAATGGAAGCGGACTACCATTCAATATATTACTGTATTCATTGTCTTGTGGTATATCGAATAAATTATTCGTATGGATAACATGACCAATTGTGTCTAAACCTCGTCTACCCGCACGACCCGCCATTTGGGTATATTCATGTGGGTGTAAAAATTGCATGCCACTTCCATTGAATTTCGAAAACGACGACATGATAACCGTTTTTGTAGGCATATTGAGACCCACTGCAAAGGTTTCGGTTGCAAAAAGCAGCTTGATATATCCTTTCGAAAAGAGCATCTCTGTCATTTCTCGCAATACCGGTAGGATTCCTGAATGATGAATCGCAATCCCCTTCTCCAAAAGTTTCGTAATTGTGATAAATTCCGGTAGGTTCAGATATTCCTTGTAATTCGGAATTCGGCTTTGCAATATCATGCGACATTCTTGTTGTATTGTTGATGGAATGGTGCTGCCCTCTTCATGTAAACACGTTTCAATTGAGTTCGCATATGTTTCAACCATTTTGCGTGAGAAGACGAAACAAATGGCAGGTAGCATATTATTGCGATTGAGATGGAGAACCAATTGATTCAATGCGAATTTCGGAGACACGCGTTGCTTATTATGGTATAAAAAGGTTTTTAGTTTTCGCATATGTTTTATCACATTCGTATCATAATTGGTTTCGGAATTCTTGACAAGAATGGGTTTATTTATAAACGTCTTAAGCTCGCTATATAATGTTTTGTGTTTATCCTGCATGAGCTTTTCGATTCCATCGCTGATACATGTATAAGCGTAATGCACCAATGGTACAACGCGATGATTGGTTGGAGCCAAGTACATTGTTTTCGTATTTCCCGCTTTATTTTCAACCCAAGCAGCAAAACGTTCTGGATTATCAATTGTTGCCGATAGCATGACCAGTTGAATATGTGGTGGGAGCAACATGATGGTTTCTTCCCATACCTTTCCCCTACTTGGATCATTGATATAGTGGACTTCATCGAAAACCACTGCACCTAAATCGTTTTCAATATCCATGTCGAATTGTAGCAGGCTTGATATAGCGGGTGAATCTTCGGGTGTTGTTTTAAAAAGTAGTGTGTTTCTCAAAATTTCGGTTGTCATGATGAGTACATCTGCTTCAGGATTAAATTTAATATCGCCAGTTAAAATGCCGAATGAAATATGTGGAAACTTTTTTGACATTTCATAAAATTTCTGATTGGATAATGCTTTAATGGGTGATGTGTAAATAACCTTTTTGCCGAGACCAACCAAGTGTTCAATTGCGAACTCTGCTGGAAGAGTTTTTCCAGAACCAGTGTGTGCCGTAATTAAAATGTCATTTTTCGAAACAATGGCTTCTATCGCGTATTTTTGAAAGTCGCTCAAAGAAAATGGAAATTTTTCGAAATGAACGTCAAACTCTTCGTTTTCGTATTTATCTTTGCAAGTTCGAACCATGATTATCGAGTGTATATATATAATACTCTTGTTTATAAATGACAACTAATCAATTTTAATTAAAAATGTAAGTATATAAAAAATATACGGTTATAATAGTAATCGAATCTGCATGAAATCTATAGGTAATTATTCAATGGGTTCATTAATTGGTGAAGGAGCTTTTGGTAATATATATTTATGCACGAATAGTTTAACAAAGAGAGATTATGCTATGAAAATAGATAAAATGTCTGGTTGTGAGAAAACAATCCGCCACGAGGCGTCTATTCTTAAGTATTTGCGGAAAGTATCAAATGTGGTTCAACTGATTCATTATGGTTCTATTGATCGTCGACAATATATGGTAATCGAATTACTTGGATTATCATTAGAGGAACATTTTAGTGTCAATAGAACGAAGATTAGTGTCCATGATAAAATAAGCTATTCGATTCAATTGTTAAATATAGTAAAGGCCATTCATAATAAGGGAATCCTCCATCGCGATATAAAACCGGAGAATTTTGCATTTTCATTGGATATGCGCAACATAGTACTCATAGATTTTGGATTATCGAAATTATTCTTAGAAGATGGTGAACATAAACCGGTTCGTAAAACGACTCAATTAATCGGATGCTTACGATATGCAAGTATTAATAGTCATGATATGATTGAATTGAGTAGAAGAGACGATTTAATATCATTATTATATACGATGATGTACATGTTTTGCGATACATTGCCTTGGGAAAATGTTGCAATTTCAACGTCGTCCAATTCAAAAAAAGATGTCATTAAACAATTAAAGGTGAATCATCTACGCAAAATTGATACTGATGACAATACTAAGCTCGAGCAAAAACTTGCGAATATTGCATCCGATATATATAATCTCGAATACGATGAAAAACCCAATTATTTTTTAATTGAAATACATTTTAATAATATTCTTGAAAATACATAAAGACAGACTACTACTATAGTATATATTATGGCAACCGAGAACGTTCTAACTGGTCGAGTAAAGTGGTTTAACAACAAGTCTGGCTATGGATTTGTGACAGTGATTTTGTCAAAGGATGACGATAGTCTTATTGGGAAGGATGTTTTTGCACATCATTCATCTGTGATTGTTTCTCAGGAGCAATTCCGTTATTTGGTTCAGGGAGAGTATGTGGAATTCACTCTAAGTGATACGACAGATGACAAGTCTGATCACAAATTTCAGACAGCCAATCTTAAGGGAATTGGTGGCGGACTTCTTATGTGTGAGACACGTTTTGAGACAAGAACATTTAACAATGTAAACGAAGAAGATGGTGATGCAAAGGAGGGCGCAAGAGAGGGTGGAAAGGCGCCCAAGTGGAATGTTTCTCGCAACAATAAGCGTTCTGCGAATGACGCATCAAGATAAGAGAATGCTTGATTTACTATAATATTAATAAATAATTTATTACTATTATGTATATGAAAAATATATTTAAAACCCATCTGTCGTGGTATTTAATACCATTATTGTTGGTTTTGTGGTATGTTTATCCGAAAAGTCATATTATTTTTACTAACTTGATGATGTGTGTAGTAATAATAGGTCTTGTAGAAACTTTGTTTTTCTCGTCAATATCTACCATTGGTAAAATACTTAATATTATAGGACATTTACTATTGCTTTTGCCGATATATTTTAGTCCGCAAAATTTTAATACTTTGTCTGCGATGAATAAGTGGAACTTTAGTATTTATGTTTTAGGTATTTTCGTGATGTTGTATTTGCCTTTTTGGCCATATAAAATGGATCGCATGCGTTTATTGATGTTATATAGTGTCATAACACTATTAATGTGGGTGAATGCTACTACAATAAAAAATTGATTATTATTAAGATGAATTCATATTATCAACAACAATAATAATATGAATGAAATGGAAATACATGAACGCTGCTTAATGGACTACGAAGACAGTTTAATGTATATTATTAACCAGGTGGAGTATGGACATTTAGAAGTATGTCAGAATTGTGGAAATATATAGATAATTATTCATATGTGAATATGTGTGTTCTTTCATCATCATTAGAGCTTTTTTCTAATTCTTCGCTATTTAAAGTAATTTTGGGTTTATCATGATTTAAATCAATTTGAGTATAACAACATGCAGCTCGATTTAAATATTTATATCCTAAAATAACAGAAGACGCTGCATCTGTTTTGGGCCAATATGTTCCTCCATTCACACTTACCACCGGAATATTATTTATATTTTTAGATAAAAATCCTGAGTTGCCGTTTATAAGTTGACTTATTTTTATAGTTCCATGAGATATTGGATCACAAATAATTGTACTATGCGCATGACCAGAAATTACGATCAAATTGAGATGTTTTTTATTACTCCAATTACTTAAATCGATAGCATTTAATAATTGATCATAAAGGTCTGTAGTTTTTATATTATTTTCAGAAGTTATAAATTCACGACCATTTATATCGCTCTTTTTAATATGTTCAATTTCAAAATTAAATAATGGATGGTGCATCATTAATATGACATATTCTGGTTGATCTGTTGTGTTATTTTCGATTTCATTTAATACTTGAATAATTAAATTATATTGACTGAAATCATAATTGTCATTATTGTTAGTATAATTTTCAGTTATACTATCGATAGAATATATTTTTTTATATGAAGTTAGTAAAGGGTCTCCGTCTTGCATATTACCAATAAATGAACCTTCTTTTAAACAAAACCCGGTAGCATAATATGTAGAATTTAATATAAGTAAATGTGTATTATTTTTAAAGTAATATTTTATAGAATTAAATTTATCGTTTTCATACATTTGTGAAAATAATGTTTTTTCATTGGTTAAAAATTTATATGTGTTATGTTCATTATAATAATCATGATTTCCAGCACAAAATACCATTTTGTTATTTAGATATTCAGGTGATGGTGCACATTTTTTCCATAAAGTAAAAATATTTTCAAGATTATCGTCTGATGTATAATAATATGAATCACCTCCAAATATAACTAATGGATTGTTATTTTTATTTAATGCATCTTTTAGTAAATTATATACTGGAAAAGATAAAATTTCATTATTGGTTAAGTTAGGATAAACTGTTTTTCCAACACCACAATCCGCAAACCAATATATTGTGTCTGTTTCAGTAAGAGTTGTTTTATTAACCTTGGAAGGTTTTAAATTTCCATTGCAATCATTAATTACAAAAGCAATTAATGCACTAATCCATCTCAAGTCAAAAACCGCTAATGGAGAAGGAGTTAAATAAGATAATGGTTCCAATGCATTTAATGTATTAACTCTGTTGTTATCAATTAATCTACTTACAGAAGTTTTAAATATATTGAATTTTAAAATATTCGGCAAGTATTTATTTTTTTTAATAGTTTTTATTAAGTGTAATCCTACTAATATATCGAATTCCATATTTGTTTCAGTTAATATATCATCGCCTATTTTTTCAAGATTTTCTTTAACATGGTCAAGATTGATTACATCTAAAAAATGTTGGTAAGAAGGAAGAATTATATCATCGATTTCATCATCTTTAAAATAACTTATAACAGTATTAGTACTTGGGGATGTCATTATATAAATACATTATATATTAATAATTGTATTTTTGGCCATATAAAATGGTTCGAACGCATTTAATTTCTAAATAGTGTCATATGTGCGAAATATCCGTCCAGTTTAAACAAAATTAACCAGGTTGGATCGAATAAGTCTACTATAATAAAAAATTGATTATTATAATTAAGATGAATTCATATTATCAACAACAATAATAATATGAATGAAATGGAAATACACGAGCGCTGCTTAATGGACTACGAAGATAGTTTAATGTATATTATTAACCAAGTGGAATATGGACATTTAGAGGTATGTCAGAATTGTGGAAATATATGGGATGGACATGCTCAATGTAATTGTTGGCAATGGAATGATATATTAGAAGATGATGATATGGGTATTGCATTATCAATAGAAACTGATCCTCCTATGTATACAGGGTTAACGGATACAGGGTTAACGGATACAGGGTTAACAGATACAGGGTTAACGGATACAGGGTTAACAGATACAGGGTTAACAGATACAGGGTTAACGGATACAGAATCAATAGACAGCGACGATGATTTCGATCCAGTTATATATGGAGGGGATCCAATTACATGAAATTTAATAATTACAGGATTTATAAAAAACGGGAAATGGTATAACGTCTTTAATATTCGTCATACCCGTCATTAACATGAGAAGTCTATCAAAACCCATACCAAAACCTCCATGTGGACAAGTTCCATATTTACGCAAGTCAATATAAAATTGCATACTATTATCCGGAACCTTTTTTGTCTTCATTCCATCTAATAACTTTTGATAATCGTCTTCTCTCTGCGACGCACCGATTAATTCACCAATACCATGTGGCATCAATAAATCGAAACTTTCACACGTTCCATCATCACATTGTTTCATATAAAAACTTTTAATTTCAAAAGGCCAATGTGTAATGAAAACCGGTCCATTGAAATTATCTACGATATAGTTCTCATGTTCTGAACCGAGATCATCTCCATATGTAATGTTCGATATATTGGTTTTTTTACTCAAAATATCCTGTTGAATTAATAAAATAGCTTCCGCATATGTCATGTGTTTAAATTCAGTTTTTTCCAACGTTTCTAATCGATCGATTAAACCTTTGCTTACGAATTTATTCAGATTTTCCAGCTCGTCTTTATTGCGGGCAAAGATTTCTCTTATACAATATCGCACCATTTCTTCACCTACATCCATCAAGTCGTTCAATGTATTGTTCACGATTTCAATTTCTAAATGGGTAAATTCTGAAACGTGCTTACTTGTGCAAGAATGCTCGCTTCGAAAACTTTTATTCATTGTATATACATTGCCCAATGAACACGCCATTGCTTCTAATTGTAATTGAGACGATACAGTCAAGTAGGCTGGTTTACAAAAATGGTCTTTGTTCCAATCATATGTATCTTCCTTTGTTTTATTGAGTGTAGAGAGATTTGTTATATTATTTTCTGTAATCTGAAAAACACCCGCTCCACCTTCACACTCATTTACAGTAATAATATTTGGATCTAAATGTAAATAACCCTTGCTATGGTAAAAATCATGTAAAATTTTTGTGAGAGATGACCGAATCCTGAAAACACTGCCAAAAGTATTGGTACGTGCTCTAAAGTGAATGTGATTTCTTAATGTGTCAATATTCATTTTAGATTTACAAAGAGGATAATTTTCATCTACATGCATGCTAACATTGAATTCTTTCACCAATAATTCGTAGTCCTGACCCTTTGCTGGAGAAGGAACAATGGTACCAACACATGACAAAAAAGCACCTAATTTAATATTTTCTAAGAATGATTTCACTTCTGATTCCTCCATATTTTCATCACTTATAATCAGTTGCATGCCGTCAATATTGGATCCATCATTAATATTACAGAATCCAAGCGATGAACTGGATTCACGCAGTGTTCTTACCCAACCATGACATACACTTAATGGATTTTCATTTTCCACACTTTGAGTATTTCTATCGTCAATCAACTGACGAATAGTATCCATAATATAATTATATTTTACGAATAAATTTTAAATCATTTGCTTATAATTTATACATGTAATATAACAAAGATGAATGAATTGTTGAAATTATATCAACGTAAACTGTACTTTTTAGGTAGACTATTCGCATTGTTTATATTTGGTCCATACTTGGTTTACTGTGGAAGAAAATATAATGATGTTTCATTGATAATATTAGGAGTATTATTGATATTATGGGATGGAATAAAAATATTTTTTCAAGTATATTATAATGATTATTCTTATTGATGTTTATGTTTTGAACTCCGATTACTGTTATTTGAAAACAATCTAAAAATAACTTTGTTGTTTTATATAATAATGGGAATAGATTGGTATAAAGTTTATGGCTCACTTGAAAGATTTATTATTACGCTTACATTGCCACAATTGATAGATGATGATGATGATGATGATATAGACAATGACTCTGACACAGACACTGAATCTGATATAGACAATGATACGTGGGCGGAAGGAGCCCGTATTATAACGGAAATCGAAACTGATATACGCAATTATATTGAAAAATATAAACTATAATAATATGTGAATGAAATATATACAATTGATATGTTTGTGGTAGGAGATGAAATATATAAAATGAAATATTTTGGAAATGACTTGCGGGCGGATAAATCAAAGAGTTATGTAATAATAGAAATAGTGTCGATAAATAAAAACCCGCACATGGGAGTGCCAATAAAGAATACCACCCGCATGGGAGTGCCAAGCCCACTGGTAGTCTATTTAGATGACAATACGAGATTTATAATAGAAGATTGTGGAACAATATATGGAGAGAAATTGATTGGAAAGAGTTGCCTATGTATGTAAGGTATGTATGAAAGAGAGATCCAAAATGAAAAAATCGGAGGGTACTGAGTGATGCCCACGTGGTATTCCATTAAAAAGTAATTTCGTCAAAACAATCATATATAAATGGTGTACGTATGTATGATTCAAGAAGTAAATATTTCATATCTTTCTATCATATCGCTGACTACTAATCTGGGATTCGAGCGTATATCAATTAGAATATCGTCTGAATGTTGAATGTTGTTAGTTTTCGGGTTATATCTTTTTAGAACATAGAAAATACAATATGGGTTATCATTGTCAATACATTTTTTTCTCAAGTGTAAATGAATGTGATTATCATAGTTATCTTTTTTCGTAAAAGATAGATAATAATCACCTACAAAGGTTGGTGGTTTCTCGTCCTTTTTAATATATCCATTATTTGTTTGAATCTTCCATTCATCAAGAATACGTTTAACGAATAATTCTTTACTATAATAGTTTTTCATATATATAAATATTAACGAGACAACAACTCCAAACAAACAGACTAAAGTATATAAACGATTCATATACTATTTATATATATCTAAAAATCTATATAAAACTCTTGTAATACGTACCATCACCCCCGCACGGGAGTGCCGAGAAATTGATTGGAAAAAGTTGTCTATGTATGTAAGTATGTATGTAAGAAGAATATTTAAAGGGATACTACTACTAATAATTAAAAATATGGATATAAGTTTTGAGAAATTATTGTCAGGAGTGCAAAAGATAAAGATGGATTTATTGGAATTGACACATGAAATAAAGACAGTGGAGAAGGAAGTAAAGAAGGGAATGAAGGCATATGATAAGTTGCAAAAGCCGAAGGCGAAGACGGGAAATAGGAAGCCATCGGGCTTTGCAGAGCCAGTGAGAGTGTCAAAAGAGTTGCAAGAGTTTATGAAATTGAACGAGGATGATAAAGTAGCGCGCACAGAGGTAACCAAGTACTTGTCAAGCTACATCAAAGAGCACAAGCTAAAAAGCCCAGAGAACGGACGTGTAATCGTCCCGAACCCAGAGTTAAGTGCTTTGCTTGGTGCAAAAGAAGAAGACACAATTACGTATTTCAATCTGCAAAGATTTATGAATAAGCATTTTGTCTCAAGTAGCAATACATTACATTAGAATAGGTTTAAAAATATTACCATAGTAAAGATTATAATGGTAAAATTAGTAAGAACGCATACTTATTTTATGACTTTTAAAGAATATAAGAAGAAATTCTTGAAAAATCCTGCAGATGAAAAAAAAATGCGTTTAAATGAAACTGACATCAAAACGCGTACACACATTATTTTTCAGTCGAGATGATAATATAATTTAGTAATATTTATTTTTATATGTATAATTATATATAATGCCATT
>Ga0233412_10000451_pt1 | contig 23958 bp, 36 predicted proteins | sample Na_anoxic_4_MG_FD_180667 | JGI IMG/M metagenome (GOLD analysis project Ga0233412, IMG submission 180667) | Seawater microbial communities from Saanich Inlet, British Columbia, Canada - Na_anoxic_4_MG | ecosystem: Environmental > Aquatic > Marine > Inlet | place: Canada: British Columbia...
AAGGTGACGAGAATAGCTTTAGAAAAAGCAGCATCGGTTGCTAGTACAATGTTGACTACCGAATGTGTGATGATTGATATCAAGGAAGATACTCCGCCATCTCAAAACGATCCATCAATGATGGGAATGCATTAGGACTTACGAAAAAAAATTATTATATTAATAATATGAAAAAACCGGCAACTATATTTGATCATCTAGCTAATATCACATTTAAAAAAACTAAATGGGATTCATTGTCTGAACTAGATCAAAAATCATTTTCGCCTTATATGATTAATAGATGGCTTTCTATGAACCCGGACTTTATTGAAATAGTAGACATGTTTCAGAAATATACAATAGGACCGTTAGATAAAAAGCATGTCTATCAATTATATTATGATATATTGCCTAAGATGAAAGTATATAATAAGTATATCAAAGGTAAAAAGGGAATAGAATACAATCCTGAGTTATTGGATATTCTAGTACTACATTATCAGATCTCTAAACGGGATGCTAGATTATATATTGATCATTGGAAAGAAAATAGTGAAGATGATTTAAAAAGTCTTTTAAAGGATTATGGTAAAACTGATAAAGAAATAAAAAAGTTGATAAAATGAAAACAATAAAAGATACCAACGGCCGTGAAGAAGACAAGCCAAAATATAAAGCTACAATGAAAGAAAGAAGCGCCGAGACACCTGCAATTGCATACTGTGAAAAACATTACCCAGAAACATGTTCCGAATTTAAGCAAATTCAGAAAGAACAGTATAAGATGTTTTGTGCCAAGCAGAGAAACTATGGCCCATCAAATATATCAGTAGGGACTAATTTAGAAACCGATTCAGATATTAAATTATCATTGACTGGATTATGGTTTCGTATTAATGATAAAGTTCAGCGACTGAAACAATTAGTCGTCTTAAGCCAGCCTGATGAAGTAGGAGAGACGATTGAAGATACATATATGGACCTTTCGATATATGGTATTATTGCACAACTAGTTTCTAGAAAGAAATGGTGTAAATAATTTGGTTTATTGAAATAAATTCGTTATATTTAAGTATGCATAAGTTAGTAAAATTCAACATAAAAGAACCGCAAAAAGGCGATAAGAGAATATCATATTCTCAATTTGCGATGTATAGTAAATGTCCTAAACAATGGGAGTTGTCATATATACGTGGCCTGCGTAAGTTTAGTCAAAGCATCCATACTCTATTTGGAACAGCCTTTCATGAAACATTGCAACATTATTTAACAGTGATGTATGAACAGACCGCGAAGGCGGCAGATGAACTAGATGTAAACGGCATGCTACGAGAACGTATGCGACATCATTATCAAAATGCTGTTAAAGAAATGGATGATCATTTTTCTACCAAGTTCGAATTGGCAGAATTTTATCAAGATGGCGTGCTGATATTAGATTATATTAAAAGACACCGAAGTAAATATTTTTCAGTTAAGAACGAAGAATTAGTTGGTATTGAATTACCGATATATTATCCAGCAATGGAGTCTAAAGGTATTCATATGTTAGGCTACATCGATGTGATTATTAGAGATAAACGTACAGATGAAATAACTATTATTGATATAAAGACTAGTACAATGGGATGGAATAAGTATCAGAAAGCTGATTCATTAAAGTCATCTCAATTAGTTTTGTACAAGGAATATTTTGCAAAGCAATTTGGTTTTAATGTTGAAAAGATTAAGATTAAATATCTGATAGTTAAACGAAAATTAATCGAAGGTGCGATGTTCCCTCAGAGACGTGTACAAGAACATACACCTGCCAGTGGTACGCCAACTCGTAATAAACTTAACAGAGAGATTGAATCATGGTTAAGTTCATGTTTTGATGATGCCGGGGAGTATATTACCGATAAAAGCTATGCATCAATAGCCGGAAAGAATAAAAAGAATTGCAAGTATTGTGATTTTAAAGATAAAGATGATTTATGTCCAATAGCTAATAGAATTAAAGAATGAGGGTAGCAATTATCGGATCGCGTGATTATGAAAACGCTAGAAAAGTAAAAAATTTGTTAACAGATTTAAGACGTAAATTCGGAGATGAGTTAATTATTATATCCGGAGGCTGTTTACAAGGAGCTGATAAATACATTAAGAAATATTCTATTGAATATGCAATTGAATATAAAGAATATAATCCGGCGCATACACCAAAGAATTTATATAGTGCAATGTCAGAACATTATTATAACAAGCCATATCATGTATCCCAATTCCATCATAGGAATAATTTGATCGCAAAAAATTGTGATTGTATGATTGCATTGATACCTGATAATGCTTCATCAAATCACGGAACTGATAGTGCAATTAAATCTGCACAAAAACAACAAAAAAAGGTGGTAATCCTATCTTAATCGATATTTATATAAAAGTTACAAGGAGTTATAATGCAAGAAATGAAGTTACCGACGCTTAAGAAAATAGACCCTAATAAGCCAAAAAAGAAAAAAATATTGTTATTGTCTGATGATATGCGAATGCACTCTGGCATAGCCACTATGTCTAGAGAATTTGTATTAGGTACAGTTGACCAATTTGATTGGGTACAATTAGGAGCCGCGGTTAAACATCCAGATGAAGGAAAGATATTTGATATATCAGCAGATGTCCAAAAAGAGACTGGATGTAATGATGCATCAGTAAAAATATATGCTAGTTCGGGTTATGGAAATCCTCAAGTATTACAACAACTTTTAAATGTCGAGAAGCCAGATGCTATATTACATTTTACAGATCCGAGATTTTGGGGTTGGCTGTATCAAATCGAGCATAGTGTTAGACAGCACATTCCTTTAATGTATTACAATATTTGGGATGACCTTCCTTATCCAGATTGGAATGAACCATATTATGAATCATGTGATCTAATCATGAACATATCTAGACAGACTCAGAATATTGTTAAAAATGTACTACAAAAATATCCTAAACCAGATTGGGCCGTTCAATGGGTGCCTCATGGAGTCAATTCAAAGAAATTTTATCCAATTGATAAAGACCATGTAGAACAAAAAGAATTGCAGGCATTCGAAAAAAATCTTAAACGTGATAAAGAATATGATTTTATAATATTATGGAATAATCGAAACATTAGAAGGAAGCAACCAGGTGATGTAATTTTAGCATATAAAGACTTCTGTGATAAGCTATCTAAAGAAGAAGCAGCCAAATGTCTTTTATTAATGCATACTCAGATTACAGATCAGAATGGAACTGATTTGATGGCGGTTAAAAATAGAATATGCCCAAAATATAATGTTGTATTTAGTGATAATGCAGTTGATACCAAGACATTGAATTATTATTATAATATAGCAGATGTAACTCTTAATATAGCATCTAATGAAGGCTTTGGTATTTCATGGTGCGAATCATTACATGCCGGTACACCTATCATTAATAATGTAACCGGTGGGCTGCAAGACGGTTGTAGATTTAGTGATGATACTGGTAAATGGATTGAATTCAGTACTGAATTCCCAACCAACCATGCAGGAACTTATACAGATCATGCTAATTGGGTTAAGCCTGTATTCCCATCAAATAGATCATTACAAGGATCTCCTATGACACCTTATATATTCGATGACCGTGTAAATTTTAGAGATGTGGCAAATGCTATACATGAATGGTATACGATGGATAAAGAACCGAGAGATGCATGTGGTATGGCTGGTCATGACTGGGTAAACGGAGATGAATCAAATATGTCAGCTAAGGGCATGAGTAAAATGATGGCAGATTGTATCAATACATGTTTATCATCATGGACACCTCGTAAGAAATTTACAATGTACAAAATAGAACAACCAGTAATAAACGAAGAAGTAGGAATAATATGAAACCATTTATAGTCATACAAGGACCCGTAGCTACAAGATCCGGATACGGTAATCATACTAGAGATTTAGTAACTAGTTTAATTCGTGCAGATAAGTATGAAATTGTGATAATATCATTGCCATGGGGATCAACTCCAGGAGATGCTTTGAAAAAAGATAATCCCGAGCATGAAGCGATTATTAAATGCATTGCTACATCTGATATAAACCGACGACCGGATATATTCATACAGATCTCAGTACCGAATGAATTTAAGCCAATGGGTAAATATAACATTGGTATTACAGCGGGTATTGAAACAAACCAAGTATCGCCTGAATTCCTCGAGGGAAGTAACCGAATGGACTTATTGATAACGACATCAGAGCATTCAAAAGAAGGATTTGTAAAAACTACATATGATGCTGTAGATAAAAATACTAACCAAAAGACAAGTGAACTGCGGCTAGAAAAACCAATTGAAGTTTTATTTGAAGGTATTGATACCAATGTCTATAAAAAAACTAAACAGATTTCTCCGACTATCATAACAGAAATGGAACAGATAAAAGATGATTTTTGTTTTTTGTTTGTAGGGCATTGGCTCAAAGGAAATCTAGGACAAGATCGTAAAGATATTGGGATGTTGATTAGAGCGTTTGCAGAGACATTTAAGAATAAAGCTGGGCGTAATAAACCGGCATTGATATTAAAAACAAGTAGTGCAACCTTTTCAATAATAGACCGTAATGAAATATCAAAAAAAATACAATCGATATTAAGTCCTTTTGGACACAAGGCTCCGAATGTATATTTATTACATGGGGATCTAACTGATGAAGAAATGAATTCATTATATAATCATACAAAGATTAAATCAATGATATCATTTACTAAAGGAGAAGGGTTCGGCCGACCATTATTAGAGTTTACAGCAACAGGTAAGCCAGTCATTGCACCATCATGGTCAGGTCATGTCGATTTTCTTAAAGACTATTCTATATTATTACCTGGAAGTCTAACAGATGTAGATGCATCAGCCGCTGATAAGTTTTTATTAAAAGGCTCAAAATGGTTTACAGTTGATTATGGTTATGCAATGCGTATAATAAAAGATGTCACTGAAAATTATAAAAAATATTTAGATAATAGTCGAAAGCAAATGACCCATACCAATAAGAATTTTACATTGGATATAATGGCCGAAAAATTCGTAACGATTGTCGATAAGGGGTTAAAAGAAGTACCCCAGCAAATGGAGTTAAAGCTACCTAAACTTAAAAAGGTGGAAGATGCTAAAATAGAAGCACCGAAATTAAAATTACCAAAATTAAAAAAGATTGAAATATGAATCTAGAATATGATGAGACATCGCCTATAACAGGCAATCTATGTGTAATAGTAGAATCCGATGAACAAACTGATACCACTTCATATATGTGCATGGAAACAGGTTTTACTACAACTGATAATATGAAAATTGGTTCAGAGGTTGTAGAACAATATGAAGTTCAGTTAACAGAATTAATGCGTGCTAGCAAATTTGAAGATGCTGAACGTGGTCTGATTTGGTATCCGGCTTTCTTACAAATGCCAGGAATTGGTATGTTGTATCCTACTGGAACGGAGAGAACGGATTTGAAATGGGAAGTTTGTAAAGTAGCAATGATATCAGGCGATGAACGTAAAAATTACCCCGTACCTGGCAAGGAAGGAGAATATTATACTTCAAGGCTCGATGTAGAAAATGCAGAAAAGTTTGATGGTACGGAATTTGAAGTAGCATTGGATAGGTTCTATTCATTAACAGCCATGGCATATACAGAACTCGAAAAACAAAAATAGAATGAAAATAAGTTATGCAATCCCAGTATGTAATGAAATTACTGAAATTAAAAACATTACTGAACACCTTTTATGGACTAAATCGGAGGAAGATGAAATCGTCATACTCATTGATGAATCTAATCATACACAGGAAGTAAAAGATTACGTGGAAACATTCTATGAAGAATGTTATGACCAAAATGTGATTCGTGCATATCATAAATTAAATAAAGATTTTGCTGCTCATAAAAACTATCTTAACTCTTGCTGTTCCGGAGATTGGATATTTCAATTAGATGCCGATGAATATCCTGATGATTACTTGATGCAGATGTTACCTGCAATTATAGCATCGAACCCCGGATTGGATGCATATTGGGTACCAAGGATAAATACAGTATATGGCATAACACAAGAACATATTGATAAATGGGGATGGCAAATCTCCCATGGTGATAGAATCAATTTTCCAGACTACCAACTTCGGTTATATAAAAATACTCCGGAAATAAAATGGACTAAAAAAGTTCATGAGCAACTAGTTGGTTATAAGAAATTTGGACAATTACCAGTAAACGATGAATATTGTATACACCATCCGAAATCAATTGAAAGACAAGTACAGCAGAATAAATTTTATGAGAAAATCTAAATGAAACATGTAGTAATATTCCAAGATTTTGTTAATGGTGTTACATACGGACACCAATGGAAACAAGAAGAATTGTTTAATTATTTTAAAGCACAGGTTGACAATGCTATTAATTTAGGCTGGGATAGAAAGGATATTGTAATTTGTACAAATTTAGATTTTACTTATAAAGGAATAACTATAATCAAGTTAACAGAAGAATGTAAATTTAATAAGTATTTTAATAAACAATTTGGTATATGGGAATTGTTACGTGATAACCATATAACAGAGCCGTTCTGGTTCCATGATTTTGATGACTGGGCTTTATGTAAATTTGAGTTTCCTGAGTTCATTGGTGATATAGGAATGTGTAAGTATATTGATAACAGTCAATGGAATACGGGTTCGATATTTGTAAAACCGAGTAGTATTGACATCTGGGAATTAATTGTAAACTTTATGAAAGAAAATAAACAACATCCTGCAGTTAATAATAAAGGTGATGAGAATATTGTTAATATGGTATATCATATGTATCCAGAAATACAATACAGATTTATGCATTTGAACAATCAGTATAACGTAGGCTGTACTCAATTCGATATGAGATATGAAAGTGCTCATAAACCAATTCATGTAGGAGCATTTAAACCTAGCGAAGAGAGAATGAAATTATTTATAGAAAAGGATTTAGTCTCAGCAGAATTAATTAACGTTTTTAATAAACATAAAATCATATAATGGATATATTAGATAACATACCAGATAAACGTGTAGATAAAAATACAACATCATTGAAATTTAAGCAAGATATAATTGATTATTTCAAATCAAAAGATGCATTGGAATTCAAGTGTATAGAAGTAGGAACAAATAAGGGTTATACAACAAGAATACTAAGTAGTATATTTGGGCATGTAACCACGATTGATAACAATCCATCAATAATTAAAATTGCAATGGAAGTTAATCAAGGCCGTACAAACATAGATTTCCTCCAAGGCGATGTATATGGATCAGATTGGGGTATTGAAGGCAATTATGATGTGGCGTTTATTGATTGCAATCATGACTATAAATTTGTTAAACAAGACATTGAAAATTGTTTAAAATATAATGTGAAGTATATTATATTTGATGATTATGGTTTGCCGGAAGATAAGCCTGCAGTTAAGTTAGCTGTAGATGAATTTATTGAACAGAATAATATAACCGATGTTACATTCGTAGGAGAGGCATCTGGAAACGAACCGCGTATCGGCCGGCCATTAGTCGATTGGGAAGGCGTGATATGCCAAATAAATAAAAGGATATAAATGAAACGAAAAGAAAAAGATGATCTATATTTTTCATCTCAAAACGGCCGAAGTGGAATGAGATTGAATAATAATACAATATCAAATTATCTACATAACATACCAGTTAAATTTGATAATACTGTCAATGTTTTAGACATCGGATGTCGCGCGGGCGCTTCTACAGTACAATTTTTTCATGACAAGGGATGTAATAGTTATGGCATAGATATTGGAACTAACGCGGAAGATGCATGGTCAAACCATAAATTGAGAACTAATTTAAAACGAGCTGATATCCATGAAGGAATTCCTTTTGATATAAAATTTGATATGATTAGTATATCACATACTCTAGAGCATTGCCATACACCAGAATTGGCATTGAAACATGTAATTGATGGACTTAAACCAGGTGGTTATGTATGGGGCATTGTTCCGATCGAAACATCAGATGCAAACCATGGGCCGCATTATTGTACTTTCCATTCACATCAAGAACATCTAGATATATACCGAAACGCCGGCTTGGAAATATTTTGGTCACAAACTGATAGTAATAAAACAATAGGTATACATGGAAATTCGCATATCTGGGCAAAAAAAATATAATGAAACAGAATATATTATTTTGGATAGGAGTTCGTAGCGAAAAAGAATCGTTACGAAAAAAACATGGAGACTTTAAATATCTAGATATTTCAAAGCAGTCATGGCAATATTGGTGTAATAAAAATGATGTGATATTTTATGAATATAATACATCATCAGAATCGGATACAGATGCCCATCGAGCGACTTGGACTCGTTGGTTCGATGTATTTGGGCAGCTAGAGGCTGCTGGTATAGATTATAATAAAATAGCAGTGATGGATGGTAGTACTATCGTTAAATGGAACGCTCCTAATTTCTTTGATGATTGTGGTGAGAACCTAACAGCATTTAGATCATTAGAAAACGTGAAATGGATATATGAAGGAGTGCAAGGATATAAATCAATGTTCGATGATTTCAAATTTGACTTGACAAAATATATAGATTGCGGATTTCAAGTGTTTACAAAAACACATAAACCATTTTTAGCAGAATTAAAAGAGTTTTACTATGATAATTATGATGCTGTAATGTCATTACAAACCACGGTTAAACGAGGCACTGATCAACCAGTATATAATTATCTACTACAAATTAAAAATGTTAAAGTAGATATGAATTTGAGTCCTGGCTTTAATCTCAATCATCTAAATAGGTTTGACTGGCTATCACATAACTGGCAACTCAAAGAAGACGGAACTCCGTTTTTTATTAAGTATGGTTATATTTGGAAGTTTAGTGGATTTGATAGATCTCAACGATATGATTTAATGAAACAAACATGGGACATCGTAAAGGAAAATTATGGATAAGAATATAGTTTTTATGCCAGCTGTATGTATACCAGGCCTGGAACAAAGAAGTCAGTCATATCAATATGGCATTGATAGTTGGAAACAATGGTGCAAAAAGAATAATGCTGAATTGGTAGTAATGGACGACCTTATCTGCCCATCAGAAGAAATGAAAATAACATGGCAGCGTTACTATGCAATGGATATACTAGATCATAGTGGTATTGAATTCGACCAAGTTTTGATCACAGATGCGGATTGTATAATCCATCCAGATACCCCGAATTTCTTTGAAATGACAAATGGTAATTATACAGTTGCAAGGGCAATCGGAAGCATGGACTGGATATGTCGTAGTATGGAAAACTATGCCAAGTACATGTTCGATAATAAACCATTTGATATCTTCAAATACTTCTGCGGCGGCTTTCAGATCACAAATAAACACCAGCGACATATATGGAAAGGATATATAGAATTTTATCTAGAACATAAAAATCAAATACAGCACCTGCAGAATACGTTCGGTGTTGGAACCGACCAACCAATCATTAATCATCTGACACATGCCTCAAATGAACCATTGACATATCTGCCATATGAATTTTGTGCAACTGATTTGCATCGTCTGGAACTATTAGATAATGACCTGACATTTGCAAAGGCATTTCCGGGAATATATCAATTTAATGCAATACCAGATAACCATGATGCAAGGCATACAAACTATTTCCTAGAAAAGACATACAAATATTTATATAACGAGAAATTATGACACATAAAAGAATAAATTACTTTGATTTAGGTCTACATAAAGGCGAAGAGATTGGAATGTTCCTCCGGCAGATAAACAAATATGATATACCATATAATATATATGGATTCGAGGCCCATCCAGTATTTGCTGAAAGCATTAAAAATCAGTTCAAGGACGATAATATCAATATATATAATTACGCTATATCAGATAAAGAAGACCTAGTTAAATTATACTTATCAACAACTCATACATTGGGCAATTCCATATATGCAAGTAAGAATAATGTCAATACTAATAACTTTTACGAAGTAAAATCTATATCATTTGTGGATTGGGTAAAACATAATGTCCCGGATTACAAAGAGTGTATTAATTTATTAAGGTTTAATATAGAAGGAGCAGAATTATTATTACTTAATGATATAATTGATAAAGACTTTACACAGCACATTGATGTTTTCTTGGGATCACATCCAGCAAAAGATATTCGTAAATGCAGTGAGATTGCTAATCAAGCAGATCCATTCCTGCAGAAATTAAAAGATAACGGCATTGAAATCTATCCATATTGTTTCGATATAAAAAATAATATCAATTTACAGGGTATATTCGACCAACTATTATAATATTGATTTGGTAAATTGAAATAAATTCTATATATTAATAATATGAAAACGAAATTTGCAATAGGATGTTTGGTACAATGGTATGAAGTGGATATCATCGGAGAGTACGTAGATTCATTAAAAGAAGCTATAGAACAATATGATGGCCGAGTCATTGTTGATTTTACAATAGTAGGTAATCAGGACTTAGAGCAATGTGTATCAGAAATACAACTAGACGACTGTATCCGGACAATTGAATCAATATGTAACCTAGGTAACGTTCGTTACACGGATGATATTCATACAATTGCTGATTATAGGAAAGGATTCAATGATGACTACTGTGAACAGGTAGACGTTCTCATATGGGGCGAATCGGATGCCATATTACCCAAGCAAATGTTTGTAGTGTTAGATAGTCTACATCGACAAGTAAAAGATAAAAATCCAAAGTATTTAGGATTCTTCGGTGGATGTAAGATGTGGGACGAGTCATGGAAACAATTAGAACATCCAGACTTCACAGATAAACCTTTTATAGAAGGCGATACAAAAAATTGGTGGAGTTTAAGATATGCAATGACCAAAGATGAAATGAATGTGATAAATGATAAGACTGATGAATTAGACGTTAGTGTTATATCACCTCATAAGTTTAACGGTTGTGGATTAGTTATATCAGCCGAAGTGATTAAAGCCGGAGTTAATATTCCTAAGTCTATTTTCTTTGTTCATGAAGATACTGCATTCATGCATATGACAAATAAGGTATTAGGTGACATACCACAATTTGTAATCCGGAATATATTGCTAGTACATAATAGAAAGCATCCAAAGAAACGCATGTATATAAAAGGCGAAGAAGGAATTGAAAAGACTAATACAGGAGCTCAAAGAGCAGTGCATGATTGGTATAATAAAGCAAATAATATGTGTGCCCAAAATTATATTAACATGTTCAATCCAAATTATAAATCTTATACATGGGAGGATGTATGGCAGGGATAGACTACGAAAGACCGGAATGGGAAAGAAAACATAAAGAAACAATCTGTGATGTGCAGAGAGATATGTATCAGTTTCTGATTAAAAATTACGACAAAGATTCAGACGAAATTAAATTTTTATTAGGACGAATTGAAACGGCATTTAAGATGGGCAAAAGTATGAACGCTAAGTTAGTTCAATATAAAAATAATTATGATGATGGTTGGTGGGATACTAATAAGAAGGCCTGGGACTGGGATGAATTAAAAGGCGATTAATGGAAATAGTATTTTTCACAGAAATGGGCTGGTCAGGTAAAGTACCTAGAGACCATACTAACATGAGAACAGAGTTTGCATGGATGTGTGCATTAAATGCCGATCATTGCAATATAAATTCTACACCAGAAAAGAAATATGATTTAGGCATTGTAGTGATACCAAAAAAAATTGCAATGTTCGATATAGACAAGCTTAGAATACATTGTGATAAATTAGCGGTGATGCAAGAAGGTCCTAATTGGGGATGGCAAGATTATCCATTAGAAGGACAGATCTGGTATTACAATACATTGATATCAGCTGATACAATTTATACACATAATAAATCAGATCAAAAATATTATAAAGGATTGACCAATCATCAAGATGTCCGAATAATGCCTAGTTTAATGATTGAAGATAATATACCAAAACACATGAGCCCAATTAGATCGGGTGTAATGATTGGTGGTAATATGACAAGTTGGTATGGCGGATTTGATTCAATGACAATCGCTCAGGAATTTGGAGAACAAATATACGCACCGAGTATGGGAAGAAAAATTGACAGAGAAGACGAACTCGACATTATACATTACCCATACATGGATTGGACTGAATGGATTACGCAACTAAACAATCGTAGTTATGGAGTTCATTTAATGAGAACTCATGCAGCGGGCACATTTGCTTTGAATTGTGCTTATTTAGGAATACCTTGTATTGGATATCAAGGATTAGACACGCAAGAGATATGCCATCCAGATACAACAGTTGCATTAGGAGATCTAGCATCAGCCAAAGAAATAGCCAAGAAGCTTAGGAATGATGAAGATTTTTATTTATATTGTAATAAATTAACAAAAGAAAAATACAAAGAAAATTACCATGAAGATATCTTTAATCATACCTTCCAGAAACAATTTGAAGTACCTTAGGTGGGCGTATAATTCTATTAGAAAAAATCAAGGCGACCATGAAGTAGAAATTTGTGTAGCTGATGATGCCTCAACGGATATGACATGGAAATGGTGTCAAGAAAAAATGAACTATGATCCTTACTTCAAAGCAATTAGAAATAATGGACCTGAACGTCAGGGATTAGTAATCTTAAATGATAAATTAATTAATGAAGTAGCTACAAACGATATTTGTATGGTTTATCATGCAGATATGTACTTGTGTCCAGGTGCTATAGATGCCATCGAAAAACATATGTATGGTACGGCAGAAGAACCTGTAGTCGAGAGTAGAATAGTATCACTTACTAGAATTGAACCACCGCTACATCCACCTGGACCTGAAAAAGTATTACAAGACTTTGGGATTGAGCCTGAAGAATTTGATGAAGAAGGTTTGTTAGAACATATTAAAAATAGACAAAGTGCTATACTAACTTCCGAAGGTATATTTGCACCTTGGGCATTTTGGAAAGAAGATTTTCAACAAATTGGCGGACATGATATTTTATTCGCTCCTCAAAGTAAAGAAGACAGTGACATATTTAATCGATTTCACTTAAACGAAGTAGAATTTGTTCAAACATGGGAAGGTTTTGTTTACCATATGACAAGTAGAGGTAGTAGATTTAATCCATCCGCAGGAGGCGCACCTGGCCAAGATTCGCCGGAATGGATTGGCACTACTACCAAGAACACGAGAGAGTTTATTCGCAAGTGGGGTCATATGATACAACATGATAAATATATGAAACCGATTGTGCCACCTAAATATAATGTAGGTATTCGAATTGAAAATTGTAGAGACCTGCAATTATTGGAAGCAATTGAACCATGGTGTGATATAATATATACAGATGGTGATATCGATAATTACATCGCCATGGAACAACCAAAGACGTCATATGATTTATCTAAACGGGTACATAGTCTTACAGATAATGATAGATATGATTATGATGATATTTTAATCGAAATAGACGGTAATACATTTAGTAATGAATCATTTAGACATATACAACATCTATCAGAAATATTAGCTAATGATAACCTTGAACTAGGGACATTTAAATTAGGTGACATTAAAATTACAATTAATAATATAGAAACATACGAAAAGGATTTAATAATATGCAAAAAGTAGTAGTAACAGGAGGAGCTGGTTTTATAGGTTCCAATATGGTCGATCGGTTAATAGCCGAAGGTAAAGAAGTAATCGTACTAGATAATTTTAGTACTGGTAAGCGAGAGAATTGCAATCCAAAGGCAACAGTATATGACGTAGATTTATCAACAGATCATTTACAGCCATATTTAGAAGGAGTTGATGTGGTATTTCATTTCGCGGCATTGGCAAGAGTACAACCATCTATTGAAGATCCATTAACATTTAACAAACATAATGTAGATGCCACATTAAGATTATTATTCGCATGTCATGAAGAAGGAGTAAAGAAAGTTGTTTATTCTGCTAGTAGTTCTTGTTATGGTAACGCCGATGTATTTCCTACTCCAGAAGACTATCCTACTAATCCTTTATCTCCATATGGTTTGCAAAAATATATCGGAGAGCAGTACTGTAAAATGTTTTCAGAAGTATATGGATTAGATACATGTTCTTTAAGATATTTCAATGTATATGGAGAACGTATGGCGTTAGATGGAGCATATAAATTAGTATTAGGTATATTTGCAAAACAAATGTTAGAAGGTAAGCCATTGACTATTACAAATGATGGTAACCAACGTAGAGATTTTACATATGTAGGTGATGTTGTAGAAGCAAATTGGTTAGCAGCGACCTTTAAAGAAGAACTCAACGGAGAAGTATTTAATATCGGCAACGGAGATAATTATTCTGTAAATGAAGTAGCAGATATGCTAGGTGGTGAAAAAACATACGGAGAAAAAAGATTCGAACCATATGAGACTCTAGCAGATAATACGAAAGCCAGAACCATATTAGGATGGGCCCCGGCCGGCGTTCTACCCGAATGGATTATAGATTATAAAAAAGAGATGAACATTGATTAATGGTCTATCAGAAACTCTATTCAATTCATATTTATTAATAAGGAAACCATAATGAAAAAATTAGTTTTATTCTTTGTATCGATTATAATATCAGTTACGTTAACGTCCCAAGTTGTTAATGATGATTGTGCTAGTGCAACTCCATTAGGTAACCTACCAGTACCAGCAAATTGTGGCAATGGTCCTAATGCAAATGGTCAAGGAGCTCCCGTAGTATTTAACAATCTAACTAATGTAAATTCCCAAACAGAAAATCCTTATACAACATTGACTAATTGCCAGGGTAGTGGGAATAACATGTCTTCTCCTGCTACCGATGTTTGGTATTCATTTGTAGCCACCGGAAATTCTTTAGACATAACAATCAATGGAAATATTAATCAACCAAACGTAGGGATATGGACTGGAAATTGTGGTGCATTAATAGGAGCCGGCTGTGACATAGGCGGTGGTGGTAATCTAAATACAACTGTAGCCCAAGTTACGCCTGGCCAGACATACTACGTTCAGATAAGCGGAGGCAATCCAGCAGATCAAGGTACATTCGATTTAACACTACAAAATAATAATAGTTGCAATGACTGTTTATTATCATCTAATATGACTGTCACTCCATTACCGACGAATGGTGTTTATCAAGCAGGAACTACTGTTACATTTTGCTTTACAATAACAGAATGGTCCCAAGAAAATTCTAATTGGTTCCATGGAATTGTTCCTATAATGGGAGCAGGATGGGGTCCTATAACACCGACGAGTGCAGCTAATACATGTGATAATGGTCCTGGTATATGGGCTTGGTTTAATGGTGTGAATACTCCTAATGGAAACTCAAATGGATTTTTCTTTGATGGTGATTTGTTTAATTTTCCAAACGGCGATCCAACTGGAAATTTCGGAGATAACTGCCAAGGCAATGTCAATTGGCAATTCTGTTGGGAGGCAACTGCAATCGACTGCCCTCCCGGCCAGGATGGAGATGATTTGAGTGTATTTGTAGAAACATATGCTGATGGCGAAACTGGGAGTTGGACAAATATAGCTTGTCAAAACGATCCGATATTTGCCTTCTCTGCTAGTTTAACATGTTGCCCACCTCCAACTGAAGTTCATACCGATGAAACATGTTTAGGGGAAGAAGATGGGACTATTACAATTACGGGATTAGGAAGTGCGCCATGGGATTATGTCTGGTTCGATCCAGCTGGAAATATAATACAAACATCTAATAACGTTAACGGACCAGATAACATAATGGGGCTAGCTCCTGGAGTGTATGATGTATCCGTTATAGACAATGATGGATGTGCACAAACAATACAAATAACAATATTGGCAGGCAGCCAAGCCATTACTCAAGGTATATGGCATAATTAAAGCTAACAACATAAAACAAAAAAGGAAGAAACATGAAAAAACTATTAACATTATTTGGAATGATAATAACATCAACAGCGTTCAGCCAAACCACAATAACCCCGGATACGGTATGTGTAGGAGCAGTAGGAGAAAACTATTGGGTAACCAATACGGCAGGATCGACATATAATTGGACGGTAAGTGGAGGCGGCGGCGCCATCACCTCAGGTCAAGGAACAGATGCCATAACAGTAGATTGGGGTAACACTCCAGGTTTATTTCCATTAGCAATTGAAGTTATAGAAACTAATGCGAATGGTTGTACAGATACGGTAGAATTAGATATTTTTATCCTACTACCAACCTTTAACCAAATTGGACCATTCTGTGAAGGAGATCCGTGTGTAGCATTAACTGGGACACCTGCAGGAGGAACTTGGACAGGTACTGGCGTGAATATGATAGCACCGGGAGTATATGAATTTTGTCCAACATCATCAGGTACACTCAACTTAACTTATACAGTAGGAGGTTGTTCGATAGTGATGCAAGTAGTAGTTAATCCATTACCTGTAATTAGTCCTATTTTCCATAACTAATGAAAAAACTATTATTCATATTATCATTCTTGCCATTCAGTGCATTCTCTCAAATTCAATATATTGAAGCATGTACTGAAAATCAAGAATATTTGCAAGAGTATTGGGTAGATAATCCAATACCTAGTATATACCAATGGACTGTCCAAGGTGGAATAATAGTTAATGGTCAAGGCACATATACAATTACAGTTAATTGGTTGAATATACCATATGGCCAATATAATATAAATGTATCAGTTATCAGTAACACTGGCTGTATCGGAAATGATGTATCATTAACTGTAGATGTAGATGAATGTTCATTCGATGATGTATACGTACCAAATTGTTTTACTGTGAATAATGATAATATAAACGACCAATGGGGCCCCGTATTCAATGGCGATTGGGATGATTCTGCATATAGCATGTTAGTGTTTAATCGATGGGGCGGTATTGTCTGGGAAGGGCATCATCCGTTAGAAAGATGGGATGGAACTCATAAAGGAAGGTTATGTGTAGACGGAGTTTATATATGGAAAATGGAATGTAAAAGATTAAATACGATTGTACGTGAAACTAAACATGGACATGTCACATTATTAAAATAAATAAACATCAATGCGCTACTATATATTATACCCAGGAGATACAGAAAAATCAGCCGTCAACGATCTAAATCAATTAGGTGATGATAATGGGTTTGGTGTATTCTGGGCTAACCAAGGATTTAAAGTACTAGAGAAGGCTGTCAACGAAAATCATGACGTAGTCGAACATTTCACAATAATAACTGATCAAGGAAATGCTATATCAGTTGAAAAATTTCTAGATAAAATTAAAAAACTCAAAGTAAGGATTCCAAAATAATGGGAAAGATAGATATTCGAAACCTCGAGGTATATGAGGATGAGCCGACAGAGCAGAAAATCCGGCAGAAAAAGAAAAAACTTCCGAAAGAAGATGACGCTGCAGTAACACCGGGTAAGTAAGTCACGTTGCATATTTATAAATGAAATAATAAAGGAATGAGATATGCAAAAATTCATAAGTGATATTTTTACAGAAGATAAAAGAGATGACAAGTATTCATCGAAAAAGACAATGGGAATAATATCTGGAGTTCTCGTATGTACAGCGTTTATCGGCGATGGGTTCCATTGGTTTACAATAAATGAAAACCTGTTTAATTCTATGTTGTTATTTTCCGCTACAATGCTTGGCGTATCAACTATAAAAGCTTTTGCAAAACCTAAGACTAGCAAGAAGTAATGATTAAATTAAAAGACATATTAAATGAAGGCAAGTCATTATATGTATTTGACTTTGATGATACACTGGCTAGAACAGAATCATATATATATGTGACGAGGCGTAAGGGACCAAGCCTAACACTAACACCAGGTGAATATGCTACGTATAAAGAAGAACCAGGTGATGAATTCGATTTTAGAGATTTCAATAAAATGTTAAAGAATCCCGTTGCAATCAAAGATAATATGCGAGACCTTAAAAAGGCATTATCTAATCGACAAAATAAAGTAACAGTATTAACGGCTAGAGGATTGGCATTTCCATTACGTTATTATTTCAAAAAGCAACATGGTATCAATCCATATGTAGTCGGAGTAGCATCTGCAGATCCGAAAAAGAAATCTGATTGGATTGAAAAACATATTAAGAAAGGCTATACAACTATTTATTTTGCAGATGATTCGGCTAAAAATATTAGAGCAGTCGATGCATTAAAAATAAAATATCCTAAGGTTAAAATCAAAACTAAGTTGGTAAAATGATTAAACTAAAAAATATCATATCAGAAGACTTAAAAGTGTTAGGTTATATACGACCAGCAGATTCATTTCACACATTGAATGAATGGCGGCAAGTTGTTGAACAATTTCTGAGATTGCAACGGGAAGGACATGATACCAGAGGTGGTAAGATAGCATCAAATCCAGAGCTAATTAAGTTAATTACTAAATATTTTGGTTATCAATTACATGTAGAGACTCAACGTTATGAACTATTAACAGTTAAGAATATACTTGATTTCATCGAAGACTTTGTAAATCATAGGTTTTGGTCAATTGACGAAGAATATGGAAAATATTTTAAAGATATCAATTCATTAAAATTTGCATACTTTTATTCCCGCGGTGATATAGAACCATATGTAATGTTAGATGATAATTATACAATGCAACTATATAATTCTCTAGAGAATCCAAAAAAGGTTATGCATTATACAACTGCTAGAGGAGTTAAACGAATACAATCGATGATCAAAAATAATAAACCATTTGACATATCGACGTTCACTATAGCTAATCGTGCCTTTTTCCGTAAACAATCTAATTTAGTCGTAGAGATGATTGGCAATGTAAGAGCTGGTTTCAAAAGTGATATTAAATCTTATGCATTGGACAATGGCAAAAGGGCATGTAATTTATATAGATTAGGATATCCTAGTGATAATGAAAACAATATTTGTTATGAATTAGATTCATGTGATGGCACTGTAGCCACATCATTATGGAATGAATATATTGTAACACCGATGCAAATATTAAATGTGAGACGAATATGAAAAAATTAAAAGAAGATTTACCTATTAAGCTAAAAGATTTAATGAGTACAATAAAAATTGGCACTACAGATACAGACAAACGATTTGCAGATAAACATGGACTCCGGGACGGATCAGGATCGCCATCAGTTGCCAGGACTATCAGTCTAGACGTCATTGACACCGCCGATGATATTGATCCTGGGTTTGAAGCAGTAGGTGGTTCGGATGAATCAGAAGCAGATGAGCATGAAAATCAATCGGATAGCATGCCAACTAAAAAATCTGATTTATCATTGACAAATCTAATGAAAGAGTTAGAACTTCCAAAAGGTAAGTATGTAAAATTAGGTACGTCTGATGTGGATTCTACTAAAGAAGAACTTTTCAATTTGATTCAAACCGCATATGCTTCCATAGGAGGCCATTTAAAATTTAAATCACCTTCCGATGTTAAAGATCCAGATCTCAAACATTGGGTAGCTGCTGACATAGATGCTGATCCGGATATTGATGTCGTGTATTTTGGAAAGAAGACACCATATGGTATTAAACATACCGGTATTGGCCATGATGGCGAAAAACCAAATATCAAAAACTTGTTGATTCGTAAAACTAAAGAACTTAAAACAACAGGGAATTACGTAGAATTATCAGGCGGAGCATTTAATTCATTTGTAGGCAAAGGTGGAGTTCCGACCATCGATGATGAAGACCTTGTACGTGCAATATTAGGTCCAAGGCGTGAGTCTCAGACAACATGGCATGGTCAACATCCAACTAAGCCAAGTATGAAAGGCAACGGATGGTATACTAGAACGATTGGCGGAAAACAAACTACCAAAACAATGGCAGGCACAGTAAAATAAGGAAAATATGGAAGATATTTTAATACCAGTAGTAACAGCGATTATAGGTATAGCCGGCACGTTAACAGCAATATGGTATAAACATAAGCTATCAATGAAAAAGAAATTAGAAGAACATGAGTGTCCTATTGGAGTATGCGTTGCAGAAGATACAATTATTCTCGGTAGATTGAAAGAGGTATTGGATGATATAAGTGCTGATAGAATTTGTATTTTTTCATTTCATAACGGCGGAAACTACTACTCAGGTAAGTCCATGCAGAAAATGTCAATATCATACGAACAAACCGATAATGGTATTTCTAGTATTCAACTCGATAAACAAAACATTCCAGTATCTGCATGTATAACAACTATAAAACCTACCATGGAGAATGGTGAATTCTATGCTCCAGATACTAAAGAATATCCAGATGGTTTGTGTAAATACCATTTACTAAGAGATGGTGTTAAATCAACATACCATTGGCCGCTAATTGATTTACATAATGATGTAATAGGCATTGTTAGGATTGATTATGTTAAAAGAAAAACCAAACTAAGTGATGAGGATGCAGTTAAATTAGAACTGCTTGCAAGCCAGTTACCTGGATACTTAGTATAATAAAAAATAAAAATATGAAATTAAAAGATATATTAAACGAAATTGCAGTAGATAAAAACTTATCTAAAAAAGACGTAAAGTCTGTAGGTACAATTTTACAGCCAAAGACCAATCCAGAAGCAGAAGTCAATAATTTATCGTTTAAAGTAAATATTAAAAATATGCCGATAACCCCGGGTATTTTATTACATCAAGTAGTAGAGATTGGAGTGTTTGATTTACCTGATAATTTCCGGAAACAAGTAAAATTGAAACCATACCATATATTATTCGGTGATGATAGCGTATCATTATATAATGCATTTGGAGTTACTGAAGTAGGTGGATTGTCAAAGAAAGGAGCCGAGGACCATATATCTAATATGCAATCAAAAGGTAAGACAGAAAAGGATGATGCATTCATAGGAGGATTAGTTAACTTTGCAGGTTCGACATTATTTCAATTCTTTAACATGCAAGTATTAGGCAGGCAGGGTATGCGATACCGATTGATACCACATGAGTCTCTCCATGTAGCCAGAAACTTAATTTCATTATTCGAAAATCCAAAAATTAATCCAGCTGAAGATGAATGGTGGGAAAATCCGGAATATACATATACAGACCTCAAAGATGCATCTGAAGAATTCTTTGCAGAAGTATTAGAAAGAGCTACAGAAATAGCCTTTACTCGATACGATAAAATTAAAAATAAAAAATAAAACTTTTCTGGTAAACCATTAGGACTTACGACATATTCTCCTTATATTTATATATAAGAAGTTAGAGATATGAAGATATTATATATACATGGATTGGAAAGTGCCCCGGGAGGACCGAAGGTTGATTATTTAAAAACATTAGGACATTCAGTTGATTATCCGGAAATGGATTATGATTACAATAAACAGTTTGAAGAAACTGCCGATGACATTGCCTATAAATTAGGTTATTATGATTTAATAATTGGTAGTAGTATGGGTGGATATTTTGCTTATGAATTAGGCAAGATGTTTGATATACCGGTTCTGTTATTGAACCCCGCGTTGCATAGTAGAAGTATCGAACCTTTAGTAGAACATACCGGCGACGAAGATCCATTAGTATTTTTAGGAGTTGGAGAGAATGATAATGTTATTGATTATGTAAAGACATTAGATATATTAGATGAAGGGGCAATGTGTTTCTTCCGAGCCAATTATTGGAAAGGACAGCATGGACACCAAACTCCATTAGACTTTTTCCAGGAAGTATTTGATAACACCGAAAAGAGATTAAATAAAATAATAAAATAAGATATGAAAAAGATGATTAAATACACAATATTAAAAGCAGTACAAGTATCAGCATTTATTATATTACCTATTCTAATGTTTAATTATATAAAGCAAGGAGGAATTGAAAATGCGTTCTTGTTTATTATTAATTTGTATCTTCTTAAATTGTATTTTGAAGATTTAAAAGAACGAACTTTAGAGAAAAAATTACATGGTCAATTATATAAAAAATAGAGATATGACTCAAGAAGAAAAAAAATGGTTTTTAAGTTTACCAAAAGAAATTAAACTAAATCTCCTCAGAGATATGATGAAAGAAGGAGAGTCTGGGATGGCATTTGCATCAATGAAAATATTATTAGATGCTCCTATTTCCAAAGGCGGGATATTAACAGATGATATCAAGGAAGTAATGGATACGGGAATTAACAATTTGAAAATTAAAAACAAGAAAAATGTATAAAATATTTAACATGGATTTCGAAACCGAAACCGAATTTAGACAGCAAATGGATCTACATCAGCATATGATTCATAATAACACGTTATATGGAATAGATAAAGCATTCAATACAGATAACGATACTGCCATTGTAGCACTCCTAAATGGAGATTCAGTGATGGGTATTCCAAAAGAAGAATGGATGGATAATCTAAACTATACAGAAGAATATTTTGCATCAACAGAAGAATATGAAAAGTGTGCAGAAGTAGTACAGTTAAAAGGACGAATAATCAATTAGTTATGAACTTAGCATTAGGAGTAGCTCTATTCTTTATAGGGCAGACAATAATATGGTTTGTTACCAATGCACAATTTCTAAATGAATGGTATGCAGACCGACCTTGGTTAATGACATTGATCGCAACCCCGGTGACTTATTTATTTATAATAGCAACAAAATATTGTGCTGATCATTTTAATGGTATGATATGGCCGGGTAGGCTTATAGGGTTTGCAATGGGGATGATCATATTTACATTGTTAACATCATACCTCATGAAAGAACCATTTACAGCTAAGGTTGCTATATCATTGACACTGGCCACTATGCTAGTATGTATCCAGGTGTTTTGGAAGTAACTCGATATTTATATAAAAATAATAAACAAGGAATTCCATGTTAAAATTAAAGAAATTGTTCGAAGATGTACTAGGACAAACTAAACCAATAAAATTATCCGATATTCCAAATGCACAAACTGCAAAGTCTGTATGGCAAGCCGGCCAAATAGATCGAGATAAAAAAGATGATGTTGCCAATACTAAAGCATCTACTAGCGTCAAAGTAGGATCCTTGTCGCCAATGCAGAAAGAAGTAATTCCAGATAAGGCCTTGGCATTTGCATTAGGATATTTAAGAGACGGTACACCAGATTTAGATGATATGGAAGCTATTATTTCTAATGACATGTATATCATGGATGGTCATCATCGATGGGCAGCACGTACATTAATTGATCCAGCTGCTAGCGTCAATGTTGCAGCAGTTGATATGCCGGCAGCTGATGTTGTTTCTGCATTAAATGTATTTACAGCGGCTCTTGGCAAAAAAGGAAATAAAGGAAGAGGTGATGTTACTAAATTTGCATCATCAATACCTGCGTTATTAGATAAGGCACGAGCAGAAGGAAATGCGGGATTTGATAAAAAGGGGCAATGGCCTAAGATACAATCAGCAGAAGTAGATGAATTATTAGGAAAGGTCCCAGGAGCAAATGGAGATGCTGATAAAGGAATGTCTATTATGATATCCAATGCCAAAAAATTACCAAAAGATAAACATCCAGATGCTCCGGATAGAGTAGAAATGCCCGTGATAGATGCAGACAAAGGAGACTTGACAAAAGTATTGAAAATGTTACAAACAGGTGATATGGACATAAAAGCACCTTTTGCCAGCACTACCAAGTCCGCATTTGGAATAGAAGATCATAAAATTAATAAAGGTTCTAAACTAAATGAATCGATTAATAAAGATCGTTGGAGAAAAATAGCAAATATTAAAAAGAAGTAAAATTATGCCAGAAGCACCAGAATATTTTGATAACATTACAGTTGGTCAATATGCACTCACCGGAGTACCATTAAAGGTATTTGTAAATGGAC
>Ga0233412_10000454_pt1 | contig 23851 bp, 15 predicted proteins | sample Na_anoxic_4_MG_FD_180667 | JGI IMG/M metagenome (GOLD analysis project Ga0233412, IMG submission 180667) | Seawater microbial communities from Saanich Inlet, British Columbia, Canada - Na_anoxic_4_MG | ecosystem: Environmental > Aquatic > Marine > Inlet | place: Canada: British Columbia...
CGGCACGGGAATTAGCACTGTTGCTAGTGCAACCGATACAGTTACAATTAATCTAGACAACACCGCAGTAACTCCAGCAAGTTATACTTACGCTTCCATCACAGTAGATCAACAGGGAAGATTAACTGCTGCAAGTTCTGGAGCAAGTCCTGGAACAATGGATGATTTCTTACTCGCAGGTGATACTGGTCCAACCCAAACGATCTCGGATGGGAATACTTTAACTGTCGCTGGCGGCACTGCTCTTTCCTCAGTAGCCAGCGCAACTGATACGGTTACACTTAATCTCGACAATACGGCTGTTGTTGCTGCAGCCTATGGAGATGCAACCAATGTGCCAGCATTTACTGTGGACGCACAAGGTAGACTCACTGCGGCGGCCGATGTAGCAATCACATTCCCGTTTAGTAGTTTTGATATCGCCACAACTCCAGCTACAGTAACACAAACTATTGCTGATGGTAATACATTAACTTTTGCTTCAGGAACATTCATCACTCAAACAGTGGCCGCAACAGATACAGTTACAGGAGATCTTTCTGCAACAGGAACACCTTCTGCTTCGACTTTCTTAAGAGGGGACAATACGTGGGCAAGCCCCGCAGGTTCATTTACTTTTGATGTAACTGGTTCAAGTGGAACTACTGAGACAATTAGTAGTGGAGATACATTAACGATAGCACAAGGAACAGGTATCACGGCTGTTTCATCGAATCCCGATACAGTTACAATTACCAATACATTACCATTCAATAGCTTAACATTGGCTGGAGACTCTGGAACTCAAACAATTGTGGACGGAGAGACAATTACCATTGCGGGCGGCACAGGATTAACTACTGTTGCAGCCGCCACTGATACAGTTACAGTTACATTAGACAATACCGCTGTCACTCCCGCAACTTATACTTATTCAACCGTAACGGTGGATCAACAAGGTAGAATAACGAGTGCATCTTCAGGATCCGCACCAGGAACTATGGATGACTTTATAATTTCCGATGGATCTACCACTCAGACGATCGCAGACGGTGATACATTATTATTTAGTGCTGGAACCGGTATCACAGCAGTGGTCAGTGCAACAGATACATTAACTATTACAAACACAGGAGTTACATCAGCCGTAGCCGGAACTGGAATTTCAGTTTCAGGGGCTACTGGTGCAGTAACCATAGGGAATACAGGAGTTACTTCAATAGTGGCGGGAACTAATGTTAGTATTTCAGGAGCCACTGGAGCGGTTACCATAAATTCAACTGATCAATTTACTGGAACGGTTACTTCAGTCGCTACCAGTTCTGGAACTTTCGTGGATGTAACAGGTGGAACTATTACGACTACTGGAACGATAACAGGAGATTTATCTGCTACTGGAACTCCCTCTGCTACAACATTCTTGCGAGGAGATAATACTTGGGACACTCCAGCAGGATCCTTTAGCGACTTTATCTTAGCGGGAGATTCCGGAACACAAACAATAGCGGATGGAGATACATTAACTATTGCGGGCGGCACAGGATTAACTAGTGTGGTAGCCGCCACAGATACGGCAACAATTAATTTAGATAACACAGCAGTTACCCCCGCTACTTATGGAGATGCAACAAATGTGGCCTCATTTACTGTCGATCAGCAAGGTAGGTTAACTGCTGCGTCTGATGTAGCAATAACATTCCCAACAGTGGTCACTGATTTGACTGCAACTACTCCAATTAATGTAGATGTGGCTACAGGATCAGTTACGATTTCATCCGATGTATATGCTGGAACAACCGTTGTAGGTTATGTTCCCACAGGAGGATCTGCTGTTACATATCTAAGAGGAGATGGAAGCTGGGTAAATCCTCCAGGAGCCTTACCATTCAATGATCTAACATTAGCGGCAGATACAGGAGTTTCTGAAACAGTAGTTGATGGGGACACAATAACATTTGCGGGTGGAACAGGACTTGCAAGTGTAGTTTCCGCTACTGATACGATTACATATAATATAGATTATGTAGGAACGGATAACTATATTTTGGTTGCTGCTACTGATACTTCATTGATTGGTGCTGACTCTATGGCTTTCAGCGATTCGGCCGACTCAGATACAGTAAAGGACATCGTAATTAGCAACATTCCTCTTAGCGTCTTTAATAATGATGCAGGTTGGACAGCAAATGCTGGAACCGTAACTTCAGTCGCTTTAGCCCTTCCCGCCGAATTTACAATCTCAGGATCTCCAGTAACAACTTCTGGAACATTAACTGGAGCCTGGGATACTCAGGCAGCTAATACAGTATTCGCTGGACCAACAACTGGAGCAGCCGCAACTCCCGCATTCCGATCCTTAGTCGCCGCAGATATTCCAACTCACGATTCACCATTAACTGCAACATATGTAGGATATGGTTCAGCAGGTGGAGCATTAACAGGAACTGATAATTATACATGGACAAATGCGAGCAACTTACTTACATTAGGTGCTGCTGCCGGAACAGCTACCATTACTGCTGCAGACGGATCAGCCAGCGCAGGTGCAGCCTTAACATTAACTGCTGGAGATGGTGTCGGCACCGATCAAGACGGTGGAACTATTACTTTAACTCCTGGAGCATTAACTGGAACTGGAACGAAAGGTTCATTAGTATTAGACTATTCGACATACCCGGCTGCCGAGGCATCCTCATCTGGAGATGTCTTATCCTCCGATGGAGCAGGGGCTCTTGCATGGATAACACCTGCTGGCGGATCTATGAGCAGCTTTATAATTTCTGATGGATCCACAACAGAAACCATAGTTGATGGTAACACTATAACCTTCACAGGGGGAACTGGAATTGGCACAGTTGTTAGTGCTACTGATACATTAACCATATCTAATACAGGAGTTACTTCCAATGTAGCCGGAACTGGAATTTCAGTTTCAGGGGCTACTGGTGCAGTAACCATAGGGAATACTGGAGTGACCTCAATAGTAGCGGGAACAAATGTTAGTATTTCTGGAGCTACTGGTGCTGTAACAATAAATTCAACAGATCAATTTACTGGAACTGTAACCTCAGTAGCAACCAGTTCAGGAACATTCGTAGACATAACTGGAGGAACAATTACTGCAACTGGAACGATTACTGGTGATTTATCTGCAACAGGAACTGCTGATGCTACCACATTCTTGCGAGGAGACAATTCTTGGGCGACCCCTGCAGGTTCAGGTGGAACCGTAACTTCTATCGATGTTTCAGGAGGAACTACAGGATTAACGACTTCTGGTGGTCCAATCACTACTTCCGGAACAATAACTTTAGCCGGAACACTCGTAGTCGCCAATGGAGGAACAGGTGCAACCACATTAACTAATGGTGGAATATTATTAGGATCTGGAGTCGGAGCGATAACTGCCACTGCGGCACCCATAAATGGACAATTATTAATTGGATCCACAGGATTAGATCCCGCCCTATCTACATTAACTGCTGGCACAGGAATTAGTATTGCTAATGCCGCTGGTGGAATTACTATTACCAATTCATCACTAGGAGGGTATACTTTCATTATATCTGATGGAATCACCACGCAAACTATTAATGATGGAAATACTGTGACATTTAATGATGGAACGTTTATAGATCTTACTGTATCGGCTACAGATAATGTAACTGCTGATCTGTCTGCTACTGGAACTCCCTCTGCTACAACATACTTAAGAGGAGATAACACTTGGGCCTCACTTCCAGGCTCCACTGCGGCCTTAACTGCAACCTATGTAGGATATGGTTCTGGAGCTAACTTATTAACTGGATCTTCTAACTTCACTTGGACTGATGCAACTGGAATTCTTGATATCGGGGCTTCTGGTGCTGGTGGTGTTTCCACAATAATTTCTGCAGATTCATTAGTTATACAGGGAGGATCCGGCGTTACCGCTACTCAAGCCATCGATATAGTTCTTGATGGTGGGGGCACAAATAACTTAAAGATCGACACAGATTTGGCTGCACCCGCTTCTACTTGGGATTTGGTGCAAATTGGATATTATAGCAACTTCGATGCTGGATGGTCTTGGAACATTATGAACGAAATGACTCTTAACGCTCCCTATGCGACCAATGCTACTGAGGGTCAGACATTTAACTTAATGGTTCAAGGTAGAGGAACAGGTTTTGAACCGGCTCGTATTGGATTCTCACAAGATAGAGTAAATCAGACGTTCGTGTATCTAGTAGGTCAAGAATCTACCAATAATGCCGGAGGCAATCGCCAAGAAATGTGGTATGGAGGGGCTTCAAGATTAGCTACTGGTGGTGCAGGTGTATTAGATGAACCATTCGTTCCCGCACTCAAACAATATATGCAGCAGTGGACTGCTGGAGCCGTGATTTGGGATACCCCCACTGCAGGAGTCGGAGAAGGACCTATATGGTGGGGTGACGATGGCGGAGGCGGAGCATCTGCTACTGTAGCCGTAAACTATTATCAAAGACAACAAATTTTCAATCACGAAGTAGGGACTCTTGTATTAGATTATGATACATATGCTGGATCAGTTGTTTTTGGTAATGCTGGAACTATTTTTGAACTACCACAAACCTACACTACACTGGGAGACACTTATGAAATCTTTATTAGTCCATTAACTGCTGGAACTATAACAATTAATCCAGGAACAGCATTAGGAGGAGAAATAGATGGTCAGGGAATAGGAACACCTATAACTATTGGTGTAGGGAGCCCTACTGCAACGAGAGGAGTTAAATTAATTTGTATTGGAGGAACCGCCGGACCACAAGGAATCGCGTGGGCAATCATCACGACGGCATAATGGAGGAAGTAAGGAGGGTCTTGAAACCAAAGGTTTATGGAAAGTGGTTTTATATAACAAAGAAGGATATTAAAAGGTGAGAATATGGCAGGGATAAGGACAAATCGATATACTGGATCTGATTCAGGAGCTAGCGGGTTGCGTATACTAGAATTGGACGGCACCCCAGATGTCCAACCAGTCACTACAATTTATGTTTCAAATGGAACTCTCACAGACAATGGTGGAGGGGTGGTAACTTTAACAACCGGGGGTGGCGGTGGCGGTTCACTAACAGTTACTGACGGAGTTACTTCTGTTGGAGCTACAACTACATTAACTTTCTTATCTGGAGCTACTGTAGCATCTGGTGGTGCTGGGTTAGCAAATGTTACCATTACTGCTGGTGGTGGTGGAACTATTACAGGAACGGCTACAGCAGGTTTAGTATCTTATGGTAGTGCTCCAAATGCTATCACAGAGGAAGCCGCCTTTGCTTATGACGATACAACAGATATACTTTCCGTTCCTACCATAGATTTCGGCACATCAGGATCAAGACAATTAAATTCTAATACAGTAACTGCTGCTACTGGAGCTTCCATATCCGCATCCTCTTTTGATGGCACCGTCTTTAGATCGTGCAAATATACTGTTCAAATCACTAATGTGACTACCAGTGAGTATCAACAGACAGAACTTTTGGCCATTCATAATGGAACGAATCTTTATATAACAGTGTATGCTAATATATATACGGGGGCCAGTGCATTAGGGAATTTTTCCGGAACATACGCAGCTAATACAGCAACAGTTTCTTTTGCACCAGTCATACCAGCAAACAATTACGACATAAAAACAATAGAATGGCTCACGGAGATATGATAATATGACAATACAAGTATTTACAGTTGATGAAGGAATAAATGTCGATAATGGTTCTGGAACTACAGTTTGGGATGTTGATAATACTGGGGCTATGACTGTCGCAGCAACTTCTCGATTAACTGGTATAGTAACCATGGGAACTGTGGGAAATACTTTCGCTTTCCCTGCAGCCGATGGAGCAGCGGGAACATTTTTAACTACAGACGGAGCCGGAACTGTAACTTGGGGCGATCCAGGTGCAGGTTATGTTTGGAATGTAACTGATGGTTCTACTTCACAAGCAGTAGCCGACACAGAATCAGTAACCTTTACTGCCGGAACAGCGATTACTGCCGTTCTAGGTGGAACTCGTGAATTAACAATTACTAACACTGGTGTGACTTCCGCAGTAGCGGGCACAGGAATAAGTGTTTCTGGTGCTACCGGAGCAGTTACCATAGCGAATACTGGAGTTTTAAGTCTTGCTGGCACTACTCCAATTAATGTTAGCGCATCCTCCGGCGCAATTACTATTTCATCAGACGCATACACAGGAACTACTGGAATAGGATATGTTCCTACTGGCGGTTCTGCTACTACATTCCTAAGAGGAGATGGAACCTGGGCTGACCCTGGTGCTCAGTATGAATGGACTCTAGCCGGATCTACAGGTTCAGAAACTATTGCTGATACAACCACTGTTACACTAGGAGGTGGAACAACTGGATTAACTTATGCAGTTGCCGCTGGTGTAAGCGTTACTACTGCCGGAACTGTAGTAGTAGGACATGGTGGAACAGGACAGACCACCTATACTAATGGACAATTATTAATAGGTAATACTACTGGTAATACATTAGATAAGGCAACACTAACTGCTGGAACCAACATTACAATTACAAACGGTAGCGGAGCGATAACTATTGCTTCCACTGATCAATTCGACGGAACTGTAACTTCCGTCGATGTATCGGGTGGCACTACTGGCCTTACTTTCTCAGGCGGTCCAATTACGACTGCTGGAACAATCACTATGGCTGGAACATTAGCTATTGCTAATGGTGGAACTGGACAAGCAACCGCTACGGCTGCTTTCGATGCACTCGCTCCAACTACAACTCTAGGCGATATCATAGTCTTTAACGGAACTGATAACATCAGACTTGGTGTTGGCGCAGATGGTGAAGCATTATTCGCAGATTCTACTCAAGTTAGTGGTTTGAAGTGGGATACTGTTTCTGCTGCCGCTGGCGGTAACACTACTGAAGTGCAGTTTAACAACGCTGGCCTACTTGCAGGTAACTCAAATTGGACATTCATAACTGGCACGAGCGTTATGTCTTTAACTGGACAAATGAATGTTGATAATCTAAGATTTGATGCTAATACTATTTCAACTACTACTGCAGGTGGAATAACTCTGGATCCAAGCGGTGGAGGTTCACTAACATTAGATTATGCAGCCTGGCCAGCAGCTGACGCAGCATCTTCCGGATTCGTCTTATCTTCCAACGCTGCTGGAACTCTTTCTTGGATTTCTAACGATGCAGCTGATTCCGCTGGTTCTCAATATGATATACAATTCGCAGGTGCAGTCGCAGGTGCGTTTGATGCAGACCTAGTTAATGAATTCCAATACAATGATGCAGCCGCTAGTGCAACAGCCTCTGGAGAGCTTATATTAGGTAAATCTCGTCAGAAAACTATGCAAACTACTGCAGCACTTTCCGCAACTACTACAATAGAAACCTTTGCTGGTGGAACATATGGCACTGCAGATTATACTTTGAGTTGGACAGATCCAAATTCAGGACAATGGGGAATTACTAAGTTTACTGTTGCTACCAATGCAACCGTTGTAGTAAATCAAGTCTGGGCAGTCACTACTTCAGATGGCAATCCAGCAAAAGTTAGACCAGCAGTTACTATCGCAGCGGGGACTGTTACTGTTTCCGCAGTAAACTCCAGCGTGGCTGCTGCTGCCTGTGTGACTACGAGAACACTATTCGAAGTCTGATTATAACGACGACTAACATTAAATAGTCGAAGTGCTTATACAATAGCAGGGTTATCCATGGCAGAACAACCATTTACAGTTACAGATATGAATGTTGAAGACGACGCAACGTTCGATACAGATACATTAGTGATTGATGGGACTACTAATAGAGTAGGTATACTGGTGGCATCCCCTACCGTAACTTTTGATGTTGCAGGTAATTCATTATTTACTGGCACTGCGAATGTGACTAGTAGTTTAACTTTGGGAACGGGAGGAACTGCTTATGTTTTTCCGACCACAGATGGCGGATCTGGAGAAGCATTAGTTTCTGATGGCGCAGGTAATCTTACTTTTACTGCCGTTGGAGCTGGATCGGTTACTTCAGTAGGAATAACACCTGGAACTGGAATTTCAGTTTCTGGTTCTCCAATTACTACTTCAGGATCCATCACGGTAACAAATACTGGAGTTACTTCAATAGTAGCTGGAACTAATATATCTGTTTCAGGAGCTACCGGTGCAGTAACAATAAGTGCAACTGATCAATTCGCCGGAACAGTAACCTCAGTAGCAACCAGTTCAGGAACATTCGTTGCTGTTACTGGTGGAACAATTACTACTACTGGAACAATCACTAGCGATCTTTCTGCAAGTGGAACTGCTAGTTCTTCTACTTTCTTAAGGGGTGATAATACTTGGTCCACTCCTAGTGGAACATATACTTCATGGACTTTAGCTGGAGATTCTGGAGCTAATCAAACTATTACTAATACTAATACTGCTACATTTGCTGGGGGAACTGGTATCGCCACAGTGGGTGGTGCAACAGATATATTAACTATCACTAATACAGGAGTTACTTCCAATGTAGCCGGAACTGGAATTTCAGTTTCAGGGGCTACTGGTGCAGTAACGATAGCGAATACTGGAGTGACCTCAATAGTAGCCGGAACAAACGTTAGCATTTCTGGGGGAACAGGAGCAGTAACTATAAGTTCAACAGATCAATATGCTGGAACAGTAACCTCAGTTGGATCCGGAACTGGATTATCCGGAGGACCAATTACCACAACAGGAACAATTAATTTAGATCTCAATTCATTGGGGGCTTCAGGAACATTAATTGGAACAGACGATCTTGCCGTTGTCGATGGAACAGTAACTGCAAAAACTCAAATTTCAACAATTCCGTTGTCTATATTTAATAATAATTCTGGATGGACATCTAATACAGGAACAGTAACTTCTGTGGCAACCAGTTCTGGAACTTTCGTCGATGTAACAGGAGGCACTATAACTGGAACGGGAACAATAACTGGAGATCTTTCTGCAACTGGCACAGCCAGTGCAAGCACATACTTAAGAGGAGATAACACTTGGGCTTCAGTTCCAGGAGGATATACTTCTTGGACTTTATCCGGAGACTCTGGAGTCAATCAATCTATCTTAGATGGAAATACAGTCGATATTGCTGGCGGAACGGGCATCAGCTCAGTTGCTAGCGCAACAGACACAGTTACATTAAATCTAGACAACACTGCAGTATCCGCTGGAAGTTATACTTATTCGAGTATAACAGTGGATGCACAAGGAAGATTAACTGCAGCATCCTCCGGAGCCTCTCCAGGAACTATGAGTTCTTTTACTTTGGCTGGTTCATCAGGAATTAGCCAAACTATCTCTAATGGAAATACATTAACAATTGCTCAAGGAACGGGTATAACATCTGTTGCTTCTGCAACAGATACCGTTACAATTACTAATACTGGAGTAACTTCAGCAGTAGCAGGATCAGGAATAAGTGTTTCTGGTGCTACCGGAGCAGTTACCATAGCGAATACTGGCGTAACCTCAATAGTTGCGGGAACCAATGTGAGCATTTCAGGAGGAACTGGAGCAGTTACAATAAGTTCAACGGATCAATTTACCGGAACGGTGACATCTGTGGCTACGAGTTCTGGAACTTTCGTAGACATAACTGGTGGAACAATTACTTCTACTGGAACGATAACAGGAGATCTATCTGCGACAGGAACTGCATCTGGATCGACATTCTTGAGAGGAGATAACACTTGGGCCACGCCCTCTGGTGGAGGAACTATGTCCTCCTTTACATTAGCTGGTGACTCTGGATCCTCTCAGACAATTACAGATGGTAATACTATGGACATAGCCGGTGGAACCGGAATTAGCACAGTCGCCGGAGCAACAGACACAGTTACTATTACTAATACTGGAGTAACTTCAGCAGTAGCCGGAACAGGAATAGATGTCTCAGGAGCTACTGGTGCAGTAACCATAACAACAGATGTGTCCGACTTTATGACTAATGGCGTAAATAATAGGGTTCTGACTGCTACGGGCACAGATGCTATGAATGCAGAAGCAAACATGACTTTCGACGGTGCAACATTAGATGTGTTGGGTGCCGCTAGAACTTATGAGGGATCCACTACTATATTTGCTGGAGCTGCTACCACAGCCTTAACTGCAGCGGCCTATGCTGGAAAATATCTAATTAAAACCCACACTTCAACTCATACATTTACTTTACCTGCTGCATCCTCAGTGGGAGAACATTATACAATTGTATATGGCCCTGCTGCGACTACCACATCAGGACAAGTAACTATTACTGCCGCAGCTGGAGATAACATTACTTGGTATGACGGATCAGCTTCAGTATATGCTAACAGCATTGGTTGGACTCCGAAAGCAGGATCCGCGATCACAGTAATTTGTTCAGTTGCAAGTTCGGCATGGGTAGCAATTGGAACAGATCAGTGATGAGGTGATGAAATGACTTATGGTATAGGAGGAACTTGCGCCCCAGGTGTTTTAATGGGTAACCCTCCGAGTGGTGGAACTCCACCCACGGCTATTACATTATACTATGATTCAACCTTATTTCACCGAACATCTTCAAGAATAGGAATTGACGGAACTCAGAATCCTAATTGGAGTGTTACCGAAGGAGTTGCCGATGTAGTTACAGGAACGGGAGTATATGGTATATCTTGGAATGATGGTGCAAATACCGGCAATAACGTTCCTCCAGCTCCAGCATTTAGCACATTCCAAACATCGATGCAGAATATAGGTGGTGGCTGTGATATGGAAATAAATGCAGCTGATTATGCTGCCAATTACGGTGGTGGTTATCCTCCTGGTGGTTATACGGACTTTATTAATTATGGAGGTTTCGCAGATGGCGGAGTCGGAGCTACATCTTGGTCCTGGTCAGTAGTAATTACAGCACAAGCATTTTCTAACGGAATGGTTGCTACTGTTGTAGGAGCTGGGGTCACCACCCAAGATGCTTCTTTTGCAACTTATGGTTGGACAGGAGTTGGAGAATACATTCAAATGGTGCCAGGAAGGGCTGGATTTCCAGCCGCTGGAGATAATCTGAGTATGGATGTAACTGCTACTGCTACTAATGGTGCAGGTTCTACTTCACAAACATTTATTCACAATGTAAATTGGGTATGAGGTAATTAATATGGGATCTTTTGTAGAATCAGGAATGAATTGGTCTCAAATATATGATAAGAGATCGACCTGGACAGTTGATATTCCTGAAGGAACAGTTGGAACACACTCTATTGTTCATTATAATATAGAAAATTATGACAGTTGGACACCTTATTGGAAACAATATCAACAATCCAGAAATGAAGCCCCGCATTTGAGAAATTATACTGTTTTATTAAGAGAAGATCAATATCTCTCAGTGATGCAAGATAGTTTTACAGAATTCGAAGAACATCAATGGTTATGGGGTAATGCGACAGGAGATATTTTAATAACTGGATTAGGTTTAGGATACATTAATGAATGGTTAATCAAAGCTCCAGGAATAACTTCAGTAACTATCATAGAAAAACACCAAGATGTTATAGATCTAGTTTGGGATCATTGTGCTAAGGATGAAAGATTTACTTTAATTCATGCGGATGCAGATAATTGGGAAATTCCTGAAGGAAGTAGTTGGGATTGTATTTGGATAGATCATGAACTAACAGGTCCAACGCATATTGAAGAATTAATGAATAAATATAGCCCGCATACTAATAATATTCATCATTACGGGGACTTTAGATATCTAGAAAATTATTACGAAATCAATGCCGATTCCGGAATGTTAGAACTTCGGGATCCTAATATTTTGTTGCCTTGGATGTAATGAACAAAAATTATATAAAACCCGTTGAGTGCAATGCTTTAAATCTCTAAAAAGTAAAATGATTAATATGTCTAGTCCAAAGGATCTACCTGCAGTAGCTCCTAAAACTCGTATGACGGTAACTAGAGTAGGACACAAAATTGATGATCTTCATGAAACCGTTGATACACTTCATCAAGAAATAGAGGAGATCAAAATAGTTCTTAAGAATTTAGTTAAATTGCAATTAGATGTAGAAGAAACTAAAAAGGAGGGTCTAGATGATTTTCTGGATCCTGCAGTCGGTTAAATTAAAATAATTTACTTTGTTTCAGTTCGTCCGGATCGACGAAAGTTTGTGTTACCCACAAACTAACGAACTTCCAAAGTTGTTCGATATATTCATCACACCCATAGCGTTCCACAAGTTCTTCCATTAAACCATTATATTTTTTCACAGATCCGTGACTCACAGTTAAAATTAAATTTCCATCACACATTACTATTTCATCTTCACCAGTCACCGATTCATCGTGAGCCTTCTCAGATAAAACAGTTCTACAAGTTCCAGAAATTGGTGGTCTGCGATATTTAGCTCCACAACGAGGACAACGAACAGATTGCTGACCGAAAGCTCGAAGATTACCACGCATATCACGAATTAAATGTCTGTCAATTAATTTACTCGCCTGGACTTTATTATCTACTGAATAAAGTAATTCACCTAAAGCGAACTGAGCCATAGTTTTTTGTTTCATAGATTCAAGTTCCGTATAGGGATTATTTTCTGGGCCACCACTGCAGTCATCAGAATCGTGAGTAAAACCAAATCCTGATAATTCAGCGGGAGATCCTAATCGAGATTCTACTATTTCCACTCCAAGAGCAACGGCTTCTTTAGCAGAAGGAAAATCCTGAGTTCCCTCATAAAAACTAACTGGATAACGACTTACAGTTTCTACATTAAGAGCCTCTTTATCTATTTCGCTTGGATTAATTTTCATAGTTAAAATTAAGGGAGCGTCCATAAGTCCTCCACGATGAGAAGGCAAGAAAGATCGACTAAAATTAAGTAATCCATCGACCAATAATAAGAAAGCATCAATGTCTCCATCACAATTTCTTCTCTTAGCGGCGTGGAAGAATGGATGGCCATAGTGTCCCTTAACTCGCGCGAAACCAATAATTCTGCATACAATAGAACCGCTTGTATGTGGAGCGATCCCCATCCCTAAATGACCTATTAAATCTTCAGGAGTGTTTACATTATAGAAACCTTTCTCACCATACATACGAATTAATAAATCATCAATATATTTGGTAGCTTGAACTAAATTATCCGCACAATTTATTGGGAGAACTACATCTTGAACTCTTAATTCACATATCTGTTCTGGATCCAGTAAAGGGTCACCTAAATAATCATTTACATATCCTAACTCATGAGCCTTATTAATAGATAGCCCAATTTCTCTGGGCTTAAAATGAGTCATAGTAATATCCACCATATCATATCTCAATGTTCCATCTCTAAATGTCGATACTCCATGTTTATATCTCAACACACCTTTTAACATATTTTCAGGAGTTCTTTCAAGCGCACTCATTCCTTTAATTCCCTTGACTGGTGGGCTGCCAGTAACATCAGCAGACACTAAAGATTCTTCCCACAGATTATTATAATCCACATTGGTATTAACATTTTCTTCGAAAATAGTTTCCACGATATTGCCGGTATCTGCAGACCGAATAAACTTCTTCCAAGTAGACTCACCAGTAATGGGATTTCTTCTTTTAGCTAAATCGATTTTTACATTTCTAGCAGCCGCATCACGCATCAATCTTTTGTTACCAACCTTGTGTCCTACGGGGAATAAACTATGCAGCGCGGGCTTCATTTCTCTAGGCTTACTACCCTCCGGTTTACCCATTCTGGCACCTATACGGAGGGTCAGGTTAGGTCTAACCTCTAATTGCCCGTTTATGGTGCTTTTAAGCCATCTCCAGCCATCCTTTTCTGTATCTTCTACCCCGACACCATTCTTACATAGCCATGCCCAAAACGCACCCTTAAGACAGGTCAAATTACCTTCGGAATCTATATCAAATCCGAGTCGATAGACGAGTGATTTCATCCCGTCATCCAAGACGGTTGCGTAGGGCTTAGACGAGTGATTCAGTGCGCCAGTAGTTGCCCGCCGCAAGGCGTTCAACTCGGCGGCTGAGAGTTCGGCGTAGAACCCTAGCAAGCTCGGGTGCAACGGTAGACCCTTCCTTACTTCTTCAAGCGATTCGTCTACTGAGGACACAATTCTCTTTCCGGTTTCGGATCCATCAGTAGTTTTCACTTGTTCGTGCCACTCAGCCACATAAGGACTTGGAGGCAAAACATGATTATTCTCTATGAACTCACCTACGGGAACTAATAATTCTCCCAGATCCCAGATAGCAACAATAGGCCACTCAGGATCGGTCGCTAAACCATCAGGTAAATCACCAGGGTCTTGAATCCTTTTTCCAGACCCGTCACTGAACTGAACATACGGCCCTTCAATATCACTACAAGGAGTTACTACCGTTCCCTTTCCTGGCCTTTCATATTTTAATTGTGTTCCAGTAATAAAGAATCCATTGACGGCCTTCATAGTCGCTGGATGCACAGCAGTAGTCGCTAATCCAGCTAATCTGGATCGACCGTATCTTAATCTAAATCCACCCGGGGCCATAGGTTGAGAAAATATAGGACGACCTGCTACCATATCAGATAAGAATTTTCCAATTGGCTTTAACTCAGTAATTTTTTCATTATCCTTATCTCCACCTGGAACGAAATCTCTTAGCCATTCCCATTCTTTGAAACCCAGTTCATCTGTATATTTAAGAATTTTTGGTGCTTTCAAAACAAGTCCTTCACACAATACTAATAGCATTCCCTCTCGACATTTATTAGTTTTGACTCGCGGTAAATCTCGCTGCCCTGAGACTTCTTCACCAACGCCTTCACCGTCAATATATACTGGACAATTCTTAGCAATAATTTCTAATTGTGGGTTCGAAGGACGATATTGTAAACCACGCCCATACTTTGAAACTTCTTCTTTATATCTTTCAATTTCATTCCATGTCATATCTGGCGGAACTAAACCAAAATCTCTGCGCAAAATATCTCCAATTAAAACAGACAAAGCTTGACCTGTTCCTCCCGCAGATCTAATTGGTCCAGCATAATTAATTGCTAAAGATCTGGATCCGTCTTCATTAGAAATAATTCTACAATTAACTACACCCTCTAAAGGAGCAACTAATATACCTTCAGTTAGAACGGCTAACCCTGCACAGACTCCATGATAAATACAAAGTGCCATTCGAGTTGTAGTAATTTTTGATTTATCTTCAATTTGTTTAAACTGTTCTAAACTAGATTTCCAGTGTTGACTTAAAATATCAGATTTATAATCTATCTGGATCCCAGCTCCAGAACATAATTCACAATCTTTGGTTCGATAACCAACCTTAATTGAACCCGTTCCTTTGCATTCTTCACATCGTGTTGATTGCCCATATAAAAATGTTTCAGCAGTTACGATCCTGGCGATATCTAAAGCCACCAATTCACGGTTTCCATCGTGGATCACTGTGAGTTCTCTAATTTGGTCCGCTGTATTTCTCGGATGTAGGAAATCTAATAATTTTTGTGTTCGATCAGCTAAGTCGCTAGCTTGTGGAATTTCACAAGATAATTCTGGATCCAAACCTTGGGATCGACATCTATTTACTATTTCATAAACATCATCTGTTTCAGATTGAAGGGAATCGAAGTAAATATCGTAATCGATAACTTCTGGCTTGCGCTCATCCATGTTAAATTAACGGGTAATCACCTATTTATAGGTGTTTATTCCACTGCTGCTCTCAAGCGGGCTTGAAGATCAGCCTTTTTCCCAGATACCTTAAGTCCTAGATCACGCAGGGATTCTCTAAGCTCTGCAACAGTCATAAGATTGATATTAATTTCAATTTCTAATCCAGTTTCTTCTTCGATCTCGGATTCGAGAGCATCTTCTAGTGCATCGACTAGAGTAACATCTCCTTGACCTTCCGCAACGCTCTCAAGAGTGTCTGTAGCGACATCGTGTGCCGAATCTGCTATCTTATCCAAGGCTGCATCTACTTCGACATCTAAACCGAGTTCTTCTTCGATTACATCTTCTAGCTCGTCAGATATGGAATCTTTATTTTGTGCCCACCAAGAAGCTGCCATACCAATTATACCGATACCGAATACAACTGTTGCTTCATCTATATAATCTGTAGCAATAGCAGCTAATCCGCCTACAATCGAAGTTAGGGTCGATACTCTAAATAGGTTGCTGTCCTTGACGCTCATAGGTCAGGTTACTACTTGCTCCTACTTAATACTTCTTTTAATTGAGAAATATTTACGCTACCATATACTGAAATGGTAACTTTAATCCATTTGGAGGATAAATTTCCAAATTACCTTGAGTTAAAAAGAATGATTGAAATACACCATCAACAGTTTGAATATTAGTTAGCAGTGGATCAGATTTAGCAAGGAATTCTGGAGTAGCAGACGCTGGGTTAATTCTATTAGAATCGATTCCTACATTTATTTTCTTAGCGAAGCGGATCTTATATCTGGCTAACAAGTTTTCTAACGCATTAACATTTTCTAGATCTCCTCCAGCAGTTAATCTATTATTAGACACAGCATCGGCAGCGACCTTTGAGTTACCCATAAATTTCTGCCCAAGTGCTAAATTTTTAATTCTATATGGTTCTAGGTGACCCTCTAAAGCAGAAACTAAAAATGGTTTCCAAAATTGAACTGCTTCCGCAGCAGACATCGTGGTTTTTAATCCTTCTAAATCGTATTGCCACCAAATATCAGCATAATTTGGATCTGCACGATTAAGGGCACCACGCTTAAGTGGACCTGCAGTAACACCAGGTTTTCCTTGAAGGTTACCGCCAAATCCAATTAACTTTCCATATACTACCAGATTGTGATCATAAACAGGAACAAAATTAGATTCCCACTGGGATCCAACTTTAGAAATAATTTTAATAGGAGCTCCAGAACTATCTAATTTATTTATTTTCTTCATAGTTGTTAATGTAGTTCCAGAATCTTTAGCTGCAGCAGTCGCTGATTTACCTTGTGCCATAGAACTTAAAAAAGAATTTACACGAGCTTCCATAGGGGGCTCAATAATTATTTTTCCTCCGGATCCTTTCCTGGTTTTAATATTATTAGTTGCCAGCCATTTAAAAATACTTGCACGAGTGGTTCCAGATGTTCTCGCAGCTGAATAAATACCCTCTCCACCTTCAATCATTCGATCAATTGCGAGCATAACGCGATTTTCTATTGCTGCAGACATACCTTTAGGTCTAACCATAGTAAACACTAGTTCCAGTAAAACCTACGGTTACCATCTACTTAAGTGTTCTCAGCTTATGGGGTCTATTACCTTTTTATCCCGATAACTCGCCCTCTATATCGGAAGTCTTATATAGAAGGTTACCGTATGGTGTATTGTCGCAGACGGTTGCCACAAATGCTGAGGAAGTAAGGGGCGATCCGAGGGTCTTGAAACCCTCACTGCGGCACACCTCTTTTCAATCGGATGGCCGGAGGGCTGTGTTATCTTATAGTAGTTCGTCTGTTCCGATCCCGAATCTACCTAGACATTTGCTAATATTTGGATGTATAGTAAAACTACCATCGGCATTAACTTTAGTCCCCTTGATAAAGAATTTGAAATATGCATCTGAACCTTTCTTTCCAATCCAGTGCATCATATCTGCCATTGGGTCATTACTTCTAATTTCCCACGGCGGATCACTCTCGTCATGATTATAAAGTTCTTGGAGAATTATAAATCTTTCAGGCCATTCCAATCTCATAACACCCGCCATAAATTGTGGGAAATACGACCTACGCAAATAATACCAAGTCATCCCTTGAATATCTTCAGTCATTATTTCCACCTCCTTCCCAATTAAAATCTAATCTTATTGCTAGGGATCCATCAGACATTGCATCTAAGGCACCCATTGAAACTAATTTATCTAATTGTTCATTAGTCATACCAGTTACCTTTTTGATTTCTTGTTTATTATTATAAATGATACGATCTGACTTGGCGATTTCATACATGGTTAATAATTCTGTATCTACGCCAGCAGCCATAGCTCTCATAGGGAATTCTTCTGTTAGTGTTGCAAGACTCTTTTCGAATAATTGTCTAGCTTGCATTAGATGGCCAACAGTAATTTTAGCAGATCCGTCTAGCTTAGCAAAGGATTTAACTAAATTAATAAACTCTTGATATTTTCTATAATCGTTTTGCGATCTACTTAGGAAAGCTGATTGATATTGTGGTCTATCTTTCATTTCATTAAATGTGGAATCTAGTGTGGGCATTAGTTTTCCAAATAGTGGATCCAAGCCAGATACTTTAGATAAATATTCTCTAAAGAAATTTCTCCACATGAACATTGCTTCTTTAGTATCGCCCGTTTCAAACAATCCTTCTGCATCCATTAACATTATATTTCTAATATGTTTTTCTGCGTCGGGTCCTGCTAAGCTCATTTCAGTAAATATTAAAGTTAATCTGCTAACGATCTGATATGTATATTCTCCAAAGGCGGCTAACATTTCTCTTTTATCATGATTAGCTTCATCATAGTAGTGTGGGGGATTACCCAAAAATAACATATTAGTAAAGGCATCCCTTCTTGTATCAACCTGTCCTTTTTGCATGGTGAAATATCCGTTGGCCATAGTATTCATTAATTCTCCGAATACTTCTTCATTCCATGTTTGGAATTCAGATACCGCGATTCGCTCATTATTATGTTTGGGGATCAAACCTAGTTCGATAGAATTAATATCATCTCCATTCATTGCACCAAAGAGTCCAGGAATTGTGCATAATTTTCCAGAGCTCGCCATACCACATTTTACTAATGGTTGAACTACTTTTTCAATCATATGATCTTTACCTTCACCAACGGAAGCTACGATTCCAATATGTAGCATTTCTTTTTTATCTGCTGGAGATAAACAGAATAACATTATTGCTTTCTTAAGATATTCTTTCGCATATAGTTCACCCCACAGGGTGTCTTCCCTCAACATTAATTGTAATGGTGTAGTTCTATGCTTTTTACACAGAGTCAAGAAAGTTTGTAATTGGTGTTCGTTCATCAAAGATTTATTTTCATTTTTAAGTCCCTGCAGCGTATCGATCACGAAGATTAGTTTATTTTCTACTGAATGATATTTCCCACTAAATGATATGCGGCTACCATTTTTCATAGAGTCATCGACTATACGCATTATTTCTGTTAGCTCGTGGGGTCCTTTACCTGCTGGCAAATATTCTAAATTTGCATCATGAGCTATGCAATCAATTCCATGATGGCCGTCAGAAATAGAAAATCTAATTGCTACCTTGTCTTTAGCTTTCCTAGATAAAGTATTAGCATCTTGTTTGACGACGATACCGGATCCAGTCACATAATTTTTACTCACTTTAGAATAATATGCGGCCTCTAAAGAAACTGTGCGCTTTTCAAAAGGTAGTGTGCCATCCAGTCCACTGACGCAGCGTTTCACATATTCCAATATCTCATTAGGAATATCGCCTTTGCTCATACTATCATATCCTGGTTATTACCTATTTAACTATGTGGGGCATAAAGCTGCCGCCTAGTTTGCAGTGGAGTTCAATCGCCAACGATATGCTAGCGAGAGAAAGACATATCCAAAAGAGGATATTACCCATCGAGGAGGCGGAGCCCCCTCGTGGGCTTAGGTAGATCAGTCAGATTTCTCTGAAGAATCTCAGTTGTCGGAGAACTGGTCTGCTGGAACAGCAGGGATCTCAGCAACAGTTCCATCGATTATGATAGATAGTCTGTTGTAGGTGCGACCAGAGTTACCGGATTCCACCTTGTGAAGTAGCCAGCGAGCACTCATTGGGAACTCGATACCATCGTTCTGGGCTGCTGTAACAGCAGCTGCCAGGTGTTCCTGAGTGTAGCCAGTTAGCCACATAGTGGATCGGCGGTCAGTTGGACCATCAGTTCCAACAGCTCTGCCACCAATCAGGCGAATAGCAGTGTTAAGAGTTCGCTCTTGGCCTTCAACGGTGTAGTTACCCTCGATACCAGGTGTGTATCCCTCAACAAGACCTTCATATAGAACATCGTGCTCAACCTTGAAGGTATCGCGTTCTACATAAGCGGGCTTTGTCTGCTCTGCCTTTTCGTCGTTCATCTTTGCAATCTCGTCCAAGAAGGACGCAACGTTTGTTTGTTTCTTTGCCATGTTATTCACTTTCCTCCCACATTTGCGGGATATATATTGGTAGGGTTAGCACCTATTTAACTGTATCGGCTATATAAAAAGACCCTAGAATTGACGCATTTTATAGTATGTTCCGTTCCGTATGGCCGCAGTAAACTTCTTTTCGCCACCAAAGCCATAGATCAGACTCGCCATTAGTGCGGTATTGTTATCTAAAGTGTGACTTGGATAAGGAATCACTACTGGATCGAAGAAGACAACTTCTCCATTATCTCTGAATCCGAAGTTCCGAGGATTCTTAAGATCCTTCATTACATATCCCATCTCATCTAAAACAAATGTCGCAAGTTCATTATAAGCAAAATTTTCCTCTGAATATCTGCTAGCACTTAATTCTCTAACAGAATCCCAATTTCTTTTAGTTTCTCTTTTACCACAGAAATCATTCGCCCAAATACAAGGTATATATTCCATAATCCATATAGCTACATAAGTTCCTTGTGGGTATGTTTTATCACCTGAAGGATCCTGAGTAGCGATTTCTTCTCTTAATGATTCATTCAGGGTGCCTTCAACATAGTCATAGATTTTTGGTATGCTGCGAGGGGTCGATTCTTCTTGTAATTGTCTATTTTTTATTTCTCGGAAAAAATCTGCTTGGAATCGATTCATAGTCATAGATTTAATGCTACCCGGAGCATAACTTTTTCTATCATTAGGACTAGTTGAACTCAATAGTTGAGAATAATTAAATGGAATCACACTGTTTGGTTTATATTTAGGAAACGTTCTTACAATTTTAATAGCTTTGTTACTTGGAGTGCCATCATCATTTCTTAATCTATATACTGATCCTCCGACACCAGCACCTAACCATTGCATTCCAGCCAGCTGTTCACTTTCAAAAGAAGTTTCTTCAGCAGATAAATCTTTTAACGAAATAGAAGTGATATACTCTATATCTTCAGTCCGGTTTTTCTTTTTCAGTATGACAGAATTTCCTGTATCATACGCTATAAGTAAATCTTCTTTCGAAGGGATCTCATTTATAATATCTAACGATGCCACCAATGTTCTTCACACTCCGCATTCATATCTTCAACCATAAGATCGAGCGGCCCTTCGTCACTAAACAATAAGAAGTAAACTAAGCTGCCCACTAGTGCAACACCCATGAAATTATTTACCAAATTGCTACTGGATCGCATTCCTTCGGATCCGAAGATATTTAATTTACTTTCTGCTTTCTTAGATCCAGATTTCTTACCTTCAATATCAATAATTCCCATATTGCCTGACTTTCCTAATGCTTCTTGGAAAGCGAACCAATCAACACCAGCCTCATTTTTAAGACTGCCATCGGCTGCATTACTATTAAAACCATTATCTACACTAATTCCTTTCACATCTACATTAGGATTTGCAGACTTCATTGCTGCACTAACCGTAGCTGCATCAGGGAATATTAAAATTCTGCACCTGTTGTGGATAGCAGTTTTGCCAGTATTAGTGTCTGTTTGCTGATGTGGATAAACTATAAATTGAACTACTCTTTGATCTGTATCTCTAGCTTTAAGGAATTCTTGTAATATATCTGTGGAACTAAAGTATTGTCTGCCGGTATATATTTTACCATCTTTAAGAGGATGCCCATGTATTGTCCATTTTCTATTCTTTGGATCAACCTGTTTAAGTGCAGCATCTTGCATCTCTTTTGTAGCTGGATTGACTTCGATTCTTGATTCATCACCGTAGCTTACGGATCCTAGATTATAAACGGGTGATATCTGTCCAGAAATATTGTATTTATTCATATATTGAAGAGCTTCTTCCTTATGCTTAAATGTAACTTGTTTACCACTTTTATCACGGTATAGTAAAGGCATATCTCCATTGGCTACCATTATTCCAAAATCTTCCTCATAAATATAGGTCATCCACTCTTTTTCAGTATGGGTGTCGTCTGAATGAAGCTTCATTTCTGCAATAGCTTCGTCAGTAAACTTGGCCCATTCTATTTTCCATGGAGCGAACTGCATAATAAATACTATACAAAACCGCTACTTAATGTTTAGTATGATATAACTAGGTCGCCGTCTTTATCTTTAACGAAGAAATAGCGGTGTAACCATGATTTAGTAAATTCTCCAGCTCCTGAGATAATAATTTTAGTTTTGCTGACTCGCTTGATATCAGAGTCAGAATTCCCTAGGCCAATCCACCAATCTATGACCCCTTCTAAAACATTTGGCACGAATAAAATTTCTCCATCAGATCCAGTATCTCCTGTATTAACACCTTGAATTAACATCCAATCAACACCAGGGCTTTTTTTGGATAATTTAATTTCTCCAGTTACTTCACTGACCCAGGCAGTGCTACCTCCAAAATTTACTTTCTGAGGAGTGGGAATAACTTCTTCATCTTGATCTAAAGAGTCATCTTCCTCTATATCTATATCATTTATAGGATCTGGTGAAGCATCTAAATTCCAAATATTGCCGAATATATCTTCATTTGAAGGAGCATCTATTCTAATTGCTTTAATCCATGCTTCCTTAAAATCATTATAGTATTTATTAGTGAATTCTTCCATGGCATCAATATCTTTAGTATCTATCCAGGGTTCAGCGAAATCTATAAATTTGATTGCAATTGGTTGCTCTAGAATACCTTTAACGTCCATTATAGTATCTTGATCCATGGATCCTTCCATCATTAGTGCGGCATCCCAAAATCTAACCCACTGCCATTTTCTATCTGCCCAAAAATCTCGGACAACGGACTTCCTATCTTGGATGTAATGTAATGAACCATTGTCTACAGCTTCTTGATAATCAGGTGATGCTGCTAGTCCAGCATTGAAATATGCTTCACATTCTGAGGATTCCGTATCTAAGTTATGGAACCAAAAATATAGGAAAGCACAGTCTGATTGATAATCATCTGCATATTCTAACCAAGGAGCATTGGTGTCCTTAAGTAATTTCTCCATCATCTTTTTTATAGTTACCATATTACTCACTCTCTATTTTGGTTTTAATTTCATTTTCTATTCGCTCTACTTCCTCACGATCGTGGGGTGTTGCTAATGATTTGAGTTTAATTAATTTTCTAACCAGATCCATGGAGCTTTGATTACTAATTTCTCCATCTTCATTATCTAATTCGTCTTGAAGTTCTTCAGCAAGTTTTTCAAAATCAGAGGTCAAGGAATCTTCCATATCATCTAATGCTTCCTTATTTTCTCCATATTCTTCTCCATCTAACATCAAATCTTTCTTATTTACTTCTCGAGCTTTATCGATGGCTTCTTTTGCAGCCTCTTTTGCTTCATCGACAAGTTTTTTATCTGATTCAGACTGTGGATCGGCTTCTTTTTCAGCTTCCAATGCAGCATCGGTAGCCGCCTTTGCTTTCTCCATAGCATCTTCAGGAGGATCAGTTGCTGGATCCAGACTATCATTTTGATCTTTAGCTTCTTGAGAACATTCTTCACACGGACTTGGTTTACCATCTTCACTTGTAGTTTCATCTCCGGGTGCTCCTTGACCTTCACCATCACCTTGACCCTCACCTTCACCGCCTTCGCCTTCGCCAGAGCCTTCGCCACCATCTCCTTCACCGGATCCTTCGGGACTATCAGTTAAAGGGTCGCCCTCTCCGCTGCATTCACCGGAACCGCCC
>Ga0233412_10000455_pt1 | contig 23839 bp, 13 predicted proteins | sample Na_anoxic_4_MG_FD_180667 | JGI IMG/M metagenome (GOLD analysis project Ga0233412, IMG submission 180667) | Seawater microbial communities from Saanich Inlet, British Columbia, Canada - Na_anoxic_4_MG | ecosystem: Environmental > Aquatic > Marine > Inlet | place: Canada: British Columbia...
CTGCGCTCGCCGCCGCCGCTGCTGCCGCTGTGCGGCTACTCGCTGACGGTGCAGTACCCGGGCCCGCCGCCCGCCGCCCACGCCATCAGCGACCTCGACCAGGCGGCCACGCTGGTGCCGCTGGACCGGCGCCGGCTGCGCATCGCCGGCTACCTGGACCTGGCCGGCGTCGAGCCTCCGTGGGCGGCGCAGCGGCACCGGCAGCTGGAGGCGACGCTGCGGCGGCTCTTCCCGGAGCATCCGTTTGAGGTGCTGGATCGGTGGCACGGCATCCGCATCGGCACCGTCAGCGGCATCCCGCTGGTCGGTCGGGTCGGGGAGAACGTCTACTGCAATGCGGGCCACGGTCGAGTTGGCATGACGCTGGCGCCCGGCACCGCTGCGTGGCTGAGCGAGCAGCTGTAAAGCCGGCCGTTTTTTTTGTGGTGCTGTCGTGAGAGATCGCATGGGACAATCCTTTGTTAATGAATGCAACCCCCACCCCTCGCCCGAAGAATTCAGTGCGTGCTTGGACGAAACTACCGCCCTGCTGGACAAGTGCGGCGTGGACTACAGCCTGGCGGACGGCACCCTGCTGGGCCAGTACCGGGACGGCGCCCCGCTGCGCTGGGACCGCACCGTCGACCTGTACCACCGGCAGGCCGACCGGGAGCAGCTGCGGCAGTGCCTCATCCAGGCCAAGGTGCCCTTCGCCGCCAGCTTTCTGGACAGCCAGCTGCAGTTCTGCTGTCCGTCGAATGGCGTGCAGGTCGACATGACCGGCGTTGTGCCCAGCCTGTCGAACAAGTACTCGTGTGCTCTGGACCAGAGTAACGAGTTTGAGACGTCTGACCTCCTGCCTTTTGCAGACCAGCTGCCGGCCGATCCAGAAGCCGTGCTGAATGCTCGCTACGGCAAGAACGCCTGGAAGACGGCGACCGACGACGGTCACCCCGGCGCCGGCTGCTGGCGCATCGGCTTCTAATTGTCGTTCCCGGAGCGGGCAGGAACTTCTGCCCCCCGGGTCAGACACACCATGGAGCTGCCGCCGGACTGTGTCGAGCTGATCCTGGCGCTGGCGGGGGCGCCGAGGCCCACGGCGTGGCCGCTGTGGGTGCGGCCACAGCTGCGACTGCCGTGGATGCCGGGGGCGCTGCGCCGCTGCTGCGGCCTGCTGCACACGCTGGAGCTGCAGCACACGCCGCTGGCGCCGGCCGCCGGGGCGCTGCTGGCGCAGCAGCTGCCCCGCTCGCTGCGCTCGCTGCGGCGGCTGGCGCTTGGGCAAAACGACACAGACCTCTCGGGCCTGCTGGCGCTGCCCCGGTGCTCGCTGCGGGCGCTGTGCGTGGGTGGGCGGCTGTACAGCGGCAGCTGTAGCAACGATCTGGACTGCACTCTGATGACCCGGGGGTGGCGGCCGCCGCTCGGCAGCGCCCTGCGCACGCTGAGCCTGGCGCACACCTTTCCCTGCGTCGACTCGCTGTGCGGCACCCTGGCGGGCGCCCGCTGCCTGCGGGAGCTCGACGTCAGCGAAAACGGCTTGGACGGGGCGAGCCTGTTGCGGCTGGTGCGGGCGATGCAGGGGTGGGGCGGCGTGCGGCGGCTGGAGCTGGGCTACAACCAGCTGCGGGACGCCGGCCCGCTGCTGGCGGCGCTGGCGCCGTGGCGGCGGCTGGCGTACCTGGGCCTTGGCTGCAACCATCTGGCGCAGTTCGTCCCGGTGCCGCTGCCGCAGCTCATCGAGCTGGTGCTGGAGTGTAACGCATTAGTAACAGCAGATGTGCGGCGCATCTGGGCGGCGCTCTGCCGGGGCGAGCTGCCCCGGCTCGCCGTGCTGGACATGGAGGATAACGAGATTGAGCTCGAGCACGGGTCGCTGCGCCAGCAGCTCGAGCGCCGTCTGGAGCACGTGTCGCTGCGCAGCGGCTGGTAGGGGAGGAGCTTTTTTTTCGGCGACGGGGAGAGCGACCCCGGCGACATGGAGAGCGATCCCGGCGACCGAGGCCGGTGGTTCGGGCTGAACGTGCTTCTGCCGGCGCTGCTGATGCTGGGAGCGGCCGCAGCGCTGCTGGTGCGGTGTCATCGCCGGTCGGTGGCGTCGCCGGTCGGCGCTGCCGTGCCGCTGGTGGGCGAGGAGGCCTAGCGGATGCTCATGGCGCTGGCGGCGTAGGTGCGGGGCAGGAAGTCCTTCATCTTCATGAGGAGCGAGGTGGCGATGTATTCGTCTGTGTGGTATTCTTGCTGAAAGTAGTCGTGCGGCCGTATGCACTCTACTTCAAATTCGTACACTGGATCGCCGGCCGCCTGGCCCGCCTCGGCGAGCTGGCGGCTGGCGCCCTCCCAGCAGCGGGTGAGCTCGAAGGCCCAGCAGCCCTTGGCGAAGCTCTTGCGCTGCTTGATGCGCACAAAGTCGGGGGTGACGATGTTGGGCACCAGCTTGGGATTGACCTGCTGCTCCTGCTGGATGGCGGCCCGGATGAGGAGGGGTCCACCGTGCTCGAAGCCCATGGTGATCTTGCCCAGCGACGTCTTGATGAGGTGCTGGGTGTGGAGGCCCTGGTCGCCTACGAATCTGACCGAGGTGCGCACCCGTTGATCGTTATGGTTGTAGAAATAGTCGTGAGATTCCACCCAGTCGGACGGTTTGGTGTCCCAGTCGGCATACGAATCAAGCATGGCCAGGATGGTCTGCGCCATGTCCTGCGGGACGCCGGGGGCGAACTTGCCGTGGCGAAAGAGGCCGAAGCGAGCTTCTAGCTCGTAATTTACGCCGGGGTCCGGGGTGCAGGCCAGGCTGCGCATCATCTTGATGTGCTGCGCCAAGCCCAGGACACAGTCGTGAATGACTTTGGGGATCTCCAGCACCATCTGCTCGGACATGGCTTTTCCTGCTCGTTCGGTAAATTAATCCTGCCTTGCTAACGAAAAAAAAGGCGCCGACATCCCGGCAGATCTTCGCCAAGTAAGTGGGTCTTGGCAATGTTCAGCGCATCGCACCGGTCCACAGCATTGCTCTCAAGATGAATATGAGGGAAGTGGCGCTGGTGACGCAGCGTGCGTCCAAGCATCTCCAATGGCGGCTACACCATCCTGATGGAATTAGGCGTTGAAGGCCTGGGCGGTATTGTTGACGGCGTGCTTGAGAATCTCTTCAATGTCGTTTTGCGGCGACCAGGCATCCCAGGTGGCGACCGATTGACGCACCCGCTGCACCAAGGCGGTCTGCTCCGGGCGTGCCGGCGGCAGGGAGCCGTCCATGGTGTGCAGCAGCTGCTCGGCGGCATCGGCAGGCTCGGCGTCCATGGCCTCCGGCTCGGCGTCCATGCTCTGTATCGCCGTGCGGTACTCGGTCAAGCGTTCCATAAAGTGCGGCGACGAGGCTAGCCCCTCCCGGGTCTTGGCCTTGAGGCAGTCCATGATGTCATTGACCGTCGCCTCGGGGTGCCCCTGCAGCGCCGCATACTCCTTGGCCATAACCATGGAGTCCTCGGTGAAGACTAGCAGGGCGGCTTGCGCCACATTCCAATCTTCTGCCGACCAGCCGGACTGCGAGGGTTCTGCCAGGTTGGAGAACCCGCTGCGCATAAACGAATAATCAGACATTTTACTTATAGCGCCCATTTTAGTCGCCGTGCTCTCATGACTGAGCCGCCATGGGGCACAGATGTGGCCGGTCTGTTTTTTCTGCCGGTAACGCTGACGTCATGACTCCCCTCAAAGCGCCGCCGCCGAGCATGCCCGCCGCCGCCGGCACCCGCTGCTGCGATGCGCACTGCTGCCCGCCCCCCTGCCCGCCGCCGGCGACGCTGCTCGGCGTCTGCCCACCCCAGCATGCAACGCTTACTGCCCGGCGGCGAGGCAGACGACTGTCCATAGACATGGCGCCAGCCAGCTTCCCGGCGTGTGGGACCAGGCTCGTTTTTTCTGCCGGTAATGCTGACACCATGCCCCCCTTCAAAGCGCCGCCGCCGAGCATGCCCGCCGCCGCCGCCACCCGCTGCTGCGATGCGCACTGCTGCCCGCCCCCCTGCCCGCCGCCGGCGACGCTGCTCGGCGTCTGCCCACCCCAGCCGTGCAACACTTGCTGCCCGGATGGCGAGGAAGAGGAAGACGCTTGCTGTTCAGTAGGCGAACAAGCGTCGGCGAGCGAGGCGGCGAGCGAGGTTGTAGCGTCCTTCTCGGATGGGGTCCACTCCACTGGGTATACAAATGCGTGGCAAACCATCATACACAGTGCACAGTCCATTGTCTCCGTGGAGCTGCACCTCAGTGGCGAAGCTACCCTGAATGTAGATGTCTATCTAGCCCGTAACAATACAGACAGTGCGAATCCCAATGACATCTTTGCGGGACGACCGATCCACACCAGCTCCAACGATGTGTCGATCGATGGTGCAGATGCTGCTTGGTACAGCTTTGATCTGGATTTGGCCGTCAGTTCGGGCACATTTTACATCTGGCTCAAGGGCACTGGCACGGCCAGCATCCAGTTCCAGTATTCGGAAAACCCGGCGCAAGGTGGCGCCGGCAACCATCACGGCACACTGAACCACCGAGCATGGGGCGTCTCCTAGGCCTCTATATACGACAGCATGCTGAGGATGACCGTGAAGCACCACTGCAGCTGCCGGTCTTCGGGCGGCAGCCGGGGCTCGAGGCGCTCCAGCCGGCGCCGCAGCGCCGCCGAGCGGCCCACCTGCCGCAGCATGTGCTCGAGCCGGGGCAGCAGCTGGTCGGCGCCGTGGTCGGGGTGGGCGGCCGCCCGCAGCGCCTGCCGCAGGCTTGCCATCTGGCTCTCGGGCTCGGGCTCGGGATCGGCCAGCAGCCCGAGGAGGCAGCGGATGGTTTCGTGTGTGCGTTGGGGGCAGAGGCTGAGCTCGACCGTCAGTGTGGGCGGCGGCCGCCGCCGCCACCACTGCCAGGCTCCGCCGCCGGCCAAGCCAAGCGCCAGCGCACATTCCATTAGCATGACGGGTGAGCGAGGCGCCAACCGTTCAAAAAAAACCTCTATGAGCAGATCTGCGTGGAAGCCGCTGGTCGAGGAATTTCATGTCCTTAGCTGGCACAGCAACGCCGTTCGCTTGCGGTAGATGCGAAACACATTTAGACTGGCTTTGACACGCTTGGCACTCCGGCGCTCTGTCTCGCCTCGCTGGCGGGCGAGCTTCCGCATGTGGCGCAGATGTGGGCGAACTTGTCGATCGGGGGCCATGCGGCGCACATGATGCAGATATCGCTGGGCATCTCTGCCTTTTGCTCGAGGGGAACATTATACTAGAGCGAGGCGTGCGGCGAGCGCAGCGCCTGCTGGGCCGCTATCTTGTCCGGGAGCGGCATCCGGCGCACCGGCCGGCTGCGGCGGCTGCGGCGGCGGCGGCGGCCGCTGCGGCGGCCGCTGGCCGCCCCCCGGGCGAGCTGCGCATCCGGGCGGGTGGGGGGATCGTCTTGGTAGGGCAGCGGGAGCTGGACCCGGTCTATGCCTCGCACCTGCAGGCGAGGGTCGCCGGCCTCGGGATCCTCCTGCAGCTCGGCCTCGGTCGGCGGAGTGACGGGCTGCAGGCGGCGCAGCAGCTGCCGCCACAGCTGCTGGCGCTTCCAGTGGGTGGGCTTGCGGTAGGGATCGTCGTCTCGGTCCAGGTCCACGTGGTTGCCTATCAGCGGCAGCTGGTCGGGCCGCAGCGGGCTGGCGAAGCGCACCGGGACGGCGTGCGGGTACTCGGCCGACCGCACGAACTGGTACTGCTGGTAGCCGTATTTCAGTTTCATGCTCTGGCACTCCTCGAACATGCGCACAAATTGCGTGTACAGCTCGCTCCCCTCGGCGGCGGCGGCCTGGTAGCCAGCGCTGGCGGGGCCGTATTTTTCGACGTAGGGGCGCCAGCGCCGGCTCCAGGCGTTTCCGCTGCCCAGCCGCAGGCCGTCCTCCACCGAGCGGCGGCAGCTGCGGTAGCTGCGGTCGAGCGCCCGCCGCATGCTCGGGGTGGCGGGCCCGGTGGTGGAGCGCATGAGGCCGAGCAGCTGCCGCCGCAGGGCGCCCATCGGAGCGTCCGACGAAAGGCGACCCTGTGTCGCACCCATCGTTTGTCCCTGGCCAACATAATCCTCTCGTAATGGGTCTGTATGGCTTTTCGTGTCACTCGCATAGCCGGTGTGGATAATGTGGGCCGAGGTTGAAGTGATGTACGATATAGTGAACTGCGACATCGTCTACTGCTGGGTGTGGGGCGAGCATCCGCAGGTGCGGGACCTGTTTGCGGCGGCGGGGCAGCCGATGTATCCGTCTCGCAGCCACAGCCGGCACTTCCTGCAGAATTCGATCCGGCTGGTGCGCCAGAACATGCCGTGGCATCAGGGCCGCATTGTGGTGGTGTCGACGTGCGGCTTGGCGCCGCCGGGTCTGGACCTGGAGCGGCACCGGGTGGCGGTGGTAAACCAGGACGATATTGTGCCGGCAGCGCACCAGCCCGCCTGCAACAACCTGGTGGTGGAGAGCCACCTGCACCGGCTGCCGCAGCTCACCGAGACGTTCCTCTACATGAATGACGACCAGTTTGTGCTGCGCTATGTCCCGCCGGAGGTCTGGGTGGACCAGCGGCGTTTGGTGTTTTACCGCTCGCCCGTTACCACCATGGAGGAGCTGCGCATGCGGCAGCAAGAGCACACCGTCTGGCGCCGCATGTCGGTGCACACGGCCTATCTGGCGGAAGCCGAGTGGGGGACGCCCCTGTCCGCCATCGGGCTGCTGCAGCACATGCCGTATACTATGCACCGGCCCACACTGGCTCGAGTGGCGGACGCTTTCTGGCCCCACATCGATGCGATGGGCCGCCGGCATGCGGCCCGGAGCGACCAAGATGTGGTGGTGCTGATCTTGCACCAGGAGTGGTTCCGGCATCACGAGTCGGCGCATGTGCACTGGCGCAGCGGGTCGCCGGCGCTGTACTGCTTCGTACCGGTCGTTCCCCGGAATCAGGAGCGCATAGCGGAGTGTCTGTGGGGGGAGGTGTCGATCTTGGCGCTGTCGGAGTGTGCGGACCTCGACCGGGGGTTCACGCTGCGGAAGGTGCAGCAGCTGCTGGCGGAGCGGGCCGCCGCAGAATAATCTGCCGGTGGGGTAACGAAGGAATGGATCAGCTGGTGGCGGTGCGCAAGAAGCACCGGGTGTCCGGCCGCCGGGGTCGGGCGCAGTTCTACCGCTACCTCAAGAACCGGTACAACCTGAGCGCCGGCACCACCTTTATCGAGAGCTGCCAGCTGAAGCGCCGGCTGCCGAAGAAGCAGTTCACGCTGGGGGTGGTGGTCGGGCCGTCCGGCTCGGGCAAGACGTCTACCTTGCGGCTGTTTCGGCCGGCGCAGACGATCAAGACCCGGGTGCGGCCGGGCCGGCCGCTGATGCAGTACTTCCGCTCGCCCGCCCGGGCCGAGCGCATGCTGGCGGCGGTGGCGCTCAACAACATCCTGGACTGGATGCAGCCGTTTGACAAGCTGTCGGGCGGGCAGCAGTTCCGAGCGAGCCTGGCGCTGGCGCTGGACCGCTGGTCGCAGAAGACGCACTACTTGGTGATTGATGAGTTTTGCTCCTATGTGGACGATGTGACCTCGCAGGCCATCTCGTTTCGCTTCCAGAAGCACCTGCGGCGGGCGGGGTGCACCGGGGTGGTGCTGGCCACGCTCAAGCCGCAGCTGCTGCGCTACCTGCGGCCCGACTGGGTGCTGTACACGGATGCCACCCGCTGTGCGGTGGAGCGGCCGAGGTGGCCGGCCATCCGGCTGCAGATCACCATGACGCTCATCACCGGCCACGTGCTGTCGGTGTGGAAGCGCTTTCGGCAGTACCACTACCTGAGCCACAGCTTCGGGCCGGCCGCCCGGGCGTTCCTGGTGCGCTGCAACGGCGAGGTGTGTGGCTTTCATGCGTCATTGCGTCACATGCAGCCGACCAGCATTGTGTTCGCCCACCGCACGGTAATACTGCCCGAGTACCAGGGCTTTGGCATCGGCCCGGCGGTGCACTGCCTGATGGGGAGCTATGTGCGCATGTGTGACAAGGGATTGCGATTTCGTGTCATCACCAGCCACATCAACATGATCGAGTCCATGAAGCGCAAGCCTCGCTGGTGGCGGCTGCTGTACAGCAACATCAAGCGCAAGCTGAAAGACGAATTCTACCGGCGGGACAACCGCACGCTGAGCAATTTCGAGTACGTCGGCCCCAAGTACCGGGGCAAGGTGATCCGGCTGTGGAGAAACGATCTTACCAAGCCGAAGTCGAAGGACCTCACCCTGAAAATGTCGCTGAATTATGCGTAAAGTTTAGCCGGCTTTTTTTTTGCTGGTCTGTGGGCAGAGTAAGATGACCTCCACCTTGCTACAGAGTGTGTTGGCTACGACAATGTCGGTGCCGAAGGCGCCGCTGGTACCTTCGTATGTGACGTGCGACTGCGACAACTTGCCCTCCGATTATTGCCACAAGTATGCCCTCAACAAGCATCCCTGCCCGGAAGGTGTGCAGTATGTGGACACTGCCGACATTGATTACTCCAAGGATACCACGTTTGCCAACATCAAGTGGGGCAGCGACAAGGCCCAGCAGTACAAGCAGCCGGCCAATAAGACCAAGAAGGGCTCCTGCAGCGCCGACCAGGACCAGGAGTGCACGATCGATGCCGACTGCACAACCGCTGCCGTCGGGCAGACCGGCAGCGGCACCTGCGAGAAGACCGTGACCACCCACAAGACCACCTACACCGGCGCCACCCTGGCGCAGTGCTGCGCCAGCGCCCCCTGCCGCCAGCAGAACCTGAAGGGCAGCGAAGACGAGTGCAATACCCGTGCAGCGAGCAGCACCAAGATGTGCACGGCCAAGCAGAAGCACACCGAGGACCTGTGCGAAAAGCGCAAGGTGTCCGAGTGCTGGGCCAACTGCATCAACAACCATGCCCGGGAGTACGTCGGCAAGAGCCTGGGCAGCCCGCACTTCAAGACCGAGGAGTACGGCTGCGTGAACGTGAACGCCGCCGACAAGGCCGGGGACTCTTTCTACGACAGCTGCCAGGACATGTCGGACACCAAGGGCAAGATTACGCAGCAGGACTGCCTGGACGGCCAATGTGCCCTGCAGTGGCGGCACTGGGGCCAGCTGTACGCCCAGAACTCGCTCCCGCACGTGAGCAAGGGAGACGATTGTCCGGCCAGCATGGGCAACCCGGTCGGCCAGCTGGCGCAGGGCGGGGTCTACTGCACCGGGTCGCTGCGGGGCGCCATCCAGGCGTACACCGAGATGAACGCCAAGCACAGCGGCCTGGTGGACCCCCGCACCTGCGGCGGCGCCGGCTCGGTGTGCTGCAAGCACCCGCCGCCGGTGGACCCGACCTTGTACAACACGTACTTCCACCACAAGTACGAGTCCGACAGTGGCAGCATGGTGTCCATGTGCTCGCCAATCAAGAACGATGATGGAACGTATTCGCAGGTACCGTCCTGCGACAGCTCCGTCACCCACACGGGCACCAACTGCTCGCTGACTGTCGATCAAGACTTCGCCCTGTTCCATGGGGACACCTTCTGCGGCACCTACTCGACCAACGATGCCTGCTACAAGGGGGCGGCCCAGGCGTCCTCTGCCGGTAAATGTCCGTCCGAGTGCGACGTCAAGGTGGAGGATCGCTTGGTGGGGCACATGACCATTGGGGTAAACGATGTACCCTCCAAGGAAGTCTGCACGGGACCCAGCGCCAACTACGCCAAGAACAATTGCTGGGACAATACTACGCAGTCCTGCCACTTGAAGCAGAGTGTGGCTTCCTCGTGCACGATCGACCCGATGGAGCGCCTGCCGGGCAAGGGCAAGCAGGACCCCGACATCAACCACTGTCTGAACGTCGAGGGCAATTGCTGGGAGGCCAAGGTGTACGGTGCGATTGCGGTTCCCCAGTGCTACCTGAACGAGACCGATACCGCCTGCGTCATCCCGAGCAAGCTGCGGCTCCAGGCATACACATCGTCTCCGGACATGGAGGACCAGACTATAGATGACAAAACGTGTGCACAGTTGGCGCTGGATCCCGCCAGCGACGTCTGTTACGACAACTGCAAGACCAACCACAACTGCGCCAGCGGTGTGCCCAGCTGCTATTTGTCCAAGAATCACGAGTGCAATGTGATGCCCGACCAGCGCATCTACGGAGCGGGGGTGCTGAACGCCAACAACGTACCGATCCCCATCACCAGCGAGAAGGAGTGCACGGCGTCCAGCAGCAAGAACTGCTGGGACCCCAACAACGGCGGCATCGAATGCTTCTACCCGGGCACCATCGACCGCTGCCCGGCCAAGAGCACGTCCTGCAGCATGGGAGGACTCCCGCTTCCCGCCGGCACGATGGGCGCCGGCCAGTACTGCGCCGAGGCGCCCGGTTACGAATGCCTGGCCGAGCCCAACCTCGGGGGGTGCACCGAGACCGACACCGCCGCCGATTTTGTGTGCACGCCCGAGGGCGAGGGGCAGTGGCGGCTGCATATGAACGGGAAACAGTGCACCGAATTGTATACCGACGAGCAAAAGTGCCAGACGGCGATCCAAACGGCCCGGGATAATCGAGGCGTTACGCTGTGCACGGACACCATCCTGGGCGAGTCCATCTGCTGCCGCAAGCCCCCCTGCTGGCACCCGGTCACGCCGGTGCCCAGCTGCCGCAGCTACACGCCCATTCCCATATACGATGACAGTAAGCGCCAGTACTGCACCCTCGACATGTCTTGCGACGAGTGTGCGGCGGCGGGCGGCCCGCCCCTGACAGATGGGACGATGGGGGCGGACGGCAAGACCCCCCTGTATACCTCCGGCGTCTCCTGCCCGGGCCCGGGCTGGTGCCCGCCCAGCACGTATGGCGGCTTGCCGTACCCCCAATCGCTGGTGCCGTGGTGCAGCGATGTGCAGAGCGGCAAAGTATCATTACCGGACAGCGGCGACCTGGTGGAGCTCAAGACGTGGTGCCAGCAGCTGGTGGCCAAGTGCGACCCGAGCAGCGCCGCCTGCACCATCCCGGGCCAGCAGTGCCTGAGCCCGCCCGGGTACACCTGCAGCCTGGAGTACAATCACGATACATGGTGCAGCACCCCGCCGTGCTGGAAGCCCAACCCCTTGGTCAGCATCACGAGCTGCCCCGAGGGGCCGTGTCGCCAGGAGGGCCAGATGTGCGAAAACGGCTTTGTCTGCCGGCGGCAGGCGGTCGGGACATGCACGGCCGCCCCGCAGGCGTCCGGCCAGCCGCCGCCGCCGCCGCCGCTCTGCTGGGTGCCGCAGAGCACGCCGCCGCCCAAGCGCACCTGCCCGCAGCTGCGGAGCACGGCGAGCGACCGGAGCTGCGAGTACCCCGGCCAGACGTGCCTGGACATGCCGAACTGGGTGTGCCGCAACCAAGTCAACGAGGACACCGGATGCCTCAGTCCGCCCTGCTGGGTGGGTCCGGTCGGGTCGACCACGAAGTGTTCCTCGTCAAATCCGTTCCACAAGCTGCCCATCATCTCGGACTACCTGGGATCGTGCAGCGGCGGCTCGACCTGTTCCGTCATTAGCTCGGAAGCCGAGTGCGCAAGTCCATGTGTGTGGAAAAGCTCGCCGCTGCGGTGGGTCGACTTTGCCAACGTCACCCAAGATTGCATGGGATTGCAGCGTGGCGACAACAGCTGTTCGGAATCGATGGAGAACTCCGTGTGCTTTTTGGAAGACTACATGTCGACATCTACAAACATCTTCTCGGGTACGACGGGCACACAAGGAGAGCTGCATGATGGCGGCATCTACATCTGCGAGCAGTACACTGACCCGGCCACCAACACAGCCGTATACAAATGGGGGCCGCTCTTGGCCGCCGACGCTCTGCCCACCAAAGGCCACAGCCTGAAGAATCGATTGTACCCCTTCAGCGTCTCGGCGCAGGCGATGGCCACCCCCAAGCCCGCCGGCTTCCAGTGGTGCGAGAACATCGGCCAGAAGGCCTTTGACCAATTCACGAATCCTATGACCTGCCAGTGGAACGATCCTTCCCTGCCCCAGCCGCTCTGCCCCGATCCCACGCAGCAGGCCTGTCAGAGCTCGGCGAACGCCCCCGCCGCCGGCGTGTTCTCCAGCACACAAGCTCAGTGCTACGGACCCGGCACCGACCAGAACGCCACCTGCAACAGCGACATTCAGTGCCAAGGGTGCTGGATACCGGATGCGGTGCCCACAGCCTGCACCGATTCGGAATTGGATACTGTTTGCTATCCCTCCGACATGGTGTTCTCCAGCACCCAGTACCTCCGCCTCAAGGCAATCGCTGACGGTGGATACATCTGCAAGCACGAAAAAAGCAACAGCTGCTACAACCCGCCCTGCTGGGTGCCGGCTCGGGTGCCGGCCAATGTGACGACTTGCGGCACCCCCTTGCTGCTGCCGGCCGACGCCGACACAATACCCCCCTGCCCCGCCCAAGAAACGTGCGACCCGGACCAGAGCGGCGACTGGTGCAAGAGTGGCGAAACGTACAAGCAGTGCACGCAATCGGGGTCCGCCTTTGCGTTCGCTGAGACAACACCGGCCACACTGATCTACGACAATACCTGCCTGGAAGGCGGCACCTGTCCCACCAAAGGCACCGTGTGTAACGGTCCCAACAAAGACGGCGGCCTCGATCACACACGGCAGCTGATCTGCACCGAGAGCGGATGGGCGCCCATCAACCCCTCGACCTGCCAGTTCCTGGGCCAGACCTGCGAGCGCACCGTCCTCTCGTCAGCTGCCCAACCCCCGAACGAAGCAGAGATCCATCGGTACATTTGCACACCCATGAATGACGAGGGTATGACTGACGAACAACTTGCCCCGCCCCTCCTCAACAGTGGCCGGTGCAAAAACGTAGCGGGCCAGGGATGCTGGATCCGGCAGTGGCCGTCCACCGAGAACACGACTTCCGGCGCCACCGCCCCGCCCGAGGTGTGGCAGAAGATGGTGCGCACGGGGACCAACCAGGGGTGCGACGTCGCCAACCTGGGTCGCATTGTCGATGCTGGCACGCAGAACATGATCTGTATCAACGACGTCATGCGGGTGCCCCAGCTGGTACCCTCCACGAAAGTAGACCCCACAAAGGCGGGCGACCAGGTGTACATAGACGGGGAGCCGCAGTTTCAGCCGATCTGCACGCAGGCGGGGTCCAAGTACTGCCAGGGGAACAAGGGTGGCACGTCATGCGAGGCCGATGCGGTCTGCCAGAAATGCCAGGGGGGGAAGTGCGCCAGCGGCCTGGGCAAATGCACGGTGGATGCGGACTGCCAGGACCAGCAGTGCTTCCTGCCGGCGGCCGACCCGCCCTGCTGGGCGCCCTCGCCCAAGGACCCGATGATGCACTGCCCGCCGGCGGAGCTGATCAGCCGGCACTGCGGTCAAGGGGAAGATGGCGGTGATGATCTGTGTCCCGCCGCCCCCGATCTGCAGGCGGCGTGGCAGCTGCAGAAGACGCTGCCGTGCAACTTGGCCAGCCCCTCCCCGGACGCTGCGAACGTTGTCAGCGAAGGCGACTTTCTGCGCCACGACATAGGCGACCAGCACCAGTTCTTCCAGTGCGTCGGCCTGGGCGACGCCGGCCTGGTCTGGGTCCCGTACGCCAAAGAGCACCCCACGTCCCCCGCCTCCAACTGCTGCCTGCTGGATATCTCCGACGACAAGGGGTTTATTTGCAACCACCTTGGCCAAGAATGCCTACCGTTCCACCCCAATCGGTACGTGATCGGCAAGACACCACTTCCTATACACGAGGGCGATAGTTGCTTGCAGCAACCGTACTTCATCAATCCGACCTGCCAGACCAAAGCAGATGCACAAGCCATTCACGGCCAAGATGCGTCCGGCCAGTTGCTTTACGGATACGGCACCACAGCGCTCACCACGCTGCCGCCTGCACCCAAGCCCATCCCCACCTGGGACCCCGAGCTGTGCAAGAACCCAGCGCCTTCTTTAGCGGTCAGCCCCATCTCCAACAACTGCATCTGCCAGTTCTACTGCACACCGGGTGCCGACACCTATTACGGCAAGAACTACAGCTCTCCGGTACCGGCAGCCTTGGTCGCCGGGAAGGGCGAGAGCACCCTGAAGCAGTGGTGCGCCAACCAGTGCTCGGTGAACAGCGCCTGCCAGGCCAACTGCGTCCCGGACCCGGGGCAGGGCTGCTTCCACCCCGACCCGCCGCCGCCGACTGTTACGTGCCCCACGTGGGAGTGCGAGTACGCCAACCACATCTGCACGGCCGGGCCGGGGTACATCTGCAAGGCACAGAAGACCGCCCAGTGCGACGGCCCCTTCTGCTGGGTGCGGGCCAAGCACTACACGCCCGACAGCACGCCAGACCCCAAGGTGTACAACCAGGAGGGCATCCCGGGGCTGCTGACCACCTGCCCCGAAAACGAATGCTCCGTGGCGGGGCAGGTCTGCTCCGAGGGGCCGGGCTACACGTGCCTGAACAGCGTGAACACGCAGACCGGCTGCATGGAGCCGCCGTGCTGGCACCGGCTGTCCACCAGCTGCGGCAAGGTGCACACCTTTGACTACGACACTTGGGTGCAGCACCAGAGCACCTCGCTCATCTATCCGGGCGATTGCGTCTTGATTCCCTCGGCTGCCGAGTTTCCGCTGCCGCAGGCCAAGACGCCGGCGCCGGGCGCTTCGCTGGACAAGCCGATGACCACCAGCTTGGCGCAGAGCACCATCTTTCGGTACCGTGGCAGCACGCCCATCCAGTACATGCTGGTCAACCCCATGACGGCGCTGCAGGGAGAGACGCAGTGGATTGCGTTCGGCGAGGTGGAGCTCGACAACCACAAGCAGTGCTCCCCCCGGCAGAACATCGAGAAGATTCTCAACTGCCCGGGCGGCATCCGCAATCGGCCGTACCAGGACATCTATCACACCGAGCCGAACGCCGCCTACTACTGCTGCTCCACTGGAACGCTGTACGACGGCAACACCCCCGGCTCCTGCGACAATCCGAGCATTATAGATCCCCGGCTGCCCGGCGCCATCTACCCCGTGAGCAAGGCCACGCCGCAAGAAAATCCGGATCCGTCATCCGATAATGTGATTCGCCTCGGCAGCGGTCCCATGGCCAGCAATGTGGTGTTCGACTCGCTCCTGAACCTCCGGCTGTCCTTCACGAAAGATGGCCAGAGCCAGGGCCACTGCCTGCTGCTGCCATGGTCCGACAGCCCCGACAAGCAGATCCATAAAGTCACCACCTCCTCCGGCAACACCGAATATTATGCACGATACTACACCCCCCCGCCGAACCCCACCCCGCAGGAGCAGGCCATGTGCACGGTGAAGTTCGACAGCGGCACGCAGCTCCGGCTGGCACCATACGGCTGCCGCCTCTACGGCGTGCCGCCGGACCCCAGCAGCAGCTATAGCAAATTGGAACCATGCTCCAACTACGTGACTCCGCCCCCCGACTGGGGCAACGGCATGTGCTCGTCAAAAGAGTGCACCACCTGCGACCCCACCTTGGCGGCAGACAGCACCGACGGCATCGTCTGCTCCCCCCGGTGCCGCCAATGGTGCACCTGCATCTACCAGCACCTGTACGTCGACAACTCCAAGGTGTGGGAGCGTATCCTCGAGCTGGACGCCGGCCAAGGCGTCGAGAGTGGTTCCCCACAGGCCTACCAGGTGCTGAACGAAATTCCGCTCCCCGCCGCCAGAACGCTGATCTCCACCGCCCCGCCCGACAAGGCCAACCAGATCGACTGCCAGCGGCAATGCACCACCATGAACGATTGCGTTGGCTTCATCCTCGACACGAGCAAGCTGCCAGTGCAGTGCAGCTTCTACAAGGCCACCGGGACTGGCTGCCTGGACTGCGCCGCCGAGCAGAAGTGCACCTCCTCCATCGTTCAGAACCAGCAGTGGATCTACAAGAAAGAGTGCTCCTCCCCGACGCCCCCGGCGCCGACGCCCCCGGCGCCGACGCCCCCGGCGCCGACGCCCCCGGCGCCGACGCCCCCGGCGCCGACGCCCCCGGCGCCGACGCCCCCGGCGCCGACGCCCCCGGCGCCGACGCCCCCGGCGAAATAGGCGCACTGTTAGTTCCCACTGGGTGGCCACACTTCGACCATGAAGGAAGATGACGAGGATAGCTGGACAAAGCAGGTGGATACGAAGTTGCAGCTGCTGCTGGGGTCCACTACGGAGCACAGCTACTTCCGAGTGATGCATCACGGTGGGCACAAGGTGCTGTGGCACCGCCCGGAGGATTACGAGCACGCTTGTGGCGTGGAGGTGAGCGAGGAGGTCAAGAAGGAGTGGTTCCGCAAGACCGGGAAGGCGCCGCTGCGCTGGATGGTGACCGAGGATGCTGACGCCGAGGAGTGGGTGAGTGATGAGGAGCGGTGAGGGCGAGCAGGGTGCGCCACACGCCGTCGGCGGCGGCGGCGCAGCGGGGGTTGCTGTCAGAGACCTCGGCGCCGGAGGAGCGGAAGGCGAGCTTGCCCAGCACATCGTGCACTAGCATCCAGGCGGGAGCGCAGCGGCGTAGGTGGCGGAAGAGGGCCGGTGTGCGGTAGGGAGTCAAATACACGTGTTTTTCTCCTGTGTACAGCACGGCGCTGCGGAGCAGCTGTGCGGTGTCCTCCGGCCGCAGGGCCAGTACCTTGCGCAGCGGGGCGTGGATGTTTTCGTATGGAGCTCGGGGATGCCAGATGCCGGTATCCACGTAGCCCGGGTTGACCGTGACGGTCGGTACTCCTTTTTTGTGGAGCGCCAGGCTGAGACAGAGCAGCGAGAACTTGGTGTCGGCGTAGCGCTCGACAGTGGGCTGGCCCGCCGTCTCGAGGGTGATGGGCCGGCCGGTCCAGTGCTGCGCCGAGCTGACGTTGACCACCTTGCCCACTCGGCCGAGGAGTCCGTACGCCAGCAGGAAGGGCGAGAGCAGGTTGACCACCACGGTGGCGCTGAGCGCCCGGCCGCCCACCGGCACCAGCCGGCGGGTGGGGGGCACGCCCGCATTGTTGATGAGGACGTCGACGTGCGCCGGCAGCTGCGCCAGCAGCGCCCGGGTCTGCGCCAGGTCGGCGAGGTCGGCGGCCAGGCCCCGGCAGCCCGCCGGCGGCGGCTTGCCGGGGCGGCAGACGGCGTAGACGTCGTGGCCGGCTTCCGCCAGGTCCAGGGCTGCCGCCCGGCCGATGCCGCCGGTGGCGCCGGTGATGACGATGATCATGGTGTGTTGGGCGGCCGGAAAATATGTAGTTGTACATAATAAAAAGATATGGTGGTCCACGTCACGTATAATGGGGAAGACCATATTCTGTCGTGTGCAGTGTGCAATGCGTCAAATATGGAGGTTAAATACAGCACCATGTACTGCCTGAACCACAAGAAGACAGAAACGCACAGCATCTGCTGCTCGCAGATCATGATTTGCAAGGTGTGCACGCACATGATGACTTTTTTGAAGCCTTACAGTACGAATTTTAATGTATATCGCAATTCGTGTCTCAACATCAACGTCGGATATGACTCGTTTCCGATGCTCATGGCGGACGGTCGAAAAATCTACACCGGCGATGGCGAATCGGACGATTCATTAATCTGTCCTGTCTGCCGCCTGCAAGGGCCGAGGCAGAAGCATCCCTTCGACATGTACATCGACTACAGCTATTACGTACAATTTAAAGATAAGGACGATCCCCTCACCGATTATCATGTCCCGAAAAAGCCACCCAAGAGCACCACGCAAGAATTGGACAAGCGCCAAGAATCCGAAACGGGTATCACGATGGCTATCCAAAGTAAGTCGGACTTCAACATGGGAAACGTATCTGCGGGGCTGATGGCGTCGCTGCTTTTCAACTCCATCAACACGATGCTTGGCGGCGGCACGATGGTCGGGGGTGGCATCCTCGAGCAGCTGGCGTCCATCGGAGGCAAGATTGTTACCTTCTTTGTCAACCACCAGTGGATTTTTGGCGGCATGATCCTGACCATTGTCCTGTATTGCATTCATAAAACGTCTGATTCCATCATGAATTATTTCATGAAGCAGGTTGTGCGGGAGAATGTGGTGACAGGTAAGGGTACAAACGAAGATGTTCAAATTTTCCAAGAAGCCTTCGCTCCTCAATATGGCGAGATTGTACACGAGAACCTCCTCTGCAAAAATTGCGGATACATTTTCATCATGCGAAGTGTCAAATCACAGCTCGCCCTGATGAAGCGTGAAGTGATCCAAAACATCATTGCCCAAGGGCACAGCAAGCGCCGCAAATCTCGCTCACGCACCATCGAGCAGACGTACAAGTATGAGATGTTCCCGCCAGATGTCAGCTACTCCACCCTCCACCAGCTGACGCTGGCCGAGCTGCGCTTCCTGCAGACCATGGTCAACAACCCGGAGAAGGGCAGCTACCACATCATGTGGCTGTCCACCATCCTGAAAAAGGCAACCTCGCTTGCCAACAAGACCGACATCTTCAATCCGGTGTTTCATATCCGCAATCTGATCTCGGCGTCAGAGTACATCGAATTCGAAAACAAAACCGAGAAAATAGGCACGTTATTGGAACAATGCCTCCAGTTTAACGAACCATTTTGCACAAAAGAAGATGCCAGGGAAATGATGTACACCAAGCTGCGGCAGGTGGTCAACCACGCCGGAAAGTGCACCTCTTCGAGCAAGTACATCATGGACATTGGTCTCCTGAGCAACATCAAGATCGTCACCGGCAGCAAGCAGGCCGGCGCCATCCCCCGTTATCGAAAGTGTGCCTCCACGCTGTGGCGCAATCTGTATGACACCATCCACCAACTGCCCAGAACCGAGCGCTATCAAGTGGCGGAGATCAATGCACTGTGGCAGCAGCTCAGCATCCAGGTGCACATCGCCAAGAAGACCATCCACAAAAAGCACATCATGGCCGTCACCAACACACAATTTCGGAACGTCAATAAGCTGTGCGACAGGCTGGACAAATACATGGTCATCCTGCACATCAGCACCATGCTGCAACACCTTCCGCTCGAGATGTGGAGCCTGATGGAATCCATCAGCGAGTACTCCTCCAAGCTGATCAATTACAAGGGAACTTGCAAAATTGAAGACATGATCGAGCTGTACACACAAATCCGGAAAATCCAGGAGATGGAATACTACGAGATCCTGCCACCACAGATCATCGAATTGTTGCAATCCATCGAGATCGGCGCAGCTCGGAAAGCAGGTCGGAAAGTGGCGGCAGCAGCAAAGACGGTGGCAACGAAGCTTGTAGATCCGTTAGTAAAGTCGACAGGGTCGGTAATTTCGTCACTAAGATCAACACTAGGATCGTTGGGCGGCAGCACATTACCGCAAGTGCGGGCCGGTGGCAACGCCTCTGATATACTGCGAAACATGAACTACTTTAAGAGCAACACTTCCAACATCTTGTGGGAAGTGCCGCTGGAGTATTATTTGAACTTGGCACCGACACCACAGGTGGAACTGATCAAAAGTACACTAGCCAATTTACGGGCGATACTATTCCCGCCGCCGTGCCTTCTGTTCTCGTCTATCAATAGCCTGTTCGCCCACCCCAAGAACTCAAAATACGCCTACACTCACCGGGACCATAATCCGAATGACGATGAATCAATGAACGAACTCTTTGACGAGCTAATTCGTCTTCTTCGGAGTGACTCGGGCGACTCGGGTGTCTACAACTCCACCGTACTGTACGTAGTGCGGGTTCCGCCATCCAAGGCTCAGTTGTTTATCCGCTGCCCTCTGGGGGACGAAACCCTCACTGTATTTGATGTGCCGAGGGACGACATATTTTGCCACTCCTGCAAGATATCAGATGCAGCGTTCAAGATAGCATTAAAGGATTTGATTCTTAACACATACACGGAATCCCCAGCCACTGTCAAGTGGGAGGACAAGCAATTCACACTCGACTACCCCCAGTACAGCAAGACATGGTTAGTCATCAAGTGCAACTACAACCCCATTCTGATTACAGAATATGTGAAGTTACCAAAATACGGTAACTATCCCTTGTGCATGACTCTGAAATGGTCCACCGCATTGCAAGACCACACTCTGACGTTCAAATATTCGACGGCTTTTGTCGCCAAGTTTAAGGTCTGGAAGTGTGGCAAAGTGGGAAGCCGTACTTGGCCCACATGGAATGGCCCGTTTGGCCCTGATACATCAACTGACTACAAAAGTTTTGCCCTCTTTCATCACGTAACAGATCATGAAGACATCCACCAACATACAGTATACGAAGCTAACAAGCTTGGCATCGAGGGCACCGGACACTACCTTGTATTGCAGACATACAGCAACGACTATCCATGCGGCAACTTGGAGAAAGTGTACAACATTACGAATCCGCCGGTGTGGGGGGGCGGCACCACATTGACACTGCCTGTCGGATTGCAAACTATTGTGTGCAAGAAGGTGGAATGTATACCCGCAGAAGACACGCTGGAGATTGTGGATCCCGAGCGGGATCACAACACTGTCATCTATCTCAACTACCCTGCGTTCCGCCATGCCAGTACACATCATCTGTGGCTCGGCGATAACCCAGATAACCCATCGGGACCTCGCCTCGTGCTCCAGTGGCTGGGCAGCCAGAACATGATCCCGGCGCCCAGCCAGAACATCCCGGCGCCCAGCCAGAACAGTGGCTACCCTAGTCAAGCTCTATTTCAGGTGATACCACCACGCAACGCCGCCAAGAAGGATAAGAGATTCGCAGATACCACGGCGGATGTGAAGGCGGCGCAGTGGAAGCTCCTCATCACAGAAGGTCTCCATCATGATGAGCTGATGACCAGCATCTTGCACATACTAGACGGCGTCAACATGGGCTCCCGATTTTCCATACCGAAACTGGCTCTTTTCATAGGCGCTACACCACAGTTTATGCAAACGAACCTCAAGCACCTCTATGATGGGTTGAAGGCGATACACTTCATCACGCAGGGCATTTACGCCAGCATCCGCATACTCGAGCAGAAGACCACGCAAGAGGGTATTTCCGATTACTGGCAGCTCGAGCAGGGCAAAGTCGATGAGTTCTGGACCAAAGTGCAAGAATTCAATTCGAAAGCGGGCGACTGGCGGAACCGGTACATGACCGCTCTGAGCTCGTACACCACACCCCAAGTCATCCCAGAGACGGGCTACTCAGGACTGAATCAGGAAGAGACTGTCGCCAACATGGTACACGACTACAAGATCATGCTCGACCACATCATGCCCCCCGAATGGGCACAGTTCATCTCCACCTTGGACTCCAAGGGCACATTAGAGTTGGTCCCGCCCGGGTCACCGAAATCGGAATCCAGCGAACAATTTGAATACACCATCGACACTGCGCAGGAACAGCTGCACGTCATTTCCAAGAAAGCGCAGTACCTGCTGCTAACACACTTCAAGTATCCTTGGATGACAGCTGCCACAACTATCGATATCCATCAGTCTGGCGAGAACCGCTTATCCTTCGCAGATCAGATCAGTGCATGGGACCAGGTAAATTCTAGTGCGGAGGAACCAAGCGTCGCAAATGATCAAATTCTGTACCTGACCAAGTACACACATGGTAACAACCAAGTTAACCCCGTGATGCGCATCCCCATTTATGGACACCAAAAATGGGAAGTCGCCTTCATCGACTCCACAATCACCTGGCAGGATGCCTACGAGCATATGCCACCGGACATGTTATACATTGAGCTGGGGAGAGACGGGCCAATCATCCAGCGCTTCAAAATCCATGAGCAGACGGAGACAACATTTAAGGCGAAAGGAGCAGCGGCGGGAAGTCAACATCAGACAGAAGAACAGGCGGCGGCGAGAATTCCACAACAGAAGGAAAAAGCGCTAGAAGCGCTAGAAAATCATACGGCGACAGCGAATGCACAGGCACAACAGCAGGTGGAAGACATACAGAAATTACTGGAGAAACCGACTATACAAGAATCGAAAATTAAAAACCTTATAAAGAATATTCACAAACTTGAGAAGAGTTACACAATTCGTCCTTCAGCTGAACAGCTAGAACAACAGCTTGAACATAAGTTGAAGACGAAGACGAAGGCGATGGCGATGGCGAAGGCGAAAAATCTGGCGGAAGAATCAATTCAGTTCAAACAACAACAAGCTGCAAAAGCTGCAAAAGAACAAGCTGCAAAGGCGGCAGAAGCACGACGACAAGCTGCACAAGCTGCAAAAGAACAAGCTGCAAAGGCGGCAAAAGCACGACAAGATGCAGAGGCGGCAAATGCACTACAACAAGCTGCACACACAGAACAAGCTGCACTACCAAAACCAACACAAACTGCACTAAAACACGCTCCACAAACTGAACTAAAACACGCTCCACAAACTGCAGGTATGGGTGGGGGCGGACCCAGACCCGGACCGGCCGGCGAGCTTGCTAGCAAAGCTCACAGTGGTCCCATGTTGTTGGGCACGGGTCTGCTGTGCTTCTTCCATGAGGAGGGGGGGGGCTCTGCTGAAGATGCTGCTCGGAACGCCGTGGTCGAGATGTTTCGGAATCGCATGACACCCGAGCAGCGAAATGCATCGCTACTGCATCCGTTTGTGAAGGAAACGATTACAATGAAGGAGACCATCCACATGGACCGGGTGGGGCGCTCCAGTCACAGAGAGGCCGGAGGCAGCGAGATGAACCTTCTGGAAGAGCGGCATGAAACGTCGGGTTCCGATATCAATAAGCGGATGTTTGTGCGCAACTTATGTGGCATTATGGACGATGTGATGTACATCCAGCGGCGGAGCATCTTCTTCGTGATCAACATCATGAACTTTCTGATCCAGATCTGCCGACTGACCATCACAGAAGAGTTCGTGAAGAATAAAGACGACATCATGGCCAAGTTGGAGATCAATACAGAGGAATATGAAACGTTTCAGAAGAAGATGCTGCAGAGCCGCACCTATACTCCCTTCAACCATTCCAAGCTGACTGGCATTTTGCGTGTCGAAGCGACCGACCACCCTGTCCTCACAGACGATGCGATCTGGATGATTCGCCGCAACCGATTTGCAGCGACAGACTGGAACGTCCATAAATTCCACATGTGCAACTTGTGCGGCTGGTCCACCTTCAAGATGTCGGTGAAGTTGCAAAACATCTACAGCAAGCTGGTCGGCAAGCTGCTGCAGCAGCCGCTGGAGACCACCTTCTTGAAATCCATCAAGAAGAAAATGAAGTACAGCGTGCGCTGGATGCTCAACCACCTGTTCAAAACCGGCGATTGTGTCATGTGCTACCACTGCATCAACTGTGGGTACGAAGTACAGTTCAAGCTGAATTTCAACATGGGCGTCGGCCTCTTGAAAACCATCTTCGGCGGCATGATGTACATACCGCACAAACTGCTGTCGCTAATGCCCAACGCCAAACAGTACCTCCGAAGTAACGTTCAACATTACGAGATATTCAAGAAGTCCTCCTCCACCAACACCCAGTTGATCTTGAATAACGATACACTCTTGAAGAAGATGATTCAGAATATGATGAAGATGCGAAAGACACCCGACACAACGTCAGTCGACCTGTCTCACAATCCTGACCTCGAGGAGTACAACAAGGCGGTGCTGCCATTCCAGCCAGTCGGCGCACAGAGTGTAGTCTACAACCGGAAGCACCACAGGAAGATCGATCAGGAACACCAAGAAGACATATATAAACGCACCAACCAAAATATGAAGAAGCACCGGACGAAGGTGGCGGAGGCAAATGCAGAGCAAGCGGCAAAGACGGCGGCGGAGGAGAAGAAGGCGACGAACATGAAGGCGAAGGCGGAGAAGGCGGCGAAGGC
>Ga0233412_10000456_pt1 | contig 23826 bp, 23 predicted proteins | sample Na_anoxic_4_MG_FD_180667 | JGI IMG/M metagenome (GOLD analysis project Ga0233412, IMG submission 180667) | Seawater microbial communities from Saanich Inlet, British Columbia, Canada - Na_anoxic_4_MG | ecosystem: Environmental > Aquatic > Marine > Inlet | place: Canada: British Columbia...
CGTGGGAACAATTAGGCGACGACATAGATGGAGAAGCAGCAACAGATTCTTCAGGATGGTCAGTATCATTAAGTGCAGATGGATCAATTGTCGCAATTGGGGCATGGGGCAATGATGGAGAAACAGGTAATGCATCTGATAATATAGGTCATGTCCGAGTATATAATTATAATGGAACATCGTGGGAACAATTAGGCGACGACATAGATGGAGAAGCAGACGATGATTATTCAGGAAACTCAGTATCATTAAGTAGTGATGGATCAATAGTCGCAATTGGGGCAGATTTTAATGATGGCAATGGTCAAAATTCAGGTCATGTCCGAGTATTTAAATTAAAAGATGCAACACCACCAGTAATTACACTAAATGGTGAAACATTAGTAGTTCACGAAGCAGGAACACCATATAATGATCCAGGTGCAACAGCAACAGATTCAGTAGATGGTGACCTAACAGCTAGTATTACAAAAACAGTATCAGGACCAGGATCAGGATCAGGATCAGGATCAGGATCAGTAAATGTAGATCAAGTAGGAACATATACAATTACATACACAGTATCAGATGCAGCAGGAAATACAACAACAACAGAAAGAATAGTTGTAGTAAGTGATGCAGAAATAAATCCAAATATGGACTGGTTTCAAATAGGCCAAGACATAGATGGAGAAGCAGCAGGTGATTTATCAGGATACTCAGTATCATTAAGTGCAGATGGATCAATTGTCGCAATTGGGGCATTATATAATGATGGTGTTAATGGTGAAGATTCAGGTCATGTCCGAGTATATCAATTCAATGGATCATCATGGGTACAATTAGGCCAAGACATAGATGGAGAAGAAGGTGATTATTCAGCATGGTCAGTATCATTAAGTGCAGATGGATCAATTGTCGCAATTGGGGCACCATATAATGGCAATGATGAAGATTCAGGTCATGTCCGAGTATATCAATATAATGGAACATCATGGTCACAATTAGGCCAAGACATAGATGGAGAAGCAGAAGCTGATGAATCAGGATTTTCAGTATCATTAAGTGCAGATGGATCAATTGTAGCAATTGGGGCAAGATATAATGATGGTGTTAATGGTGAAGATTCAGGTCATGTCCGAGTATATCATTATAATGGAACATCATGGTCACAATTAGGCCAAGACATAGATGGTGAAGATGTAGGTGATCAATCAGGATATTCAGTATCATTAAGTGCAGATGGATCAATTGTCGCAATTGGTGCATATTTAAATGATGGTGTTAATGGTCAAAATTCAGGTCATGTCCGAGTATATCAATATAGCAGTGACAGTAATTCATGGACACAATTAGGCCAAGACATAGATGGAGAAGCAGCAACAGATTCTTCAGGAATTTCAGTATCATTAAGTGCAGATGGATCAATTGTCGCAATTGGGGCAGATCTAAATGATGGCAATGGTAATAGATCAGGTCATGTCCGAGTATATAATTATAATGGAACATCGTGGGAACAATTAGGCGACGACATAGATGGAGAAGCAGACTATGATTATTCAGGATACCCAGTATCATTAAGTGCAGATGGATCAATTGTCGCAATTGGGGCATATCAAAATGATGGCAATGGTGTAGATTCAGGTCATGTCCGAGTATATCAATATAGTAATAACAGTAATTCATGGTCACAAATAAATGGTGACATAGATGGTGAAGGAGCAGGTGATTATTCAGGATGGTCAGTATCATTAAGTAGTGATGGATCAATAGTCGCAATTGGAGCATATTATAATGATGACAATGGTCAATATTCAGGTCATGTCCGAGTATTTAAATTAAAAGATACAACACCACCAGTAATTACACTAAATGGTGAAACATCAGTAGTTCACGAAGAAGGAACACCATATAATGATCCAGGTGCAACAGCAACAGATTCAGTAGATGGTGACCTAACAGCTAGTATTACAAAAACAGTATCAGGACCAGGACCAGGATCAGGATCAGTAGATGTAAATCAAGTAGGAACATATACAATTACATACACAGTATCAGATGCAGCAGGAAATACAACAACAACATAAAGAATAGTTGTAGTATTTGATGCAACACCACCGGTAATTACACTAAATGGTGATGCATTAGTAGTTCACGAAGCAGAAACACCATATACAGATCAAGGAGCAACAGCAACAGATACAGTAGATGGTGACCTAACAGCTAGTATTATAACAACAGGAACAGTAGATGTAGATCAAGTAGGAACATATACAATTACATACACAGTGGAAGACGCAGCAGGAAATACAACAATTTTAACAAGAACCGTAATAGTAGAAGATACAACACCACCGGTAATTACACTAAATGGTGATGCAACTATTTATCATACAATCGGGAAGCCATATAAGGATAAAGGTTCCACAGCTTTTGATAATTATGACGGTGATTTAACAAAAGATATAATTATAACTAATGAAGTAAATGATCAAGAAATAGGTGAATATATAGTAAAATATAATGTATCAGATTCATCTGGAAACAAAGCAATAGAGGTAATAAGAACAGTAATAATTCAAGCTAGAACACATAATTGTTTAAAGTATGATTGTGATGAAACTTGTAATCCATGTTGCCGTAATAAAAATATATGTACAAAAACTAAAAAAACAAATGATGATAGATTAAGAGAAGCAATAAATAAAGCTTATAAAGAAAAGGTTGAGAGATGTAAATCTTATTTAGATAATATATTACCAATGGATTTTAATGGATTAAATAATAATAATGATAAAAAGAAAGTTATAAAATTATACTTCAAAAATAATATTGGTGAAAAATTAATAAACTTTTATGGTAAATTACAAAAAAGTTGGTATTACGAAAAAAATAAAAAAGGATATTTATCAGTTAAAGTAAATTGGGAAAATAGAGATAAAATTAAAATAATAAAATCAACAAGGTTTACAAATGTAAAAATTAAGAATAAAGTATTAAAATATGGAACAGAATTTATACCGAGTGAAACTGTAATCTTTCTTAAATTACTAAATAATAATTCTAAACTAAAAAGAATAATTGATTTATATGCAAAATTTAAACAAGACGTAATGATATATAAAAATAATTTAAGAAGAGGAATCTTTTCAAAAAGTTATCTTAAAGAATGGTTAGAAGATCCATTATTTAATTAAATATATTATAAAGATAATTTGATAAAAATATTTAATGAAATATTTTTATCTAAAAAAATTTGTTACTAGTCAAGATAATGAAAAAAAAGAAAAAGAAAACTATTGTGATTGTGTAGATCACTATAATGAATGGTATGATTGTATTAAAAAAAATAGATCATTAAAAATTGAAGATTATTGTTTAAAATTAAAAATTGAATATTTACGATGTTTGAATAAAAATAAATAATTAAAATATATGACATGCTTTTGGAATGCAATTATATCATCTTTAAAAGATGAAGATAAAAAAATATTAAATGTTAATGGAAGAATTTTTCCGAAAAGAATGGTAGAAATATTAAAAAGTAAAAATCAGGAAACAAATAATGTAACATGGAATAATGAAAAATTAAAAGAACGACAAATTAAAGAAAATATTGAACATATTAAAGAATTAGATATAAATAAAATAAATAATGGTTATTTATGTTCAACATGTGATCCTTTTTTAATACTGTTAGCAGAGACACTGAAAGTGAAGATTAAACATAATTATAATGGCACAGTAATTATATATAATAATATAGAAAAAGAAAGAAGAACAATAAATCTTTGTTCAGACAGAGGTCACATATGGAGCTGTTAATATACAAAATAAAATTAAAAAGTCATATCAATGAAATTAATTTTATATTCAATTGCCATTTGTTTTGATTTTTCTTCACCAAATTTATTAACACTAAATTTTTTGTTTATTTTTTTTCCATGAAAATCGTTACCTTTAACCTGCCAATATTCATAGTCTTTATAATTTCCTCTGTAAATACAAGAATGACCACTTGTATTGTCTTTTCTCAATTTATATTTAATTTTATTATTTAAATTATTATTATTCAATGTAATATTATTTAATAACATTAAATTATTTTTTCTATTATCAAGTGTATTACTATTTTTATGATTTACATCTTTTGATTTAGTAATATAATTATGAAATTTTTTATATTCCTTTTTATTAATATCTTTCCTTTCATTTTTTGGTGATAGTGTAATTGCATATTTAATATATTTACCTCTACTAACATTCCAAATATATTTATCTACAAAATTCAAATCATTTACATCAGCTAAAAACCAAATATTTTTACCTAAATATATATTTAATTCATTATCATTTACATAATACTTATTTTTTACTAAATTATTTTTTATACCCCAATCTTTTTTATATTTTATAATTTCATTTTTTGCTTTTTCTTTTGTTTTATTTTCTCCAAATTTAATTTCATGTATTTTGTGTTTACAAGAATTTTTATAGACCATAAATATATATTTCGATTTATATTCAATTATTGACCCAGGATATTTTTTTAAATTACTTGGATAAAGTAATGGTCCAACCATATTAATATAGGTATATATAAACTATATATATTATTTTATATAGTTTATAATTTAAAAATTAATATTTAAAAATTAATATTTAAAAATTAATATTTATAATATTAAAATAAATATATTAAAACAAACATATTAAAATAAATATTATAAATACTTAATTTCCCATATGTTGAGGTGCCAATGCTAATTTAAGTGTTCCCAAACTACCAACAACAAATTGAATAACAATTGGAAAATCATTTTTCATATATAACTCAATAGAATTACATAAATTAGTACATTTTGTAAATAGCACTAAATGTTTGAGATTGTAATACCCTTGAATAACTTCATTATTATTTGTTTTTAAAAATGAAATACCACTTGACGTCTCACCATGAACAGTTTCTTGTGATGCAAAATCTCCCTTACATGAAAAAATCAACTGTTGTCCAACACTTTTAATTTCAATTGTGTCTGATAAATTATGCATATCTCTACATATCTTTTGAAAGTCTTGTGCCGGCATTGTAATAATAGATTCAAATGATTGTGATGGAATCTGAAAATTATCCTCATTTAAATCCATCAAATTCAATGAAAAAACTGTTCTTCTATTTTTATCACAATTTTCCATCTTAATATTAAGAATATTTGTGTTTTCATCAGTAATAAATAATGATAGTGTATCATTATTGGTCATAGTTTTAATTAATTTAAAAAAATTAATCATACTAACACCAATAACTAATCTATCATCACATTTATAATATTCAAATTTAGATGCATCTAATTTAAGATGTACTAATACTGTCTGTGACGGGTCCATAGCAACAATTTTTAAGCCAGATGAATCAAATGTCAGATTTGCATCGGTTAGAATTTCCTTTAATGCCTCAATTAATACCTTAAATGAATTAGTTTGTACTGTTTTTAATTCTAATATTTTACTCATATAGTAAAAAAATAGCTTGATATCTTTAAATACTTATTTAAAAATATAATATTATATATATATATATATATATATATAAAATGACTGTTGAATATAATAAAAAATATTTAATTGGGGGTATGGCTGTTATTACTGTTAGTATTGCAGTTTTAAATTTATTTAAAATTGTACAAATACCATCTTTACCATGCAATAATATTAGCAAAGAAGTAGAAGACAATGACACAAGCAAAAATAATAATACTGATACTATCTAATTCATCAAATCCAATAATGAAAATCTAATTATCTTTGAAGAATTCTTTATTATAATTGAATTTATAAAATTATATGCATCTTTTGTTTGATCTAACATTTTTGCACCAGTTATTACAACAGAACCTGTTTTAAAAACTGCAATTGTAACCTTTTTACATCTATTTAATCCCAATCCATCCTTATTCTTACCTTTTCCTGTGCATTCTTTATCATGACAATGACATTTACCGTCTTTACTTTTATTCAATATATTCCAGATGTAACTTATTTTAACACCTTGGTATCTATCTGGTTCATATGATACATACAAATTATAATCATTTTTGACAATTGAAAATAATTTATTTGCATCAATTTTATAACCAATACTATAATTAGCATTAATCATTGTAATCTGATAATCATCTACATCTAATTCAGTAATATCAGATTCTGAAACTTCACTATATTTCTTAATTTCGTTTACAAGCAATCTTATTGCAACTAAACCACTATCAGGTGTCTTACAACCTGTCATTGTAACACTACTATTTTTAAATAATTTTATATTAACATTAGAGTTATCAATACTCTTTACTATAATTGAACAACAATTAAAGAATTTTGATTTCTTTTTCTTATATTTTTTTTTCTTCAATAAATTAATATCTAAATTATTATATGTTATTCCAAAATACGGTAAATTTACTGTATCATTACCAAAAGTTACTAAATTCTTATATATTATATTTGATAGTTTTTCAATATTAATAGGTAATGTTAATTTTGCTTTTGCCGAATGTGTCGAAACTTTAAATTTTGTTGGCTTTATTTCTATATTATCGATATTTTTATTCATATCCATAAATTGTTTAATTTTTAAATCAATCGTTTCATCGTTTAAATTATCTTTATTTACTAATGAACTCATTACACTTTAAATAGATGTATTAGTCTTTAAATACTTTTATTTTCAATTTTTATAAATATATATTTATATTATATTCTTACATTTTACTCTAACTTCACCTAAAACATCATTACAATTGTAAGTTGAAATTGTATCATTTTGATAAATCATATTTTTCTTTTTACATTTTTTATTGTAATCTTCATAAGAATCATTTGGATTATATTTAAAACATTCTGAATAATTCTTATAATTTGTGGGTTGAACACTACATTTATATCTAACTTGACCAATAGGACAATTATAAGCCCCAACTGAATCTAAATCAACACTAGTATTTATATTTTTTTCTTTACAAATATTATTCAAATCATTTATATTAAATTTAGAATTATTATTAAAACAATCTGTATATAGATAATATTTATTTATATTATTTGATATATCCTTAGAACAATTAGCAATAGAATAACCAAAATCATTATCAACAGGACTAATACTTGCGGCATTATATGCTAAACCATTTGTATATTTACACCAGTAATCAAAATTATCTCTTGTTGGTTTTTTTAAAGAATTTGTAATATCTACTTTACCTACTTTATATTTTGGAAATTCAGTTGTACTTTTTGTTTCAATATTGTATTTATTAACAGCTAATATCTGTTGTTTTTTATTATTAACTTTATTATTAACTTTATTATTTTTTACACTTCCTACTTTTTTATTTTTATCAATTGATTTACATCTTTTAATACACTTACCATTTTTTGCAAATCCTAATTCATTATTTTGTGTCATACACGGTCCATTAAAATTTACAGGTAATTTTGAATCTTTATTTTCACAAAAACATTCCATAATATATTTTACTTTATCAGAATCATCACTTAAATTATATAAGTAAATAACTATAACAATTGCAACTATAACAATAAATAAAAGACCTAACCTATAATCAACTAAACCCAATGTTGATAAATAAAATAAGGAAGATAATATAGCAAATACGATTGAAGAATATATCATAACAAATATTGATTTTGAACTATTATTGCTAATATTTAAAATAAAGAAATAAATAATTAAAAATGAATTAACAAAGTAAATAAATAAAGGTTTTGAAAAATATAAGAAAATATTAATTAATACCACTATAATAAAAATAAAAAAATATATAAAACTACCATTAAAAAGGCTTAATGATACATCTTTAATATATTGTATATAATTTAGAAATAAACCAAGTGATAAAATTAAAAATAGAATAATTGTATAATTTAAATATTTATTCATATACTATTATTGAATGATATTTTTTTTGAATTCATAAATCCATTCTAACGTTAAATTATTTTTTTCAAATTTGTCAGGAATTGTATTTAATAAATGATTTGACTTAATATCTAATAAACATATTATTTTAAAAAATATTTTTAATTTATTAAAAACTTTTTTATCATGATTTAATAATATATTTGTTATATAAATTACATTTTTATAAAATTTTTTATAATTCTTATAATTTTTCAATACTTCTATATCATAAACCAGATTATTTAATCTATTATTAATTTTATTATGTATATTGAATAATATATTATTACAATCATCTTTTTTACTGTATATATAATTATTTTTCTTTAATAATTTAGAAAAATGTTCACGACAAACAGGACATGGTAAAATATATTCTAATGAAAAAATTAAATCTCTGAATATATCTACATGTTCATTTTCAATATTTAAAGATATAAAATGTAAAATATACCAAAAATATTTTCCCCAGTATTTAGTATCAACTTCAAGCATATATATAACGTTAATAAATAAAAATTTAATTATTATACTTATTTATGTACATATTATTTAATAATAATAATATAACTATTAATAATATTAATATAAAATACAAAGGTAAAATATTTATTATTTATAATGAAAATAGCTATATAGAAATAAATGAAAATGAAATGAATGAATATATAATGAAATATAAAAACATAATAATATTGACAACAAGCGAAGCAGTTGCACAAGTGACAACAAGCGAAGCAGTTGCACAAGTGACAACAAGCGAAGCAGTTGCACAAGTGACAACAAGCGAAGCAGTTGCACAAGTGACAACAAGCGAAGCAGTTGCACAAGTGACAACAAGCGAAGGAATTTCAAAAAATAATCAAGATCTATGTAAGATACTAAAAAATATTAAATTAGAATTAAATAAAAAATGCAATATTTTAATAGATTTAAAAGTTATAAAAAATAATTATATAGTAAATTACTTAATAGCTGACAATATTAAATATAAAAAAATATTTGATATATATGATAATATAAATATAATATTTAATAATACAAAACAAGATAATATTAATTTTGTAAGTAAATACCATAATTTATTAAAAAAATATAAAAAAAAAGTTAAAGATAATAAAAAATATAATGATATCGTAAATAAAATTCAATGCACATTAAATAATTTCAAATTTAATGATTTAAAAATTAATATAGATAATAATATTAACAAAATATTAGAAGATATCTCAAAAGATAAAGCTTTAATTGAAATAAGAATGAAGAAAAAAAATAAAATATATGACTTAAAAAGTAATATAAATGACAAATTAAAAAAAATAAAATCAAATGAATTAATAATAGAATATAAAAAAATAATAAAATATTTAGATAAAATATTACAATATGATGAAGATATTAATAATGATTATATACAAAAAATAATAAATAATATAAACAGGAAACAAATATCTGTAAATATGATTACAAAATTAAAAATAGAAAAAAGAAAATTAAAAAATAGTATTTATTACAACGAAATAAAAGATATTAATATTGATAAGTTAGAAACTAAGATTGACTACTACAAATATTATCAATTATTTAAAAAAATAGATAAATAAGTATTTATTTTATATGAAATATATATAAAATATATATATGAAAACTATAATTGATATAGATTCTGAAAATATAGTTTTAGATAATATTGAAGATTTATATATATGTGAAAATATTAATGATGTAATTGGAATAACAATAAATGAGGTAATTAAATCAACTATTTTAGATTATAATATGATAGAAAAATTTGTAAAAGATAATAAAAATATAATAATTATAACAAATACCGATTATTTTAATAAATATAAAAATTACTTTATAAATATAACTAAAAAATTTAGTATTAAATGTGTAAAAACAAGTATGATTATACATATAAATTTTTTAAATAATAGTATTAATAGTGAAATACATATAGGTAATGTTAATACTATTGAAATTAATAATCATATTAAATATGATGATAAAATTAGTAAATTATTTTATAATATAGAAGAAAATATGATTATAAAAAAAAGTGAATTGGAATTATTAAAGAATAAGTATAAAGATCTTATTAAAAATAGTTATGACAAAAATAGTAAAGATAAATACATAAATATATTAAATGTAATAAATAATTCATATAATAGTTTGATAAATCATAATATAGTAATAAATTATAAAAATAAAATAAATGAACTTTTGGATAATGAAGTAAATGTTAAAGATGCTGAAAAAAATAATGAAAAAATATTTAATAAATATTCTAAATATGTTATAAATAATTATAAAGAGGATATACAGAAGTTAAATAATTTAAAAAAGTTTGGTAAAGATATTAATAAAATTAATATAAAATATCAAAAAAGTTTTAAAAAAGTATTAAATATAGATAAGAAATTAGATAGAATTATAAAAATATCGAATAAAATAAAAAATATTAATGACTCAGAAGTTAATATAATAAAAGAAAAAATTAAAGAATATTTAATTGCAATAAGTTTTGATTACAAAGAAGAATATAAACATATATTTAAATTTTATTCAAAATATAAAAATTCAAATGAAGTTAACAGAACAAATATAAATTTAGCTTTTTTACTAAAAATTAAAGAATATATATTTCAAATAAAAAGAAAAATAAAATTACACTATATTGAAGATATAAAGAATAATATTAATTTTGATATTAATCTTATAAACACAGAAATTAAGCGAGTTAAATCAAAAGAATTAAATAAAAATATAAATGATTTATCAAATAATTATAATGAAATTTTTGAAAATTTAATTAAATTAAAAATAAATGACGATGATAAGGAATTAAACTTTTTAATAAATAAAATAAATAAAGATAATAATGATATTAATATAAAATTATTAGAAGACACAAGAATATTAAAAAATTATAATAGTAAATTAAAAGAATATATTAATAGGAAAGAAATATACAATATATATGATAAAGATCAAATGTATGATAATGTAATTAATAAAATTAATATGAAACAAAAAGAATATATTGAAATTAAAAATAACATAAATGAAGGTAAATTTTACAAATTAGTTAATAGAATAAATGATTATAAAAACAAGATAAAATTAGAAAATGATTATAAAAACAAGATAAAATTAGAATATGATTATAAAAACAATATAAAATTAGAAATACAAGAGGAAAAAGAAAATAATTTAAAAAAAAAAATCAACTATTATAAAAAAAATAATGCTAATTTAGAAAGGATTAAAACAAATGAAAAAAATTATCGTGAATATTTACTAAATATTAATAAAAATTTAAATGATACAAATAAAAAAGTAGTTAAGGTAATTAATAAAAAAAGAAAATATTATCTTAAAGATAATTCGTTTCAAAATACTAAAACATTAACTATTTGGTAATTATATGATTAATATTAAAATCAATAATAATAAAAAAATATTAAAAATAAATGATAATGAGATTGATTTTACATATAATCCAATTAAAATAAAAAATAATGGTATAATTATTGATAAGGATAATGATAAAGAATATAATATATATAAATTAGAATTGAATGAAGATAATAAAATACAATTAATATATAAATCATTAGATGAATATAAATTAATAGATGTATATGCGTCTGAAATAGAATATGAAATAGAAAAGACAAAAGTTTATGTAGTAATATCATTAAAGTCTAATTTAAGTATAGATACAATTATAAAAAATGTTTTAAGACAAGATTATCCTAATAAATATATAATACTTATATTGAATAATTATAAGATTGATGAAAAAGAATTAGAATATATAAATAAGATATCAAGTATAAAGATAATTGAAAATAAAGAAAAACTAAAAGTGAAAATAAATAAAAAAGGGAAAACAATAATATATTTTGAAGAAAATATTGAATATGATTATGATTATATATCAAATTTAGTTAATATAAAAAATAGTAAAGAAATTAATTTAATTTATAAAAATTATGAAATATGTCAATACAATAAAAAAAAATATATTATAAAAGTTAAAGATAAACTATTATTAGAATCAGATACAAATGATACAAATGATACAAAAAAATATTATAACAATGGTTGTATTAAAATAGTTAAAAATAAAATAATTAAAAATAAAAATATAGTATTCTATGAAAATTCTGATATAAATTTAATTGATGAATACTATAAATATTCAGAGATTAATTATATATTTGATAAAATATATATATTAAATTTAGAAAGAAGGAATATTAAGAGAGAAAGAATGATAAAAATAATGAATAAATATAATATAAAATATGAAATAGTATACGGAGAAGATAATAAAGATTTTATTAATCAGAATAAATACAAAAGAGATGTATTTAATAAAAAAATTAATATTGGTGAATATTGTTGTTCTAAATCAATGATAAAAATTTTAAATGATGCAAAAAAAAATAAATTTAAAAAAATATTAATATTTGAAGATGATATATTATTATCAAAAGATTTTGAAAAAAATATAATTGAAATATTACAAAATAAAGATATAAAAAAAAATAGATGGAAATTATTATTTTTGGGATCGTCTGATAAGATTGAAAACATAGATAAAAAAGTAAATAAAAATAATACTAATTGCCAGATTTATAAAGTTAATAATAAAATTAGTGGTGCATTTGCAATAGGAATATCTATGGATATTGCGGATCAAATAATCATTGAAGCTAAAAAGTATATAAGTCCATTTGACCTTAATCCATTAAGAAAAATAATTACTAATTATGATTGTTATTGTATATATCCAAATTTAGTTATAGCAGATGTTACAGAAAGTGATATAAGAGATAATAATAAAAATAGTAATTGGGAAAAAAGATGTAATTGGGATTATTCAAATTATAATTAAATTTATAATAATATATATTATAATAATAGTATAATATGTCAAATAATATGTCAAATAATATAAAAAAAACAGATATTGATGCATTTAGCATAATAAATATTTATACAAGTAATGATACAAAAGTACAATCAAAAGGTCCACAAGATTTAATACCAAAGATATGTAAAAATGGGGAAATATATTGTGCAATACCAAGTTTAAAATATGGTGGTAATGCAGGCAATTGTTTAGATATTTGTGGTAAAGAAATATGTTCTCAAAATAAAGAAAAAACAGTGGAAGATTTAGAGAATAAAAAAAAGATATGTTGTAATGAAAAATTACCACCAAATAATTTATTTGCAGGAATTAATCCTATAAATTTTAAAATATTAAAGAAGGAATCTGCATGTTTAGTATACGGATTATCCACTGTATATACATCCACCTTAGCAATGTATTCGGGTAGATTAATTCAAAATAATATTGAAATACCTCAAAAATGGTTTAATGGTTTATATATAAATAAGATTAATATAAATAATATTATACCAAATATATTTCGCAAAATAGATTCATTTTACAATATACCAATAATTAATCCAAATACAATAACATTAAACCCTATTAGTAATAATGATTTAAATAATTTCTATTTTAATCCAAACATAATAAAAAAACAGAAAATTAAATATATATTATATTATGGATTAGATTTTAATATAAATATATATAAACAAATAAAAAAAAATTCAATAAATTTTAATAAAGATATAGATATAGAAAGTAATTTTCATAATTGGATTACAGGTAAATATAGAAATATTCCTATTGCTACATGGTTGTATAATAATAATTTTTATATTTATAGAGATTTATTCAAAGTTGGAAAAAAAAAGAGAAAAGATTATAAATATATAAATTATCTTAATTATAAATTAAGAAATAATAAGATATCATTACTTAATAGATTAATAAATTTTTTTGAAATTTTAAAAAAAGCAAATGAATATGAAAAAAAAAATAAGAATATTTGCGCATATACACCAAAATGGGATTATACATTTCAATGTAATTTAATTAACAAGAAAATAATTAATGATAATAATAATAAAAAAAAAATTAAAAGATGTAAAAATCAAGAAATATCTATGGATACTCCTGAAGATACTACTGAAGATACTATTAAATATTATTGTAGTAATGAAAATAATGAAAATAATAAAAATAATGATAATAATGATAATAATATATGTAATACAATTACAAAAGACTTATTTAATCATTGGACTTTATATAATAGAATAAATTGGCCTAAAACACCAAGTAAAGAATTAAGTTCTTTCTTTCAGTTAATATTAGATTCAAATATAAATGAAATTAGTAAAATCATACAATATGCAGCTGAGGTAAAAAATGATATTGAGACAGAAAATAAATATATGAAAAAGGGAATGACATATTATCCAAAATATAATCCATTTCATATAAATAAGATAATAGGTAAAACAATAAAACAGTATACAGCAAGAGTTGCTTGGCCGAATGGTAGTGGATTATCATATAATGGAAATAATGAAATAACATTATCTTGAAAAATAATGTTAAAAATAAATTATAAAAATATATACTTAAAATAGTAATATATTATGGATAATATTAGATATGCATTTAATATATATTATTATTATACAATTGCATCTGTAAGTTTGAATGCTATATATTATAGCTATCAAGGAATAAAATTTATAAAATATGGTAATAATTTATATTATAAATTAGTTTCTAAAAATAATGATGATGAAGAAATTGAAGAAATTGAAGAAGAATTTGATATATTAGAAAATATAAAAATTATAAATGAATTAGAAATGACCTAATCAAATTTAACAACTAAATTTGGTTCTTTTATAATTTTATTTAATTTAATGATTTTATATGAAAGATACTTTTTTCCTAAATGATATTTTTCATTTGAAATAACTTTATAGTTATATTCTCTAATAACCTGTCTTAAAATTGTAACTGATCTTTTAATATTTATATTTGTAAGATATTTTTTTGATTTACATGGCAGATAATACTTATCAAGATTTGGTTTAAAATTAATTAGATTTGTTATTATATTTTTTTTACTTAAATCCTCCCTAGAAAAAACAACATTTGTATCAAACTTATCAATGCCATATAACTTTAATAAAGAAATTACTGTCTCTAAATCTGGTTTTTTACTAAACAATTGTTTATTAACCATATTATAATATATTATAATATTATAATATTTTTAAATATTTACTTATAAACATTTCTTCATTAGTTTTTTTGAAATAACCATACCTCTTTTTGCTAACATGTCAGCTTCTTTATTACCCAACCAATGAGATATATTGTTTTTATTTTTTGGTTTATTTTGATGCGCTTTTACATGCTTAAATTCAATTATAAATTTATGTTTATACAATTGTCTAAGTTTATCAAACCAATATATTAAATCAAGATTAATTGGTTTTCTTCCAGTAGCAGTCTTCCATCCTCTTTTTTTCCACATTTTTATCCAAATAGATAATGAATTAATTGTATATTCTGAGTCCGTATAAATTATTACATTTTTAATTGTTTTTTTATTTTTAATTTTTATATTTAATAGTTGAATAGCTCTTATACATGCATACAGTTCACAACGATTATTCGTAATTGGATATATAAAGAAAGGTTCAGATATTTTTTCAAATTCATTATTATCAAAATATATTCCTATTCCACCAGAAGCATTATAACTATTTCTACAATTATTAATTGTACTTCCGTCAGTATATATATTATATGTATTAATTTTTAATTTAGAAGTCTTTCTTTTAGAAGTCTTTCTTTTAGAAGTCTTTCTTTTAGAAGTCTTTCTTTTAGAAGTCTTTCTTTTATATCTCTTTCTTTTAGAAGTCTTTCTCGATGTTTTATTACTAATATATTTCTTTTTACCACCAATCTTTATATTAAGTAAATTACTCATATATAATATAATAATAAAATTATTATAGATTATTTTCAGGAATACCAAAAGTTCTTCCCAATGGGCACCGCGTTGGATCGTTTAATTCATATTTTTCTCTTCTTGTTGATTTAGGAACATTATTTGGATATGGTACTGAACCATATCCACTTTGGTATCTAACATAATCTTCATGTGCTCTTTGATCAACAAATTGTTCATGTATTTTATTAATTGGTACTGAATCAATGCTATTATTAACAAATTTTTGTGATTGATTTAAAGAAAAATTATTATCATATATATTTTGATCATTTTGAAATGTTTGTTGTACAGGGGTTTCATTATTAAATGCATTAAAAGTTGTAGTTCTGGTGTTTTTATTTTGTGTTTGTAAAAAGTTTAAACCATCAATTAAATTATAATTATTAATAGGTTGTATCATATTTGAAGGCATTGCGCGTGGAAAATTATAATCCATATCTTTTTTATTTTTAAATTCAGTTCTTGAACAAACAGGTCTTATATTCATTATATTATAGTATATTATAGTATAATATAAATATATCAAAAATATTACAAATAAAAATATAATTATAAATAATATACATGAAAAAAGTAGGATTTATAATAACAACACATTATGATAGTACAAGTTTAATAAAATCATGTTTAGAATCAATATTAAAATATTCACCAAAAGATTCATATTATATAGTATATGCAAATGAAAATAAAAGTAAATATGTATCCAATATACCTAAATTATATAATAATGTTGAATGTATCTATATAAAAGATCAAGTTAAAAATAATGGTTTAACCGGAACGTGGAATCAAGGTATTGATAAATGTATAAAAAATAATTGTGAAGTTATTGTAATATGTAATCATGATTTAATAGTAAATAATACATTAAAAAATATTTTAATTGAGGAATCTAAATGTATAAATAATAAATTAGAATATTATGGGCCATGTAATTTAAAAAATAATATGACAAAAACTTATTCAAGGGCAAATCCAAATAAAAATAGAAATATAAAAAATTTGAGTAAAAAATATTTAGTTGGTTTTTTTATGGTATTTCCAAAACATGTTTTAATTAAGAATAAACTAAATAAAAAAGAATATTTTGATAATAATTATCCATTTGGTGGTAATGAGAAAGAATGGTATAATAGATTTAGGAGAAAAAATGGTAAAGGATATATAATATGTACTACAAAAGTAGATCATAAAGCTTTAAAATCTTGGAAGAAAATTGGAAAAATTATGAAAAATAAAAAACAATATATGACTAACTCTTTAATAAATCAAAATATGGAAAATAATGAAAGATTATTGAATAAATCAAAAAAAAAATTTAGTGTTAAAGAAATATTTGAAAATAGAAAAAGAAAAAAATAAATTATATATATTATTAAGATAGTTAATTATGTTTAATTTATTCAATATTTTAAAAGAAAGAAAGAATAAAAAAAAAGATATAAGAGGTATCAATAAAAAAGTAAAAAAAATTAAAAAAGATAATCAACATAATAATAAAAAAATTAAAAAAATTAAAAAAGATAATGAACATTATAATGAAGATAATAATAAAAAATATACTAAAATTATGAATATATCAAAAATAAACAAACAAAAACTAATTAGTAATAATGAAGATAATAATAAAAAATATACTAAAATTATGAATATATCAAAAATAAACAAACAAAAACTAATTAGTAATAATGTTAAAACTGGTGTAATTATAACAACACATGGCTTTTATGGTGTTTTTGCAAGACAATGTTTAGAATCTTTTATTAGAGAATTACCTAAAAATCATTTTATTGTTTTATTTATAAATGAATCACAGGATGAAATTACTTTGGATCTTATAAAAAAATATAAAGATAATAAAAAAATTAAAATAATTTATAATAAAAATCAAGAAGAGATTGGTGGATTAACTGGAACATGGAATAAAGGAATCGATTTGTGTTTAGAAAATAATTGTGATGTAATAATATTATCAAACGATGATATATTATTTGATAAATCTATTAATAATATACTATGGTCTTGTTATGAAGAAAGAGATGAAATAAAATATTTTGGACCACTTTCAAATAATCCTGGTCCAAAAAATTGTCCAATAAATATGTGTCAGTATAGTATAAAACCATTATTACATAATAATAGAAAAGCATTATATAAAGAAGATCCCTGTAATTTAAATGGATTTTTTATGGTATTTTCTAGAAAAGTTTTACAAATTAATAAGTTTGATAATAATTTGTATTTCGACCCATCTTATCCATTTGGTGGTAATGAAACAGAATGGTTTGATAGATTTAAAAATATAGGTGGATTACCAATAATTGTACCTCAAACATTTATATATCATTATAAAATAGCAAGATGGAGAGAAAATAATATAATAAATAATACCTGTATTTACACAATTAATACTGGATCATATGAAGGAGAAAACATAAATCATTATAAGTCTACAATTGATACACTTTATTATACTGATAATTTTAAAACAATATATAAATGTATCAATAAAGGATTATTACCATTTTATATAAATACTAAGGGCAAAGAATTTAAATTAGTTCAACGTACTATTAAAACAAATCCAACTGAATATTTACCATTTAAATATGAGAAATCTGTATATGTAGATGGAAATATAAATATAATTAATTATGGTCTTTTAAAAAATTATATAGGTAAATTAAATTTATATGATATTATATGTTTTGAGCATCCTAAAAGAAATTTAGTGAAAGATGAAGCAAAAATAGTTATTATTAAAAAACTTGAAAAGCAAGATAATGTTAATAGAATTTTAAATGAATTTAATAGTATAAATTTTAAAGATGATATAGGATTAACAGAAACTGGTTTTTTAATAAGAAATCACAAAAAGATAAAAGAATTTAATGAAGATTGGTGTCGTTGTATAAATATATGTAGAAGAGATCAAATTAGTTTTGATTATTTATTGTTTAAACATAATATAAAATATAAAAGATTTAGTGATAATATAAAAAAAATTATTTTTAAGTGGATTCAACATATAAATCCAATTAATAGAAATATAAAAAATATTTAATTAAAATGTTATCTACCTGATGATATTTTATACATATTTTTTTTAAAATAATTTAAATTATTATATTTTTCATATTTTGAAAACCAGCATCCTGAATTATTTATATCACCATTTACTGAATAAAAATCACTCTTATCTACACTCGTTAATAATATAGAAATAATTCTTTCAAAAGCTTGGCGTTTTTTTCTATTATTAATTTCAGATAATAAAGTAAATAAATAATTATTATTATTAAATAGTTTTTCAATAAATTTTAAATTTATAATTGACATACCTCCAAAACATACATTCCATTTATTTTTATTCATAAATATATTAATTAATTTTTTTGAATTACTTAATTTTCTTAGACAATTTTCTATTTCAACATTTGGATCCCATTTGTGTTCTGCATGCCATAAAAAAACATATTTTTTTGTTTTAATGTATTTATTATGAATCTTTTTATGAATAAATACAGAATCGTGTAATATAATAACATTATTAGAAAATTTTAAAGTATAAAAATAATAATATGGTAATAATTCTCCTCTTTGTTTATGAAATATACTATTGATGATAGTAGTATTATGTAATTTTTTTCCAATTCTTAATGGTTTATAAATTGAATTATCATCAATAATGTAAATATGTTTTTTTTTATATAAATTTCTAATACAATCGTAGCATTTATTCCAATATAAATTGGTTTTAGAATTATTAACATGTCTAAGAATAATAAATGAAAATGTGTTATTCATTAATCTATATATAATATGTAGATTAAATAAATAATTAAAAAATAAATTATATATAGAATTAAATATCAGTATAATTCATTAAAATATCTCTAACAGAGTCTTTTATATTCTTAATTTTATATTCATTTTCTAACTTAGAAGTATCCAAAAAATTATTTGATCTTTTTGATGCTAATATTATATCTTGTTCTTCTATTGTAAAATTTTTCCACTCAAAAGATGGATCAACTATTTCCTTATACATTTCTAATATTTCATTATGAGAAATTAATCCGGGATTTACCATATTATAAGTGCCATTTTTATAATTTGATGCCATATCAACAATAATAGGTATTATATCATTAAGAACTGTCATCGAATTTGGAATACTACAAATTTTTTCATATTTAGTAATTTTAGTAATAAAATTTCTTGGATTTTTTTCATCAGTAATAGGCATTCTTATTCTAATATTGAGAGCATGTTTAAATAAATGCATAAGTTCATCTGTAAAACCTTTGACAATTGAATAAGACGATCCAAAAAAGTTTGGTAAACTTTCTTCTGTAAATCCATTAATTTCTTTACCGTAGGGATGATTATCATCATATTCAAAAATACAACCAGTGCCTAAATATGTAAAATGTATATTACATCTTTGACATATTAATGCTAAGACAAGTGGTGAAAATAAATTATCTCTCACATTATCATAAACTTTACCGTCTTGTTCTAAATAATCTATTGTGCTATATACTTTATCATTGATCTTACCATGTGTTCTACCAATAAAAGAAATAATATGTGTAGGAACAATATTTCTTATTTCTTCTTCAACAGCTTCCTTATTATTTACTCTTTCTTCGCCACATACATATAAAATATTTTGTGAATCTAAATATTTTATTAATTGTTTGCCAATCCAACCTTTATGTCCATAAATTAAAAATTTCATGTTTAATATAATAAAATATTTTATATAATAAATATAGACACAAATGTATAATTTTAAAAATATATTAGTCACAGGTGGATGTGGATTTATAGGATCTAATTTTATAAATGAAATTTTAAAAAACAACAGTAATAAACACATAATAAACATAGACTGTTTAAATTATTGTGCTGATCAAAAAAATGTAGATTATGAAAATACAAATAATAATAAATATACATTTATTGAAGGAAATATATGTTCTATGGATTTAATAAAATTTATTTTAAAAGAATATCAAATAGATACAATAGTTCATTTCGCAGCACAATCACATGTGGATAATAGTTTTTCTAATTCATTACAATATACACAGGATAATATTGTTGGGACACATACATTACTTGAGGCTTCGAGATTATATGGAAAGATTACACGTTTTATTCATGTATCAACCGATGAAGTTTATGGCGAAAGTAATTTAAAAGAAGATGAAGAAAAGAAAACAGAATATTCAATATTAACACCTACTAATCCATATGCAGCAACAAAGGCAGGTGCAGAAATGATAGCGATGTCATATAATCATTCATATGGAATGCCAATAATTGTAAGCAGAGGTAATAATGTATATGGGCCGAGACAATATCCTGAAAAACTAATACCTAAATTCATAAAATTATTAAAAGAGGGACAGAAATTAACGATACATGGAAATGGAATAAATAAAAGATCATTTTTATATGTGTCAGATGTAGCGGAAGCATTTATAAAAATATTAGAAAAAGGTAAAGTAGGAGAGATATATAATATAGGATCAGAAGATGAAAATGAATTTTCAGTAATGGATGTAACAAAAATGATAGTATCAAATATAAAAGAGACAGATAAAATTGATAATTACATTGAATTTGTCAAAGATCGTGATTTTAATGATAAAAGATATTATATAGATAATAACAAATTAAAAGAATTAGGGTGGAAACAGAAAGTAAAGTTTAAAGAAGGGCTTATTAAAACAATAGATTGGTATAAAAATAAGTTATGATTATTTAAATAAATAAGTATTATAATTCATATGGATAATAATACTAATGTCATTTATATTTTTTCAAATACAAAATACAAAGAATTCATAAACTTAAATAAAAAAAAAATAATATTGATATTAGAAAATAAAGATCAAGTAGAAATTACAAAAAAGAATGATAATAATATAATATATTATAAGAGAAATGATGAATATAATAGTTATATTAGTTGTTTAATAGATTTGCATAAAAAAGTTAATTTGATTAATTTTAATATTATTATAGATTTACAATATAATAATTGGATAAATACTGTGATTAAATATATGTTTAAATATAATAATTTTTATAAAGAAAATAAAAAAGATTTTATTTTTTATTATAAAAATACTTCATTACCTTATATAAAGTCTGGTTATAGTGAAAGAGGACATCAACTAGTTAAAAATTATAATAAAAATATAGAGAATAGAGAAATAATTATAATCACTAGACCAAATTTTCCTAAAAAAAGTAAAATAATAATAGAAGAATATGATAGAGTAAAATATATAAGATTAAATCAAATTGATAGTATTTTAGGATTAGACTATTTGATTAAAATATTTAATCCAAAAATATTACAGGTAGTGACACCACCAAATAATTTAATTGAAGTAATATCATTTTTTAAAAGAAAAAAAATTAAATGCATATATGAAATAAGAGGAAGTTGGGATTTATCATGTAAAATAAACAATAAAATAAAAAAAAAAGAAGAATATGTAACAAAATATTTATCAAATGAAAATATTGTATGTCGTAATGTGGATAAAATTATTCCTATCACAAGACAAATACAAAAAAAGGTAATGAAATTAACAAAAATAACTGATATGAATAAATATTTTATACTACCAAATTGTTTTGAAGTTTCAAAAATAAAGAAAGAAAATATTAATTATAATATTAATTATAAAAAGCAACTTGGTTTAGATAATAATTTTATAATTGGATATTTTGGCTCAATCGTAAAGTATGAGGGTATAAATTGGTTATGTAAAGCAATAGAAATTTTATCGAAAACTATAACTAATATAAAATTTTTATTAATATCAAAAGAGTTACCAGATGAGTATAAAAAGTATAATTTTATAATATTTCAACCATATGTTGATAATAATATATTATACAAATACTATAAATTGCTAGATTTATATATTATTCCAAGATTAAGTTATGAAGTATGTGAAGTAGTGTCACCAATTAAACCATTTGAACCATTAGGATTAAAAGTTCCGTTATTATTATCAAGTGTTGAACCATTATTAGACATTAGTGAAAATGAAAAAAATTGTTATATATTTAAAAAGAATGATTTATTTGATTTAATTTATAAAATAAAAGATATTTATTATAATGGATATAAGAAAGAAATACTTGAAAATGGTTATAATTATGTTATAAATAAAAGAAATTGGAAGTTATATGTGAATAAATTAGATGAAGTATATTGTAATTTATTAAAATAGTTATGTAAATTCACGCGGAATATATAAAGATAATTATTATTGTAATTAATTATGGATTACAATAATATCAAAAGATATATATATGATAAATATCCTAATTTTAATTTGAATCAATATAAAAAAATAAAAGGAGATTTTTTAAATGATAAAACAGATATTTTTGTATATGAATATTGGATAAGAAAAGAACAAAAAAAAAAATTTTATGAGCTAATGTTTGATAATTTAAATATAAATTATAAAATAAATAGTATAACTAATCAATCAAAAAATAATCAAAAATCCAAGTCAGAATCAGAGTCAGAGTTAGAATCAGAGTCAGAATCAGAGTCAGAATCAGAGTCAGAATCAGAGTCAGAATCAGAATCAGAATCAGAATTATTAATTAAAATATATAATATTGAAGAATTCGATAAACAAATAGAACAAGTTGAACAAGTAGAACAAGTTGAACAAGTAGAACAAGTTGAACAAGTAGAACAAGTAGAACAAGTAGAACAAGTAAAACAAGTTGAACAAGTAGAACAAGTAAAACAAGTTGAACAAGTAGAACAAGTAAAACAAGTTGAACAAGTAGAACAAGTTGAACAAGTAGAACAAGTAGAACAAGTAGAACAAGTTGAACAAGTAGAACAAGTTGAACAAGTAGAACAAGTAGAACAAGTAGAACAAGTAGAAC
>Ga0233412_10000457_pt1 | contig 23800 bp, 36 predicted proteins | sample Na_anoxic_4_MG_FD_180667 | JGI IMG/M metagenome (GOLD analysis project Ga0233412, IMG submission 180667) | Seawater microbial communities from Saanich Inlet, British Columbia, Canada - Na_anoxic_4_MG | ecosystem: Environmental > Aquatic > Marine > Inlet | place: Canada: British Columbia...
CAGAACCTGCAAATAGTTTCTGAACAGTTGCAGCAGTTGCAGTTGCTTTGGCATTTAGTTCTTGGAATACTGCTTGTGCTTTAGTTGCAATTGATAGCTTTCTCATTGCAATAACACCATTGGCTAAATCTCGCAACCCGGTTGTCAATGCCAATGCACCTGCTACTTTTGCTAATGTCTTTTCAAGCTGCTCGGATTCTGCACCAAATAATGCTGCTGCACCTTCGGCAACTGCGAACCCACCTGCAATCCCTACAATTGCATCACTCCCGGCAGTAAGTTTTTGCTCAAAATCTAATGCTTCAAATTGCAACTCAACATCTTTAACTGCTGATTGTGCTTTCTGTAAATCTCTGTTCAATTCATTGAAACGCTTTGAGCCGATTGGCTCACTCTCAATCAACTGCTTTAACTTCTCAATCCTATCCTCTAAGCCACCAATTGAGTTTTCAGCTTTGCCTGTTCCTTCAATGTCAACTTTAAATACTATATTTTTCTGTACTGCCATTATTCTCTTATTACTACTTGCCAATCAGTCACTCTCATATTATCATTTGACTGCGTATTTTCTACCCATATTTCTATGTAATCATTTTGCACCATCAACACACCATACACCAAACTGATTGCACTATTCTTTTGAGCATCAACCAAAGTTTGAGAACCTGCCAACTGCGCACCGTTTTTGTAAAAATAAAACACATAATCATCAGAACCGCCACCTTGCTTGTCGTAACTGACTGATGCGTGTAAACTAACGTATGCTTGTTTAGTTCCTGTATAGGTACAACGCCCGGCAGTACTGACTGTGTATCTTACTGATGCTTGTAATACTGCACCGCCACCTGTGTTCACAATTGATGGTGTGTTCACAGTTAATGATGTATTGGTTGTGTTGCCGTTCAATGTCATTACCACACCACTTGTACTGTTGAGCAATCCTTGATTTGACTTTACATCGTACGTCAAACACTCAGTATTTGAATAACCGCCTGTTAATGGATTAGGAAAGAACTTGAACCCGGTTATCAGATTAGCATCAACAAATGTATTGGATGAGATTGTTGCAAATCCTGTTGTGCTTAATGGATTTATCTTAATGCCATTCTGGCTCAATTGTGGATGCAGTATGCAGCCAGACATCTGGAATGCGCCAACACCAACACCTGCACCATTTGGAAGTATCTCAATCATTGATGCAGTTGCATAACCGCTTGGAGTTGGCAATGTAGATTCATCAAACCATCTGATAAATTCACATGATGATATTTCAAGTTTAGATGTGTTTAAAACCTTGATTCCAAAGTTAGGTGCTTTGACATAGAAAAATAAAGAATTTTGAATGTCGATGAGATCAAAACCTTCAAACGATGCTACATCATAACACCCTCTAAATTGACAATTTACGATGGTTAATATTTTGTTTCTACCTGCGTTGTATGCAGCACCATCATAGTTGTCTGCTTCAATCACAACAGAACCTGTATTGTTGGCACTCAAATAAATTCCTGTCAAATCAAAATCAACATCTGTGATTGTGATCATTGTTGTACCTGCTGCACCATCCCAGATTAACCCATCTTTGTTTCTATCAAATCCAATAATGGCAGAGCCGCTATTTGTTACAAGTCTTGGAGTTGATAACGTAATCAAACCTCTAATAAAATAGGTTGTATTCGCTGCTAATGTTGTTGGTAAGTCTGATGCTTGTACCACCTCAACGAAATTAGTACCATTAGCAACAGGAGTAAATACAGGTTTTGGAAAGGTTGTAATAACCCAATTAAAACCATCGTACATTATTTCAATTGTATCATCCTCTGCATACAAATACGCATACTGATTGCCATCAATTGTCTTTGCACCTGCGTTAATAATCACAATGTTATTGCTCACAAGTTTCTTAAATGTGAACTTCATTCCCGGATAGTAATCAGCTTCATTAAACGACAAGACAAATGTGGTATTATTGCCTGTTGTATCTGTTAAGTAATAAGATGTATTTGCATCTGTATTATAATTCGCTGCATCAGTTAGCACAACTTGATTGCCAGAATAACTGTGATTGAATCTCTTGATATTGCCATCAATCACAACCGTATTGCTTTGAGTTACAACTTGATTATCACCAACAATAAAAACATTATTTACCTTTCCTTGAACCTTGTTACCGTTGCCATTGATAGTGATGTTGTTTGCTGATGCATCAACAAAGTTATTCACTCCTTGTATGTTTATACGTCTGCTCATCTTGTGTTATTATCTTTAAATGTCGCATCTGTTGATGGTGATGGCTCTGAATCTGCACCGCCTGTGATTGTTGCATTACCACCATTTAAGACGAATGGCACATCTACAAAATCAACAATATCTGCTAACTTGATAAACACACATTTTGTCAATTGCCTATCAACCGGATTATAATCCACTACTTGTTGTAATCTGTAATAACTGCCATTGAAATAATACTGTTTCTTGAATGACAATTCATTGATATCAACTGCGTTTAAATTAAAATAAGCAGTTACAATCTTGCTATTCTCATTGCTAATCTCATTGATGTAATTGAAATAATACCGATTCACAAGACCTGCAATTGTACCATTGACTGTTGCAAATGAATCATCATAATATACCTCTTTACTCAATCCAAAATTCAAATCAATTGTAGGATTATACGCATCATCCAGATGCCCGGCAAAAGGATAACCAACTCTGTTAACTGTTGCAACAATATCTGATGTGTGTGCCCATGAGTTATTTGATGTTGCTACATAGTTATAGTATAAGATTCTTGGATTGTGTTCTAATGTCACCTTGTTGTTAGCATTGTCAGTCTTGAATATTTCGCTGATGATTCTGTCTGATGTAGAACTGCCAATCAATGGAGTTGGAGAGAATGATAATTCAACCTTCTTAGTTCCCTTTAAAAATTCATTATCTAATATAACTCTCCGATATCCATAAACCTCATCATACGTATCTTCATATAAAGCATTGTAGTAGTCTTTATCAGCTTTGTAAGTAAATTCAAAATCTCTGAACTTCAATGCACCTAATGGCTCAATCAGAATATCATTTAACGTATCTAACTTACCACTCCAATCAACCACATCTGTTGTGTAGAAGTCATCTCTCGGCTCAATGTCTAATACCTTCGGATTCTCTCGTTGTGGTTGTATATAGAGATTGTGCATATTAATAATGCTCTTGAGAAATTCACGTTGCTTAATTGTTTTAGGGATTGCACTATTCATCCCTATCTGGTCACCTTCTGCAATCGTTGCTTGTTGTGGTATAATCCTAAAATCTGCTGCATTGATATTCAAGTTGATTGTACCACCATAGTAAACAAATGGAGAGCCAGATGCATCAACAAAGTAATCATTGATAGTTGGTGCAGGTGAACCACCGCCAACAGTTGTATATGGTTGTATTGGTCTTAACCAATATTGCAACTCAACACTCACCACTTGCCCTGCTTCAATCCTCATGTTTGACCTTGTGGCAATTGATACAGATGCCGGATTGAATAAGTTATTAGGAGTTAATTCTCCTAAACCTGTTCTGTCTGCAAAGTATTCATCTGATGGCGGTGCAGGATTGATTGCAGTTGTGTATCCACTTGGTAATGGTGCAACTTGTCCGTTTGGAGCAATGTATATATTTTTAATTGTTTCAATAACGCCATCAACTAAAATCCTAATCTGTCCCTCAATTGCAAATAAAGAATCAACAAGAGTTGCAGCACCACTAACAATGAATTGCGCATTGTAATTCAACTCACCAATCAAATCATAATAACCACTCTCTGCAATCGTTGCCTCGTATGTTACAAAATCAAACTGTGATAAATTGTCTTGAATAGCAGGTGATGTGAATTGCACATCATAGGTCTGGGCAAATTGAGCAACCAATACTGTATGCGTTGTAGTATTCTGCACAATCACTTTCCTATCCTCAACCTGTGTTGATGTCAATCTTAAATCCTTTCCATTGTAAGGAATGATTAAACTCTTGAAATAGTTGCTATCAAAAAATGTTGAGTTGTAAGTATAACCTGCTGCTGCAAATATTCTGTCAATATATTCCTTTGCATATACTGCCGGGAATAGGTGACTGACTGCAAACTCATCTTCTGAATTATCAAATCCATAATCAATCATCGGATATACATAACCCTTTCCCAATTCAAAAGGTACTGCAACACCACCCTCAATGATTGATGTACCCCATGACAATGCCTCATTATCCATTGTCCAATCATGGTTAAATGTGCTGATGTCTAACTCATTTAATAATGCCTCACCGATATCATTAAACAGATTTGCGTTTCTGCCAAAGATATTAACCTCATAGCTAATACAACCATCTTTGATGTTGACCTTTTTAAGTTGCAAATATCCATCAATCAATTCAACTGAATTAACTGCATAACTCGCACTCACTCTAATGTTAGGATTGAATGATGCTGATGAATGTGTTAAATCAATGTTGACATTGTAGATGTGTGAGAATAGCTTGTTGATCTTCTCACTACCCGGCAAGTTGATTGTCTTGGAATAATCTGCTTTCCTGTTTTCTGGCTCTGCAATATCAGCAATCAAGAAATTGAGAGCAACTGCAACATCATCACTCAACTCAACTATATTATTGTCAATAAATAACTCCTGCCTATCCATTAAAATTGTTGTCTATCAGAATCAATTGCATAACTGAAATCAATCTCTAAATTAAATAACTCATCTCTGTCCTCGTATTTCACATCATAACTTGACTGCTGAATGTTAACCGCATTATAAGCACCATCAATCTCAAGGTAGATATCTTGTGATGACAACATATCTTTCAACCATTCTGATTGCTCACCTGTAATCCAATTGCTTGTCAGCTTTGTGATGCGTTTCTCTTTAACCCAATAATCAAGATTCTGCCTATCACGTTTTGAGTATCTAACAACACCGGGTACAGTCACCACATCTGGCACTTGTTTCATCTGTTGCCTCTGCACCTCATATCTATCTTTACTTGACAATTCAAAATCAAAATAATCATAACCACCTAACCGATTTAACCAATGCACTCTGATTGGCTCATTGCAAGTATCAACAATGTTGTATGTGAATACTTCTGTTGTGCCTGTTGATAGTGTTGCCTCAACTGTGTATGATGTGATTAATGATGTGATTGGCGGTAATAAAGGTGCGCCAACATAGTTAGCAGGTGCAATGTCATTTATCGAATCAACACCACTTGCAAATACATAATAGTTAGTTGCAACTAATGCAGTTGTCACTTGATACGTTTGAAACAACACACCGCTTTGATAAGTCTTGATTGTGAGATTGGTTAACGTAGTACCCACATCAAGCATCAAATGCAATGCACCACCACCTGCAAGAATTGTTGATTGCGTTCTTGGTGCATCTGTTAAGAACTTTGAATCTAAATAAGTTGATGGATTGAAATCAACGAAATCTGTATAAGATAATGCGCCATTAAACACATAGCTTGTTGCATTGGCAAGATTAGGAAATTGAGTTAACACACCTGCAACTTCATACTCCTCACCAATCTGTATCTCATACTCTGTGAATGATTCATTGCCATCAATGATGCCTTGAGTAAATGTTTCAATGTACAGATTCTGTGATACGTAATTCCTTAATATCTTTGATACATCAACCACTAATAAATCATTGCCTGTTGTTGGCTCTGCTTTAATCTTATATCGATATACTTGCACCGCATTGATGAATATATCAACCAAATATTTAAACTGTGGTTGTGCATCATTGGTTGATGAACCTGTCCAGATAACATTGTTGTTTACAGGTACAAAATTAGATGGTGTATTTATTATTGTTATTGCCATTATTCTTCAAATTGATTTGCAATGTCTTGTGCTAATGTTTCTGCTATCTCCTCATTCAATTCATTAATTGCTTGTTCTGTTAGCACATCAGATGCAAAGTATGTTGGCTTAGTTCCTTTCCTAAAGATGCCTTCTCTGATGTTCAATGCAGAGAAATAATCACTACCCTTTGCAGGTAGTTTAGTTTTAACCCATCTCAATATATCACTCAATGGCGGTTTTTTATTATCATACTTGAATGGTGATGTTGCATTCTGATTAGGCATTGCATTGTTTGTGATGTCTGAATTACCACCAACACCTCGCACACCTTCATCAACAAATGCCCAATAATCTTTGGCAATGATTAACCCGGAGATGATACCACCTTTCTCATCGACTGCATCATTAAAGTTTGCAGCTAATGATTGACGTAATGCACCACTATTGTTGCTACCTTCTTGTGCTAATTTCTGCTGCATTCGTCTTATGCGTACATTAATCCACAGTTGCAGTCTTGCAGTTGTTAACGGATATTTATCTTTTTGTGCCAATTATCTACGTGCTTTCATTTCGTTCATCTGTCTAATCTTCTCAATATGCTCCTCTTTATCTTTGTAATACAACAACAGATTTAAGAACTCAAGCAATTTCATCTCATAATAAAACTGCCATGTTTCTGGTCTGCTATTGCTCATGTTATCTAATGTCACATACCATCCCCATTGCTCAAGTCCTTTGCCACTTCCTGTAAGATTGCCTCTGCTTTTGTTAGTTGGTTGTTGCCATAATCTGTCATACTTTTTGTTAATTCTCCCCAAAGATTCCAAAAAAAAAGAGCAATGGGATAGGCATATCTGATGCTCATCTTTGTTCTAATTGCCTCGCTGACCTCTGCAAATAACTCACCGTTGTACTTTCCTTTTTTCCATCCAAATGCTTTCTTCTCATCTCTGATAATAATGCACGTCAGTATCTTGTGCAGATTCTGAATGATCAAGAAATCAGAGTTGTTGCACTCCTTTAGAAAGTGCATCAAATCCATATACTGCCCACCTGTCATTTTGTGGATATCCGTTTCAATGTGATACCTCACTCCATCAATCTTAAACGTATCTGGCATCTCTTTCAGCTTATCAAACTCATTCAAGAAACTCAAATGCTTATTCAACCGTTTGTAATCCTCAATGCTGATCTTCTTGATATCATCTAATGGCTGCCCAGATAACACAGATAACAATGCAGGTACTCTCTCAATCAATGTCGCATCAGATGAAAGCACCGGGTACAACTCCGCAAAGTTTCCAACCGTTACTGCATCCCAATCTTTAGGTATTTGTATGTTCATGTAGTATAATATAATTTATTTGCAAGTTGTCAAGCATAAAAAAAGGAGCAGCAGAATCAACTGCATACCCCTCTTTAAAAACTAAAAACAAAACAAACCTTTTAACTAAAGGTTGATATCACAAAGATAATCAATTATCTCACTTTATATACACCCTTGTTGTTTAATGCCAACTCATTTAATGCAACATATCTGACTGCATCCAGACAATGGTCAAACATACTCACAGGTTTTCCTGTTGGTCTGTCATTCTTATCCATTGCCCACTTGTAATTCTTGAACTCCTTAATCAGATTGTGAGAATCCTCTGTCACGAATATTTGAAACCGCTTCAAGATATCAATACCATTATTGATACTGTCCTTTCCTTTCTTTGCCGGGAAGATATTCATACCCATTCTATACATCTCCTCAATTGACTTTGGCTCTGCTGAATCAAAAATAAATTTATCTCTGATGTCTATCCCTTTGGCTTTAATTTCTTGAACAATATCTCTATTCGTGCAGCCAACCCGGTAAAGCACTTCTCTAAGATATAACCTGTTGCCTGTACGCCATACCCCGACAATAACTGTAGGATCAACAGAATAACCATAATCGCCACCAAAGGCAACAAAATCACACCCACTATCGATGCTACTACATAACTCATAATTTTCATATACTCTCCCTTTTATAACACCGTACTCACCCAATCCATAAATCTGCCAGAATGCTCTATCAGTTTTTTCCAATAATTCAATCTCTTGCACCAATGACTGTGGCAAGTATGTGTTGTGTTTATAATTAGAAACAATGACGTTAACATCACGTTCCTGTTGCTTTCTCTTTTGCTCTAATTCAGTATTAATCCATACATCTTCATCATCCGGATTGAAATCCAAATAAATCTTATTCTCTGTACGAATCAATAACTGAAAGAACTCCTTTCTGTAATTCAACTCATTCGCCTCATTGCAATACAATATATTCTGCTTTGAACCTCGCAGCTTTTGCTCATCATCTGCACCAATGAACTGCACCACTCTCTTGTCAAATGAGTATGTTTTCTTAGTCTTGTTATGCTCTACTTGATTATAGTAATCATTGTTGTTCAGTATCTCCTCAAAATCCTTTACAACCGTATTGTCTAATGTTGTTCTGTACTTTCTAACTGTACTCCACGTACCAACATGACAAAATTGATTGTCACCATAGCAACCTGTCATCAACCACAATGCAGAGAGTTGAGCAATTGAATAGGTTTTGCTTGACCTTGTACCGCCTCTATTGATTACAATCTTCTCTGTTGCATCATAGTTCCGTTCAAATACAGGTGTGACGTCCATCAATCTCTATTCCTTTTTACATTGATAGTTATTTCTTGCCTCTGTTCAATCTTCTCTGGCTCATTCATACCAAGCATCTTTGCAAGAGAATCTAATGCACCTTTGGCATCACTACCCTTGAGCAATCCAGAATTAGCCATTGCATAAATCTTCTCTTTGTCATTCTTGGTTAACTTGTCTTGGTGCATTAATCTCTTAATCTCCTCAAATGTTTCAACCATTCCAATGTATTTCTGCACTATCCAATCTCTGTCTATCTGATGTTTTTGTGCAGTCTGTTGCTTTAACTCATTGACAGTTAGTTGTATGTTAGTCTTTGCCATTAATTTAGATGCGTTGATTCTTGCCCATTCAGCATCTTTATTTGTCACATCATACGCTTGTCTGTACGCCTCTGATTGATTGCCTAATTCAACAACCAACTCTGCAAACTTTCTTTCCTTGATAGTTAGTTCTCTGCTCATCTAATTCAATAAATAATCATTATCATTCTCAATGTACAAGAAAGCAATGTAATCCAATGAGATACTGTCAAGGTTGATATATAACTCGTGACCTGCACTCTTTGCATCTTGTATTGTCTTAACTGCTGAATCATTTAAACCTACTCCATTTACTTCATCAATATAAACGTATGATATGGTTTTAAAGTAAGCATACAATATCCCATCAGAACCTACCAATATTCCATCAGCAGATTTGAATTTCCAAACATCATCCTCTCTCTCACTCCTGTTATCCACCTCGCTGCTCATTTCTTTTTTGCTCCTCTGCTTTTGTATGATTCTTTAGTTGTGAAATACCAATTGCAAATCCTTTGCATGGCTCTTGAAACACATACATTGCAACCTCTATCTAATTGATTACCAGAATGCTTTTGATACAAATCAAACAACTCATTGATCTCTTTCTCCTTGCCTCTGGTCATGCTTTTAGTTCGCTGATACATGAACAGGATATCATCATATTGTTTTAATTGTTGGTAGTAAGTCATAGCTTAAACAGTTTTAAATGCCTCTCAATGCCCTCTGTGAGTATTGGTACGCATCCAATATATAATATAAAATTTTGATTTAATGTCAATGTATAGGCAACCGCCAACCATATTGATAAGCAGGTTGCACATGAGAATGGCTTGTATGATAATACAGTCAACAGGATTGCACCAATGTAATACAGATACTTGTGAGCAGTTACTTTCTTGATGAATGATGGCAGATAATCAGCTATCAGAAAGGGAACGGTTGAACAGAATATTAATGCTTTTAAGACTTCCATAACTCTCTAAAATTATCTGGCATTAGTTTCTTAACTCGTTTCAATCTATTGTGCAACCATCCATAACTAAATGAACCTGCGCCACTCTGCTTCAACTCCTCATACATCTCCTTGAAATTATACTGAACTCCAAAATATGCTTTCATCAATCCAATATCAATGGCATCAAAGTTCTTGTTCTGCTCCATGTAGTTAATCACTCGCCTCTGCTCAATGTATTCATCCCGGCAATATGTCTGTTGAATGTCATTAGTAAAATGATACAACTCAATGAAATCTTTGTAGTCTATTGAATGTGGGCAATTGTTTCTGTGCTTCAATCTCTGATAATTGTATTTTGAATATCCACTATTATAATTGATCAACATAATCTTTGCGCAATAATCAATCAGCTTTCCCTCTTTGTTTATCAGCATCAATTGCTCTTTGTCTTTCTCAAGTATCTGCACAATGACCTCTTGCAACAATTCATCTTGCTCATCCTTTCTCCGGGTTATCTTCTTGCTCAAATCCATCAGAAACGAGTACACATCTTTTATTGCAGATTCATAATTCAATGTTATCCTCTAATCTTTTGCATCGTTTCTCTAAATGCCTCAACTCCATTTTACTCTCTGCCCATTTATGTCTGTATTCTGATGCAGTTGAATAATGTTTTGTTGATTGCTTTTGCAATTCAGATATCAACAGGATTGCCTCAATCAATGTCTGCTGCTCATCCAGATTCTCATTCTCACCTTTGGCTTTTATCCTCTCAAGAAGATGTTGCAACTTGACCTTTGTTGTAAGTATCTTGATATCCATCAGAATGCTTTTAGACCTGCTTTAATAAACAATTCTCTGTGAATAACTTTGTACTTTTGATTGATGAGTTTCTGATGTGTTACATTAAACCAACTGCCGAAATCATTAAACAATCTCATCTTGTAATCAAACACCTCACATTGATTCTCTGCGTTCCAACTGATTGCTCTATCTACAATCTCATAGGTCTTGCCATGAATCAAGAAAATACTATCCAGAGCAAAAGGTAATTTTAATCTAATATCGTTCATGCTTTAAATTTAATAAATCTTTTGGATAATCTTTTGAATGACTGCAACTGTTATGGAGTTACCTGCTTGTTGATAAAGGCGAGTATCGGAGCAAACATCAGCAGCTTTAAAAAAAGCATCATCTGGAAAGTCTTGCAATCTCCAACATTCCAATGGCGTTAATCTTCTGATTCTTTCTGATTCAATGAAATTATTTTCTATTCTTGCACCCTCTTTTGTGGTAATAGATGTTGCAACTCCATCCCCTGCGCCCGGTTGAAATTTAAATCCATTACCCTTTTCTTGGTTTTTGATATGATTTTCTTTAAAGTATTTAACCAATTTATCAGATAAATAATATTTGTCATCTACAGAAATAAAACCATCTTCAGCACCACCTTTAAAATAACGAGCAGTTATTGTTGATGAGATTCCATCTAAATTCAAAGGAAAGTCATTTTTTGATTGCCTTTTTTTTCTATGGTTTATTATCCATTTTCTCCATTTTTCAGATATTAAGTACTTTGATTCTGGATTGTCTTGCAGCATATCTCTCAACTGCAACTGCAACTGCTCTTTAATTGGAAAGCTGAACTCTCTGAAATCTTTGAATCCAACAATGAAGATTCTCTCTCTGTTCTGTGGCACTCCATAATCCTTCGTGTTGAGTACTTGAGCAATGCAATGATAACCCAATCCATCATCAAACAAATCAATGCTTATCTGTCCGTTCAATGTACCACCACCATTGGTTAAAATGTCTGTGATTGTTTGATATGTCCTTCCTTTATCGTGTGACAACAACCCTTTAACATTCTCTAAAATAAAGCATTTCGGTTGATTGATTCTGATGAACTCTGCAACGTCAAAGAATAGTGTGCCTCTTGCCTCATCAAATCCTTTTCGCTGACCTGCAATACTGAATGACTGACAAGGAAACCCGGCAACATACAAATCCAATTGCTCAACCTCTGTATGGTCACGTTTTGTAATATCATTATAGAATCTCTTTGGCTCATCGTGAATTGCTAAATAAGATTGCCTTGCATACTTGTCAATCTCACAAGCAAATACTGATTCAAAATCAATACCTAAATTCTTTAGTGCTTGTTCTGGCGCACCAATACCACTAAAATCTGTACCTACTTTTAATTTCATTTTGTTTTGTTTTTAAAAAGGTGCATCATGCTCTCCTCTGAATTTCTCTAACAATCCATTGTTCATAACCTGCATCTCTGTCTGGATTGGAATCTGCTCATCATCTGTCAATGGCTCTGCGTATTTCTTAACACCACCATTTAATATCTCAAAATACTTTCCTTGCTTGATATCATAACTCAATGAAGTTGTACCTCTGATGCCGACAATGGCAGGTTTTGCTTTATCAATTTTAATATCAGAACTATGTGAATCAAAATCTCTGTGAACTATTATAACAGATTTTGCATTGTTTCCCCATTCAGAACCACCTTTCAATTGGTGCATATCCGGCATAATCACTTTGCCATCCTTGTCTTTTTTAGCAGTCTTTGGATGAATGATTGTGTGAAAATGCAACCCGGATGATTCAGCCAATTCATTTCTGTTACTTAGTGTTGCCTCTAACCATTTATCTTCTCTGCTAAATCCATCAGTATCGTGCTTCATGTAATTCCAAGAATCAATAACTGCACTAAACAACTCTAATTCATCCTTGTGTTTTACTGCATATTCCCAGAACTCTGTTGGAGTTACTTGTTTGCTGCGATTGTCTTGCTTTGGATTAAAGATTTTAAAGTAATGCAACACCTCTGTGAGATGTCTGTCAATGTCAGAGATCTCAATCCTGTTCTCAATGACTTGCTTATTGCCTTCTGAATCATAGTAGAACTCTTGGAATTGCTTTCCACTAAACTTGTGCAGCAGCTTTGCAACCACCTCTGCATTGCTCCCTGCATCTGGCATATAAATGAGATGCTTATGGTCATAGAACTCTGAACAGTTTTTTAATAACTCAAATAACAATTCTGTTTTACCACTACCGGGATAACCTGTCCAATCTGTGCAACCACCCTCCTTGATGTTGTAGTGAGATGCTAATCCTTTAAAACCACAATAGTAAACATTACCACCGCCATTCTTGTACAGGTGCAACACTTCCTCTCTAATGTCTGCTGCTTTGACTATCCCCATTTTCGTGCATCCTCTCTTAACTTTTTTCTATGTGCCTCTTGTTTTTCATAAGCATCCATCTCCTCCTCTTTCTTATATTGAATAGCATCCTTATCCCCAAACCATAACTCAGCACTATTTCTCCATACTTTCGATACTTCAAAACCTTTTTTATTTATCCAATTAAGAGAGTTGTAATAATGAAAAAACTTATCTGCGAACTCCTCAACGTAACCTCTGGAATCAAAATACTGTCTGCACATTTCAATTGTTGGTGAGTTGCTTTTATTAGTAACAGTAACAGTATCATTTACATTTACATTAACAGTATCAGTTACAGTAACAGTATCAGTTATTTTTGTTATAGCATTTTTAACATTGTTATCTTTTGTTATAACGGTGTTATCTTTTGTTATAGTCTTGTTATCCTTCCAACGTGACTGCATCCCCTTTTTACCTGCTTCACTTCGTTTCTGTTTCTGGTTATCCCAATCTTTTAAATCTCTTTTGAGTTGTCGTTTGATTGGCTCAAATGCAACAGATAGCAACACATCATCCACTTCTGGATTGTTGTCATTGGTGTAGTTAAGAATTAATTTGAATAGTTTACCTGCAACATCATCCGGGAGTTTCTCCACAGTATGAATTAAATCACAGTACAATACAAAGGACTTTTTGTTTTCTGCCATTATTGTGTATTTAAATATTGTGTATTAAAAAAAAGAATGTGGAAAGGAACACAATACAACCTATTACTGCGATGCCTCGCAAACCACATTATAAATTTAATCAAAATTCTTGGAATAATTTTCCCTTTCAACCTCTAATTTATAGAATAAAAAAGCACTAAATCCATTGATGTGTGAATCAGTTGGAAAGAAATATCTCCATCCTTTTGATTTGCCTCTGGCAATATAATAACAGAAAGCAATACCTAATTTACCAGATGATTTTCTAAAATTAATTATTGCAGTATGATCAGATGTTGGCACAATCTCCTCAACCTTAAATGATTCATTGTTGTAATTACCCTCTCTGTCTTTCATTGAATAACGATTTGCAATTACTTGAGCAAACTCATTCAACTCTTTTGCTATATCACTATTCATGTCGTTGATTTAATTGATTGCCTGTTGAACAACCTTCTGATTGCATAACTTCTCAAAATACTTGCCATCGTAAATACAATAGTAATGATTACATTTTGATTTACATTAACTTCAATATCCAAAATTGGATAAATTATAATTTGAATAAAAAATGACATTATCATACCCACGATAGTATTAATAATACTTTCTATTAAACTTTTTATTTTAGTCTGCATCAGAATAGTTGTAATACAGATTGCTTTTCATTAACGCAATCTTTATGATTCTTTGCATTAATCTTGAAATAAGATTCTTTTAATTCAATTGATATGCTTTTTCTGTTCATTTTTAATGCTTGAAAACCTTCTGAACCAACACCTCCAAATGGTGATAATACTGTTTCACCTTCATTAGAATATAAATGTATTATCCTTTCAATCGTATCTAATTGCAAAGGACAAATATGCTTTTCATCATTTCCATCTCTGCCACTCCTGTATTGCAATGTGCGCTTATAATCCACATCCATCCATACAGGAGATGCGTATTTTTGCCATAAATCAACAGGTAAATAATCTGCTTTGCTTTCATCTTCTGATTGATGAGTTATTGGAACTTCATTATCTCCTTCGTTTCTGAAAAATAAAATATAATCCGGAATACCAACTCTACTCATGCAGCTATCTTTTTTTATTGTTTTATGCAATAATCCTAATGCTTTAGTTCTTTGCATTTCAGTTACAGGATTCTTCCATATTGTAGTTTTCGCATGATAAATAAATCCCTCATTTGTAAACCAATCAATCAACATTCCAGAGAAGTCTCTCAATCCAATGAATCCCTCTTTGCCTTTTTGTATTGGTAAATCCATGCAATGAACTGCACATATTCTTCCTTTTTTCAAAGTTCTTTTTAGTTCTGGAATAAGATATTTAAAATGCTTTTCAAATTCTTTGTAATTAGACACATTGCCCATATCCTCTGCTTTATCAGAGTATACGTATAACTCTGCGAAAGGAGGAGAAAACAAAACTAAATCAGCGCAATTATCTTTTAATCTTTTAGATTCTTGAACACAATCACCATTAATACAATGATAGTTTTCTGTTTTGATTTCTTTATTTTTTACAATTACATTTGACTTATTTAATGTATAATCTGTATTTGATGAATAGTTGCTCATTTCTTTTATCATTGTTTTATGTTTTTGTTCTTTTTGTAGTATTGTTTTCCTAACATTAATTTGGCTCTCTGGAACTAATAAATGAACCTTGACCTTGTTTAATTGCCCAAATCTATAACATCTCCTTACTGCTTGATAAAATGCTTCAAATTTAAAATCATAAGATGTAAATACCATATTGCAGCATTGTTGATAGTTCATTCCAAATGATGCTATTGATGTTTTGGTTATTAAGTTTCTAAATTCATTTTTTGCAAATCCATTTAAATGTTTAGACTTGTACTCTGGATTGTCAGACCCTTGAACATTTATGGAATCATCTAATACTTTTTTTAATTCATTCCCTTCATCATTTTTTAAAGTCCATATTATCCATTGCTCATTTGAGTTGTTTACTAATTCAATTGTTTTATTAATCCTTGCTTTAAAACTCCTTTTTAAATCTTTGTGAAGGTCAGTTGCACTAACTGCAACATCACTAAATAATGACATTGTGTTATTTTCGACAGGAATAATATGCTCAATGTATTCAATTTCCGGCAGGTTATATCCTTTGGAATCAAACCCTAATGTTTTTGGATTGTCTAATGATATAGACCATGTACATACATATTTCCAAAAATCATCTTGAGCATGTTTTCTTAATCTCCATTTTGATGTTTCACCACCATCATGCACAAAATACATTGCTAACATTTCTAAGTAACTCATTGCTCCTAAAAACTCGCTATGCTGCCCTAATTCCATGTGGTCATTTGGAGATGGAGTTGCCGTACAAGCTAATTTATAAGGATACGATTCAAAAGTATTAATAATTAATTTGCTTAATTTGCCATCTCTGCCTTTAAGAATGCTGCTCTCATCAAGCACGACACCGGAATAAATACTGCAATCTATATTTTTCAATTGGTCATAATTGGTTATATCAAAAGCATCTTGATTAATATTAAACTTTACAGATTCTAATTTAGTCTGATTAACAACTGCTAATGGAGCAAGAACTAATACTTTCTTTTTTGTTTTATTATATACTTGCTCACACCATGATAGCTGCATTAAAGTTTTGCCTAATCCACAATCTGCAAATATTGCAAATCTGCCTTTTTTTAGTGCTATTTTGATTATATACTTTTGAAAGTCAAAAAGACTACTGTTTAAATTATCTTGACATATATCGAATCCAGATGATATAAATTTCTTTTTCTTATTTTTTAAAAAATTATCGTATTTCATTTGTTTTGTTTTATTATTTAATTGATTGCCTCTCCTGTTTCAAGTTGCTTATCTTGATGTTGAGATTCTGATTGATATTATTCAACTGTTCCAACTGCATTTTGATACGTCTGTAATTATTCTCCGCACGTTTCTCATCTCTGTACTCCGGGCAATTAATATAAAACATTTCTTTTGCTTTGCTGATTGCATCTGATGTATCTCTCAAGTATTCGCCTAACTTCTGTTTTCTGGCATACTCTTTTGAGATATACAACTCATGTAACAATCCACAATGCTCTGCAATATAATAGGAATAAACACCAATCTCTGTCTGCAATTCAATGAGTTGATTGATGTCAGTTGATGCAGCTTTCACTAAATCAACCAACACCTCAACCCTTGAAATATCAATGAACAAATCACGCATCAGAAAGGTAATGTATCTGATTCGCTGATGTGCGTTTTTGTAGCATCTTCTAATTCAACAGGTGAATCTTGTTTCAACCCGGTGAACTGCTCAACATTTGCTTTAAACACTTTCCAAGCAGTTAGATTCACATAGTACTTGCCATTATGCTCATTGCCTCTGATGTTGAAATCAACCTCAACTGCATTGCCAACTTTGTTGTATTGTAAGAACTGCTCTGCTTTCTCCTTTACAATTTCAAACTTAACGTCTTGAGGATATTTCTCATTTGTCGTTAATATAAACTCCACTTTTTGGAATCCAGAATCAAACTTAATTAACTCGCCTATCTGCTTGATAGTACCTGTACATTTTAACTCACTCATTTTATTTATTTTATTTGTTTATAAATCTTTTAATATGTTATCAATGTAACCTCTGCACTCAATCACTCGCTGATTAATCTGATCAATCACTTCATCATCTCGCTTTATATCAAACACTTTTATTCTGTATTTGTTAGCAACATTATCGTAATTGTAATGCTTTGCAAATTCATCATAATCAACTGCATCAGAAAACTTGTACTCCTTTTCAACTAATGATTCTGGTGTGTTCATCAATGTATAAATCAATTTGTAATGCTTTGCGCCTGTCAGATTCATATAACCTTGCGCTTGATAGTAGTAATCCTTATTCGGCACATTGTCATAGAATAATGGAAAGGTTGAGAAATCCCATGAATTTTTTACATCAATAACCAAGTCACTATCAGCAAATTTTAAATCCTCACCTTTGATAATTAAATCCGGTGTGCCTGTCATGTACTCATCTGTGAAAAACATTTCATTCTTAACCAATCCTTTCATCCCTAAATACTGTGAGATAAATTTGATTGATTCATCTTCACACATATTGCCCTTGTCAAGATACTTGGATTGGATTTGCTTTTGTCTGTCGTATATTTTCTCCTTAATCCAGAGATCAAGATATGATTGTGTTGTCTTGCTCAACTCACCTTTCTTTCTTGAGTTAGTCATTATCTGCCCAATGGCAGAACATCTGATTTTGAATGGAATCATTTTGAACCCCCTCTCTTGAAATCATCTGCTTCATCCTCACCGAATACTTGCAACGAATAAAAACCTGTAAGTTTCAATACTGCTCTGCTCATGGATCTCTTTTCTGCCATTGCAACCGGGTAACTGTTTGATGTGTTTGATGGTGATGCCTCGCCAAATGTTTCAATACTTACATCATCCATCTTTGCGAATGCTTGAATGATAATGTGCTTTGTATCTTGTGAATTGAATTGCAGTTTGTAACTGATTTCAATACCTGCTGCTGCTTGTATCTTATCGATTCCAGACCTTGTGATTATTGTATAAAATTTGTGTTTAAAATAATCGTCTGATGTTAGGTTGTACTTTTTATACAACGCATTTAATTGCTCTGCTTTTGTCATGTTGTTTTGTTTTAGATTAAATTTAGTTCGTCTGTGAAATAGTCTAATGTAGATTTGTAAACTGATTCATCAATCAGCTTTAACTGATAACCACTATCACTCATGAAATAAGAGGAGATGTGAAATGTGTTAATGATTGATACTTCTTTTCTGGATAGATTGATTTCAACACCCTTGCTGCTTGATTTCAATTTCACAATGCAAGTGATTGTATCTTCAAATACTGCTTCGAAATAAGCCGGATACTTTAGTTCTGTAATACTCATCGGTTTGTTTGTTTTAGTTATTCAAATATAAAAATAAATTGTTAATAAATAGATAATTCTGCAATCAAATCTGCATCCTTTTTGTTCTCTCTTTTGCGTTTCTCAATGCGTTGTCTGGCCATTACAATCTTCAAATTGATATCATCCAATTCCATTCTGCGAACTATGGCAATGTAATCCTCTCGCACCTTTTTGTTGTTGATACTGAATTGATTTTCAATGACCTTTGCCGAATGCACAACAGATGAATGATCACGATTAATTAAATCTCCTGTCGGTTTACATTTGTGATAATGTCTGACCTTTGCCAGATAACAATACATTTGCCTCACCTCAATCAATTCACTCAATCTGCTCTTGCCCTTTACATCTTCAATATCTTGCCCATAGAATGAGCAGCACTCTCTCAAAATAATATTTAAATCTAACTTCATTTTACTGTTATTTGTTTTAGTTTATTAATGTAATTCTTGTCTGTTGCATAACCTCTGTCAGTTAAAAACTGATAGTAATCACCGCCTTTGTAATGTCGTTTCTGCCATCTCTGATAATAAGCAATGGAATCTTGCCATGAATCAAAAATCAAGTACTCACCTTTGTACCGGAAACCAAATAAATTGTGCCGGTGTTTGCAGGAGTAACTTGACAACCATCCTGTTTCCAGAATAATCTGTTGCAATACAATCTCTTTATGTTGTATCTGTGAGCCATTTAGATGCGTTTTAACGGACTTAATTGACTGCGCTGATAGTTCACCTATAACGCACAAAATAAAGATGATTAAAAGCAACAAATATATTTTAGTATTTTCTTTCATTTCTTAGTTCTTTAAATCAATATCATCAAGATCATAACCTTTGAACGGATGCCAATTCTCTCTGCTTAATGTCCAACTGTTTTGATATCCTTTGCTGAATAGCATTTCAATACTGTAATCTCTAATCCTCAAGTCTTGCCTCATTAAGAAATATGCACAAGCTTTGCACAACTCCTTATCCTCTTTTATCTCTGACATGAAATAAAGGTAATAATATAACACCAACAACACCCACCACAATTAATGCAGCAGGTATTGATTTTAAGTTGATTGTTAAGCAGATGAGTAATGATAAGAATGCTGATGTTGATAGCCATTTAACTGTATTCATCCTTTGAGTTTTTTTAGTTCGTTTCTCACTTCATTCCAATAATATGATGACATCATGTTCCCATCGTACTCTGGTTTAAATGGAATGTAAATGATTAATTTTTCTGCACATATTATTGCATGGTCAATGTTGCCATCAAACTGCAACAACAAGTCTTTTGCTGATAGTTCTGGATTCATTTTGTTTTAGTTTTTAATTATGACGCAATATATATAATTAACATTAAACCACCAAAACTATTTTCATTGTTTATAACAAATAACTAATTATAACCGGTTACAATCGTATATTTAAAGGATGAGAAGAGCAGCCAGAATTGATGCCAATCAGCGAATTATTGTAAAGGTATTGAGATTGATGGGTTATTCTGTTGCAATTACATCAGCAGTTGGAAAGGGATTCCCGGACATCGTTGTTGGTACAGGTAAAAAGAATTTTCTATTTGAGATTAAAGATGGTAATAAGTACGCATCTCAACAAAAGCTGACAGTTGCAGAGCAAGATTTTTGCGACAATTGGAAAGGTCAGTATCATGTGATCACTTGTCTTGATGATGCTATCAAGATAATCAACTCAACAGATTAATCTCATCCCAGAACTCGGAATCAATTTGTTTAATCTCACCATTCAACCGTTTCATTTCAGCATTAAATACTTTCAACTCTTGAGCAGTAATATCAGTTGCATCAATCATTGGAGTAAGGTTGTGCATCTTTTTTAATCTCATGTCAACCCTTGCCCGGATTGCTTCATTCGTGTAATACCTTGACCGATATGCGTTGTCTTTAGTTCTCATCATTTGATTCCATTTAGCATCTTGTAATTTAGTAAATCTTGATAAACCTTTCCGCTAATTGTGTAAAGAGTTTTACAATCTCTGCACAACATATTGAATCTCTGCACACCTGTTGTTGTTGTATATCTCTTGCTTAATCCAATATTATGAGATGCACACTCCGGGCAGCTACATTTGCTATGACCTGCAAGTACACCATAATGAGTTTTGTTTTTGGTTATCTTATTTAGTTTCTCAAATACTTTCTCCAATATCACAACGTCATTGTCACAATACTCAATCATCTTTAACAAAGCTGACCTATCATTGTCAAGACAAATGTCTTTCCACAAATCAAAACCACCTGTATCTGTCTTTGCACCAACACCGAAATATTGAGCAATGTAATCTAACTTATTACTGTTCATATACAGACAACTCTTTGCCAACTTCAAAGTATCAACTGTTCTGTAATTCACTTGTGTTTCAATGCCATGATACAAGCATCTTGTTTTAATCCATTTGATATCGAACCTGTCACCGTTATGAGCAATCATCTCATCAGCTTTGTTCATCTCTTTGATAAACTTCTTTAGGAGTTTCTTATCGCATTGCCTACGTCCCCAATCAACATGATGCACATCTGTTTCGCCTTCCCATTTCCAACTGATGCAAATGATTTGACGTTCTTTAATTATCTGATTAGGTCTGATTGTTTTATTCCATCCACAACTGAAATCTGCTATTGTATTGAATGACGTTTCAATGTCATAAAATAACCGTTTACGATTTATCATATTTTTCCTTGTGATACTTCTCTATTGTCCTCGCACCAAAATATGCACCGTTCACCGCTAATGCTAACACCTCAAATACTGTGATATAGATTGAATCTATTGAAACACCGAAAGCATCCATCACCACCAAGATTGTCAGCATAATCCAAGTATAAGCAAGTACAACCGGGCGAATAAGTTTAGGCAATTTTAAATCTTGCTGATTATCTGATTTCCATCTTGCACTAATTTCAGCTTGTTCAACTTGCTCAATCTCTAATAACTTGTATGCAAATTCCTTGTCATAGGCATCAAGAGAATCATCATTATCTAACAGATTTTTGGCAATACCAAGAACACCGTTATCTGGTAATATGTCACCAATCACATCAAGTATCTTTGGTGCTTTGTCTTTTAAGAATACGCCAATTGATGTATCTTTAAATTTCTTTCTGGCTCTCCTATCTTTTCGGCTCATGGGTTCACAATTTTAAATTCCTCTAATCCTGTTAATCTGCAATCAAGGTGCAACCATGTTGGTGTATGTTCGATGTTCTCAATGGTTGATAATCCAATACCAAAGTATTTATCTTGATTGTGCAATATGAAATCATACACTTCTTTAATTGTCATTCCTTTAAATTTGCAATCAATGGCTCTGCCATATTTATGCTGCGAATACTTTGCACCAATTTTAGAACCTTGAGTACGCAATCCAGATGATTTATATTGACCGCCTGTCATGTAGTTATTAATGGTTATTGGCACATTCAAATCATCACGCAACTCTTGTGCAACTGTAATGATTCGATGATCAACAAACCACAAAGCATTAGCACCAAACTTGTTGTGATAATCCGGATGCACAAACTCATCCAAATGAAAGTTATCTGTTATTCTGTATCTCATCCGAACATTGATTTAATGAATGTCGATATGCTAACCGCAGCAGTACCAATCACACCCCATTTAAACTTATTCAAGTCTTTAACATCCTTTTCAACATTGGTTAATCTTCTGCCTTTATCCTCCAACTTCTGCTCAACAACTGCCAGAGATGTTTTCATCTCAATCTGATTATCAAGTATCTTATCTAACTTATCCATTATGCTTTTGGGATTACACAAGCATTGAGATTAATTGCTTGTCTGATTGTAATGTCAAAAACCCATCCAACAAGATTGTCATCAAACCTTTCTGTAAATGATGTACCTGTTGATGTGCCTTGATTATAAATTCTTACTGCATTAGTTTTAAATGATGGCTCAATTTGTAGATAGGCAAGAAAGTCTTGATAGATAAGTAATGTATTTGATTTGATATTGTTCTCAATAGTTTCTTCACCATCTTTATCAAACTCAATCCCTGCGACAACTATCTGGAATGAGTAATCAAGTTCACCCGGTGAGAATGTTGCACCATTATCTGAAACCCAAAACACAGGATAATTTCTGTAATCAAATTCACCTGCTTTTGTTTTCTCAACCAATTCCCAAAAGTCACCATTGCCAAAGTAGTTAATCTCATAGTGAGCATCAGCAAATTCTTGAAAGATGGTAATCATCTGCAAGTATGTTATGTGCTTAGTCTTTATTGCCATAGCGTTTCTTAAAGTAGTTTAACAACTCTTTCTCCGATTTACCCCATTTCCACTTCTTTTGCTTAGGAGTTGCTTTCCCAATATCTCGCATCTTTTTTGCCATAATACTTTTTAGCTTGTCCCAAATACAACCCTGTTCTCGCAGCAGATTTCAATGGAGATACCTCACCACCTTCATCATTAGTACAGTACTCTGGAAACAATGAACTGTTACAAGTCAAATAATCAACCATCTTCATACCATAAAAGTCTGCTTTCCTTTGTGCTTTCTCCATTAAGAAATTCAATTCTTGAAATGATACTGTCTGACTGTTCTCACTATTCTTGGTTGATGTTCCTTTGTTTCTGATCTTGTAATTATTCATATAAATAATGTCATGCTCTGTCCACTTCACCAAAGTATTCACAACATAATCATTCATTAATGTCAAGTAATCACCTGTCAATGTACCACCAATTATCTTAGTCTTTAAGGCCTCATATAATCTTGTCCCTAATAATGGCTCAATGTACATTGCTTGTGCATCTTGAATTGCAGCAGTCAGCACTTTTGCACCTACATTGTCAGATACAACTGTATTGCTTTTAAAATAATCCTCTGTTATAAATAATACCTTTGCCATTATTGTTTCTTTCTTATTATAGTCTGCTGAAAAATATGTCTGCACCACGGTGTGATTCTGCCGGTTGTAGGATTATTGTAATATCCACCTCTGGATGTAAACACATCTAATCCTTGCCCATTGCTCAAACCGTTAATCTCTTGCCTTGAATACAGTTTCCTTTGTCCCATCATTGAGATGCAGAAATTTCTTGAACGACCTTTTAATGCAGGTGCATCAGACCTCAACGCATATCTGTATGCAATTGATAACTGTGATT
>Ga0233412_10000458_pt1 | contig 23792 bp, 31 predicted proteins | sample Na_anoxic_4_MG_FD_180667 | JGI IMG/M metagenome (GOLD analysis project Ga0233412, IMG submission 180667) | Seawater microbial communities from Saanich Inlet, British Columbia, Canada - Na_anoxic_4_MG | ecosystem: Environmental > Aquatic > Marine > Inlet | place: Canada: British Columbia...
AAGCTTATAAATTTGAGGACCGTCTCAAGATATTTGACTTGATTAGACCTGTAACAGTTAATAGTGGTACATCTGCTTTACATTTAGCTTTGGCTTCGGCAGGAATCAGCGAAGGAGATGAAGTTATCCTTCCTTCACAAACATTCATAGCAACGGGGTTAACCATTCTACACCAAAAAGCCACCCCTGTGTTTGCGGACATTAATTATATGAGTGGTAACATATCCCCTGAAAGTATTAGAGAAAAAATAACCGATAAAACAAAAGCAATTATGGTTGTCCATTGGGCGGGATATCCTTGTGATATGGACGAAATACAGTTAATAGCTGATGAACATAACCTAATAGTTATAGAGGACGCTGCACATGCTTTCGGCTCGTGGTATAAAGATAGACCAATCGGTTCTATATCAGATTACACATGTTTTTCATTCCAAGCTATTAAAATGTTAACCACAGGTGATGGTGGGGCTGTTTGTTCGTTAACAGATGAAAACGAAAAACACCTCAAAAAACTTAGATGGTTCAATATTGATAGAGATGATGACAAATCAGACGAACTAGGTGAAAGAGTTTATAACTCTAATGAGATTGGTTATAAATATCATATGAATGATGTCTCAGCCTCTATAGGAATAGGTAATTTATACACTGTTGGTGGTAAACTTAAACGATATAAAGAAATCACTGGTAAATACAGAGAAACATTACATAACATAGAAGGAATTACCCTATTTGAAAATAAATCAGATAGAATTTCATCAAATTGGTTATTCGGTATGCATGTGGACTGTAGAGATGATTTTATTAAGAAAATGAAGGATAACGGTATTACTACTAGTGTTGTCCATTTAGGTATTGATAAGAACGATTTATTCGGTGGTAAAGATGAGTCTTTAATTAATCAACGTAAATTCGATAATAGTCAAATTCACATACCAATACACGATGATTTAAGTAATAAAGATGTTGATAAAATAATTAATACAATTAAAAGTGGGTGGTAATGTAGATAACATATTTTTCGATAGGACACAACTTAAGTATTGTGGTGAAGACGTTATCATAGGTAAAACAGTTAGAATAAGAAAACCAGAAGAGGTTTCTATTGGTGATGGTACTATCATAGATGATTTTACTTATATATCTTGTGGTATGACAATAGGTAAACACTGCCACATAGCATCTAATGTTAGTATATCTGGTAGTAAGGCTCACCTACACATGGGTGATTACTCAACAATTAGTAATCATTGCTCAATTCATTGTGTATCATCTGATTATAGAAAGATATCCTTAGATTTACCGTCAGTTCCAGAAGAAGAAAGATTTGGTGGTGAGTTCGGTGATATACACATTGGTAACAACGTAGTCGTTGGTGCCCATTCTACGATACTCCCAAATGTTGAAATACAAGATTATGTAGCATTCGGTGCTTACAGTTTGATTAAAGATAGAGATTATATAAAAGGTTATCTATATGTTGGAATTCCAGCTAAGATGGTTTGTAAAAGAGAAGAAATATGAAAAAGATTTTAGTTTTAGGTGGTAATGGCTTCATGGGAAAAAATTTACAAGAAGTTTTTAGTGGTTCTAAATATGAAATGCATTATCTAAGTAGGAGAGATGGTCTTGATATTACAGACGAGTTTTTATTAACAGACACATTAAAACAAATAAAACCGAATATAATTATTCATGCTGCGGCTCATGTTGGTAGTATTAAATATGTTAGTGAAAATGCTGCGGATGTGGTAAACGATAATACAGAAATGTACTTAAACTTATATAAATGTGTTAAAAATGTTAATAAGGACATCATTGTAATTAACCCAATATCCAACTGTTCATACCCTGGTATTATTGATGTACAAAATGAAGACTTATGGTGGGACGGCCCAATACATGAGAGTGTTGAATCGTATGGAACACCAAAGAAAATGGGTTATATTATATCTAAATGTTATGAAAGGCAATATGGGGTTAAGACATTAAATCTAATTGTGCCTAACGCATATGGACCAAATGATTACTTAGATGAGGAAAGGACGCATGCGATGAATGGTATAATTATGAGAATGTTAAATTCAATGTCCAAGGGTGATAAAGAATTTTCAGTTTGGGGTAGTGGTACACCAATAAGAGAATGGATTTATATGCCTGATGTTGGTAGGATTATTAAAAAAATTATTGATGATGAAATATTTGATTTACCCAACCCAATAAATCTAGGGCAAGAACATGGGGTATCAATAAATGAAATTGTTAACATGGTAAAAAATAGTTTAAATTATGGTGTTAATATTGTACATGATTTAACTAAACAAGATGGAGCACCAGTTAAAGTTTTGGGTAATAAATTATTTACAAAACACTTTAACGACTTTATATTCACAGAGTACGATGAAGGTATAAAAGAGACAATAAAATATTACACAAAATAAATATGAAAAAAATATTCATAACTGGTGGGGCAGGATATATAGGGACAACATTAATACCAACATTATTACAAGAAGGTTTTAATGTAACAGTATACGATTCATTAATGTTTGATAATGGTGATAAACTGTTACCATATATTTCCAATAAACATTTTAACTTTATTAAAGGTGATATTAGGAATGAAGAATTATTAAGAGATAGTATGATTGGTTATGATGTTGTTATACACTTAGCAGCATTGGTTGGGTTTCCTTTATGTAGAGAAGCTGGGGAAGATGAATCTTACTCTGTCAATACCAATGGTACTGAAATTGTTATTAGAAACATGAGTGAAGACCAATACTTATTATTTGGTTCAACTGGGTCAAACTATGGTGAGGTAGTTGGGGTTTGTATTGAAGAAACACCATTAAACCCATTATCTATATATGGTAGAACAAAAACAGAAGCTGAAACTAAGGTTATGGGTAGACCTAATAGTACAGCGTTTAGGTTCGCTACAGCATTTGGTTTATCCCCAAGACTAAGACTTGACCTATTGGTTAATGATTTAACTTATAAGGCTTATAAGGAAGGCTATGCTGTTATTTATGAATCCCATTTTTTAAGAACCTTTATACACGTTAAGGATATCACTAGAGTATTCTTATTTGCGATACAAAATCAAAATAACATGAGGGATAATGTGTATAATGTTGGTTCTGATAAAATGAACTATTCTAAGAAGGAGGTTTGTGAATTAATAAAAAAGGAATTACCTAACACGTATTTTAATTATGCTGATGTTGGAACTGATGTTGATAAAAGAAACTATAAGGTTAGTTACGATAAGATACGTAAATTAGGTTTTGATACTATCGTAGATGTAACTGATGGTATAAAAGAAGTGGTTAAAAGTATGCCACTCATTAAAATAACATCTAATTACCATAATATGTTTTAAATGAAACTAGATGGATGTTTATAATAAAAAATAATTTTAAAAAATGAATTATGAAAAATAAAATAGGGTGGTTAGTAAATGACCAATTAACAGGAATACCAAACACAAGAACGTTTTGGCATGATTTATTAGATTGGTTCCCCAATCTTCAAGATAAATGTGATGGATATACAAATTATGGTGTATTACCACAAAAAATAGAATCTATTAAGGAACGTCCTGATTATATTATCAGAAATGGTACTTATTTTAGAAAACTTAATATTGATGTCCCAACATTTTGTTTGATTCAAGATACAAAAGTTGATTCGACACAAACAGATGTTATAAACTCATCTACATGTGTTGTGTTCGCCTCCAAAGAAACACATAACATTTATAAGCCTAGGATTAACCCACAAAATGTTAGGGTAATTGAACAGTCTTCTGATTTTGATTTTTTTAAACCTATACCTGAAAGACACCCAGACGTTTTACCTAACTCAATTATTTTTATAGGTGATTCTTCTCATGTAAAAAAAGGTTTCCATAGGGTTTTAAATCTTATTGAAAAAATGCCTGATTTTAATTTTTGTTTAGTGATGAAAGATAATACGCCTATTGATGTTATCCCACCTAACAGTAGAGATAGAGTACGCATATTTAATAGAGTTGACAGGGATACTGTTAAACTTCTAATTAATTCATCTGTGTGTGCTATATGTACATCTGGTAATGAGGAAGGTCATTTTGCCGGGATAGAGATAGGTGCGTGTAACATACCAATGGTAGCTAGACCTATGGGGTGTTATCTAGACAGAAAAGATGATAAATCTTGGGGTTTAATATCAGAAGATGAGGATTTTCCTGAAACAATAAGATATGTTGTTAATAACCTTGAAGAGTTCAGTCCTCGTAAATACTATTCGAAAGAGTATACATTGGGAAGGTGTCGTGAAAAGTGGTCTGACCTAATAAACGAATTCGTTAAGTAATTATGAAATTTACAGCAGAAATATTATCGGGTTTATGTAATGTTCTTAAAGCGTTTGTTACGGCTTTGAGTATGACAGAAGAGGGGAATACTAACCTAAAACCAAAATATAACCATTGGTTCGATGCTGATTATACTGAGGTTTTAGATGATAGTTTAATTTGTCATGGTCCTGAAGAGATGGGTGAGTCTTTTGTTACAGCAAGATGGCTTATACTAAAAGAAGAAGAGGAAGGACAACCTGACTTAATTAACGACGCTAAGAAATTAGGTGACCACCCTAATATAGCGAACAAAAAACTATCACCATTATTCTCCACGCACTCCATTGATTGGTTCTATGATAGAAGTTTAATTAGTGATGATGTGTATAATAGAATTCAGAGTGGGATTAAAAAGATAAAATGGAGAGATGGGGTTCTATCTGAGGTTGATAGGGTTACAAATGAATTTGGGGAAGGTCCATTATTGTCTATACAAATAAGAACTTGGAAACATAAATGGGACCCACCTGGAGATTGGAAAAATAGTCCTAGAGATGGTGTTGTAAGAGATTATAACTTTGAAACATATAAAGACGCTATCTATAAGTTCCTACATAGTGAAACACCACCAAAAACAATTTTCCTAACTTCCGACACAGAGAGTCTTTTACCACAATATTTGGATTACTTGAAAGACTACGATGTTAAGGTAGTAACTTACACCCAACCTGAAAACGTTACACAAATGCAGTTTTCTGTGGCAACTATGTTGATAGCTTCAAAATGTGATATGTTAGTATGTAGTCGTCTAAGTACATTTTCTGAATGTATTTGGTGGTTTGGTGGATGTAAAGCAACCACAATACCTGTTTTTTAAAAAATAAATAAAATGGGATAATTTAATTAAAAAATCAATAAAATGGAAAATACTTTTGGGTATCCTGGGTCTAAACATAATCATTCACATTTTATAGCTGAATTGGTTAAACAAATAAATTGCAAAACATATCTAGAATTAGGTATATATGATGGTATTACGTTATCATTAGTAGAACCTTTTGTAGATAGAATCATCAGTGTCGATATTAAAGATATTAGAAGGTGGAGAATAGGTGAGTTTCATTTAGAAACTACAGATAGTTTTTTTGAACACTTTAATGAAAAGGTAGATGTTGTCTTTATTGACGCTGACCATAATTTTGAATCTGTTAAAATAGATTTTGAAAATTCAGTAAAATTATTAAATGAATTTGGTATGATTATATTACACGACACAGACCCGATGGAAAAAATGTATTTAGAACCTAGGTATTGTGGTGATTCATATAAAATGGATGAATGGTTGCGTGAAAATTATACAGATTTTGATGTTATGACATTACCATTAACACAAGCTGGACTCACTATTGTAAAGAGAAAGGCTGATAAAAGAGTGAATAAATACTTATAAATGAAAAATAAAAAAATTTTAGTATGTGGTGGGTCTGGCTATATAGGTGGGCTTACTTGTGATTATCTATTAGACGCTGGGTTTGAAGTTATGGTTTATGATAATCTATTATATGAAAACAGATATCTTAAAGACATACCATTCATTAATGGTGATATAAGGGATACAGAAAAATTATATGAGGCATCAAAAGATTTTGATGTTATAGTTTTAATGGCTGCTTTAGTTGGTGACCCAGCTTGTAGTGTCGACCATAAATTAACAGAAGAAATAAATTATAAAGCTATTAAAGATTTTTGTAATGTTGTTTCCCCTCATAAACATATAATATTTATGTCTACTTGTTCGGTTTATGGAGCTCAAGACGGTATGTTAGATGAAAATAGTGACACTAACCCATTATCGTCTTACGCAGCAACAAAATTACAAGCAGAGAAACACGTATTAGATTTAGGTGGTACCATTTTTAGATTAGGCACTGTATTCGGTTTAGGTGATACATATTCTAGACTTAGAATGGATTTAGTTGTTAATGTCTTAACTATGAAAGCTATCAAATATGGTGAAATAACAATTAATGGTGGTGAACAATGGAGGCCTATAATTGCAGTTAAAGATATTGCTGGATATGTTACTGAGGCTTGTGAAAAAAAACATGAAGGAGTATATGTTTTATCATTAGAAAATGTTATTATTAAAGAGTTAGGTGAAAGAGTGGTTAGTATGATTCCTAATACTAAAATCAACTATACTGAAATATCTTTCCAAGACGCACGAAACTATAAAGTGGACAATTCAAAAGCTTTAGAGGTTTTTGATTATAAAGCTAAAGTAACGGTTGAGGAAGAGGTTATCAGAATGGTTGATATGTTTAAAGATGGGAGAGTTAAGAACCCTGAAGATAAAGTATATCACAATGGTGCTTATTTAACGAATAAAAAAGAAAATAAACAATTAGTTTAATGGATGTAATTGATAAAACATTTTGGGAAAATAAACACGGTGTTAGTGATAGATATTGGTTAACAGGTTCTTCACTAAAAGAAATTATGACACTACATGAGATTAGTGAAGATGATTTAACCGACACAAAGGTTTTAGAAATTGGGGTTGGTTTAGGTACGTTGTCTAGAGATATTTTTAAATACACAACGGATTTGTTATGTTGTGATATATCGGAAAAGGCGCTAGATAGTGTGAACCCAAATGTAACTAAAAAATATCTAACAACTGATTTATCTAAAATTGAGCCTGTAGATTTAGGTATATGTCATCTAGTGTTTCAACACTGTACTGATGGGGAAATTGAAAGAATCATTAACGATATTGTATTAACTGATGATGGTATATTCACATTCCAATTCGCTTTCCTACGAAATGGTGAAAAACCGAACGCAAATGTTCAAAATTTAATTGAATTGGGTTCGCATCATTTTAGAAGTATTGAAACGATTGAGAAAATGGTCGATAAATCGGGTAAAGAAATTGTATGGACATCAAAACCATACCATTATTATGAACCGGAGAACTTTAGTTGGTTAATGGTTAAAATTAAAAATAAAAACAATGGATAGTATAAAAGTTTTAAACGGTGGGATTGCTATTGATGATAGAGGTTCGGTATGTTTTGTTAATGACTTCAACTTTGAAGGTGTTAAGAGATTCTACCAGGTTGAGAATCATAGACAAGGTTTCATCAGAGCGTGGCATGGTCACAAAAAAGAGGGTAAATACGTTTACGTAACAAATGGTTCAGCACTTATTGGTGTTGTTGACATGGAAACCGAAGAGGTTTCTAAATTTGTATTAAGTAGTAAATCACCAAAGGTTCTTTGGATACCACCTGGAAATTATAATGGTTTTAAATCATTAGAAGAAGACACTAAAATAGTGTTCTTCTCAACATCAACTATAGAAGAAAGTTTAGGAGATGACATTCGTAAAGAATATGACCAATGGGACATTTGGGATGAAGATTATAGATAAGATATGAGACAAACAAAAATATTTGTATTTGGAAATTTAGGTATGTTAGGCCGTTACGTTTACATATACCTTAAACAACGAGGTTATAATGTAGTTGGTGTTGGTAGAACTGACATTGACGCATCTGACCTTTGTAGTGGAATTCTACATAAATATGTAGAACATAATATGCACGATGGTGACATCGTAATAAACTGTATGGGTATAATTAAACCTAGAGTAAATGAATGTTCTCCTGAAGAATTTATTAAAGTTAATTCATTATTCCCAAGAGAATTAGCTAATATCTGTGAACAATACGGTGTTAAGTTAATCCACCCAACAACGGACTGTGTTTATACGGGTTCTAAGGGTGATTACAATGAGAATGACCCTTATGATGTTTCAGATGTGTATGGTATGTCTAAAGCGTTAGGGGAACCTTCTAACTGTACAGTGGTTAGGACATCGATTATTGGTGAAGAAGTTGGGCAAGGTCGTTCATTGGTTGAATGGGTTAAAGGTAATAAAGGTGGAAATACTAATGGGTACTTAAATCATTATTGGAACGGTGTAACTTGTTTACAGTTTGGTAAAATAGTAGAAACTATGATTGAGGGTGATTTGTTTTGGAAAGGTATTAAGCACTTACATTCAGATAAATTAGATAAACAACAATTATCTGAATTAATTAACGATTCATTCAATTTAGGCATAACAATAACACCTGTGACGGTTGACACATCGGTTGATAGGTCTATAACAACAATACACAACGATAACTTAGAGAAATTCAACATACCATCATTAAAAGTACAAATACAAGAGATGGTTGAGTTTCATGATACACTTTTCTCAATGGGGGTAGTAAATTAATATATGGCAAAAACAGGTAGAAGAAGAGGTAAACTCTCAGAAGAAGAAATAGAGGAAGTGAATAACTTCGTTTATAGTAAAAACATAGAGGAAGATAAATATCTGAAGACTATGTCAATTAACACTAAGTGTAGAAACGAAAATCAAAAGAAATTAGTTAATTCTATTAAGGAGAACGAAATAACAATTGTTTCAGGATTACCTGGGACTGGTAAAACGTTTTTAGCTTGTGCTGAAGCGTTAAAATTAGTCAAAACAAGACCTAAGTATAAAAAAATTCTACTAGTTAAATCAGTAATCCAACTACCAGGTGAAGAGTTGGGTTTTCTACCTGGTGATATGAAGGAAAAATTAGAACCTTACATGATTTCATTTATTGATAACTTTGAAAAAATTATTGGTGAGTCGTTAACTAAGAAGTTAAGAGATTTAGGTATCATTCAGATACAACCCTTGGCCTTCATTAGAGGAAGAAGTATAGATAATACAGTAATCGTTGTTGATGAGGCACAAAACATCTCTAGAGACAATATGAGAACACTTATGACTAGAATTGGAGACAACTCTAAGATGGTTATCCTTGGTGATGTTAGACAAAAAGATATTAAGAACAAAAATAACAGTTCACTAGAAACCATATTAGAAAAATTTAGAGATTATGCTGGTTTTGGGTGTGTAGAACTTAGGGACCCTAATGACGTAGTTAGAAACCCAATAATAAAGGTTATTGAATCTGTTTTTGAAAATATGGTTGAGAATGAATCCAACCAAAACAGTAAATCGTACTAATATGTGGAATTATAGTATATCACAATGGGTCATATCTGACGGTCAAACAGAACCGCATGGTGTCGTACTACAAATAGATAATGGTGACACACAATACTTGACAATAGAAGACTACACACTATTCTTAAAAAACAGAGAAAAAATTAAAAAATGAAAATAGGGATATCGATTGATGGCGTTTTAAGGGACTTACTAGGCCAAATAGAAGAAACACATAAAAAATATTTCCCAACCGAAGAAGGTGAGGAACCCATCAGTGTTAAGGATTACCATTTAGAAAAATGGGTTACATTTCCTGACGAAGAAGTTAAGCAGGGTGAAATGGATTTTAACCCTGAGTTTAATGAGGATAATTTTTTAGAATCTGAAGAAGACACCGAATTAATTAAAGTAACAAAAAAAGTTACTCTAGACGAATTTCTATATGAAAGGTGTACGGTAGAGGTGTTTGGTTATGCTAGTGAAATTGTTAACTCAGCTGTTGAGTCGTTAAATAATTTAATTTTAGAAAACCCTAAACACAAATTCATATTAATGAGTAGGGAGGGGGGATTAGCGGTACCATCAACGTTATTTTTCTTATCTAAAACCAAGTCTATATGCCCAAACATTAAGTTTGTTACTGAATACTCCAAGGTTTGGGACCATGTAGACATTATGGTCACAGACCACCCAAAAATATTAAACACAAAACCTTTAGATAAATTAAGTATTATCATTGACAAAGAGTATAACAAAAAGATAACTCAATCAGGTCATAGATTAAAAACAATAAAAGAGGTTGATGAGAGACTTTTAGATAATTTTGAGGAGTCGTTAAAAGGTAATAATACTCATTGGGTTTTATAATGAAAAACGGTTTACATATAGAAAATTAACATTATTAATTAACCATGGAATTATTTGATATAGCTGGTGAAGAATTTTACTTTGATTTAGATAGTATAGCAGATTTTGTTAGAATAAGTGAAGATGACACAAGGGGTCTTGATGAAATTTTTACTAAAAAATCTGAAGAGGACGATTTAAATGAGGGTGATGAGATTATAAAGGAAGAATTAATACAAGGTCCGTTAATAGATATGACAAGGTGGGACTTAACAAAAGCTATGGTTGAGACCATACTTAGTGAAAATGGTGTTGTAGATGAACGCATGGGAATCACAAAACTAGGAGAACAACTATCAATACCGTTTAGACTCTCATTTAATACATTAGCAAAATATAAATTAATAAAAATAAGATAAATAAATAAATAATATGGAAAACACACAAAATTTAAATCAACAAAAAGAAAACAAAGTTGATTTTAAAGACCTTCTAGAAACACAAATTAAAAATTTAGAAAACAAAAATTTTAAATTATATTTTTTTGTGATGGACACAAAGGGTAACCCTACCGCTGGTATGGCTAATATATATAAACACGTTAAAACACTTAGGGGCTTGGGGTATGACGCTAATATATTACATGAAAAAAATGAATACACAACAGTTAAAACGTGGTTAGGGACTGAATATTCAGAATTACCACACGTATCTATAGAGGACCAACAACTTAAAGTAAACTCAGACGATATTGTTATCATACCAGAAATATTCGCTAACGTAATGGAACAAACAGCAAAATTACCATGTAAAAGAATTGTTATGTGTCAAGCTTATGATTATGTATTGGAGATGTTGATGCCTGGTAAGAAATGGTTAGATTATGGTATAACAGATTGTATCACAACAACAGAAAAACAATCTACACATTTAAAAGAACTAATGGGTCCATCACTAAAAACAGAAATTGTACCCGTATCTATACCTAAGTTTTTTAAACCATCAGAAAAACCAAAAAAACCTATAATCGCTATTTTTACTAGAGACCAAAGAGACACTGTTAAAATATTTAAAACATTTTATATTAAATACCCACACCTAAAGTGGTTCACATTTAGAGATATGAGAAATATGCCTACAGAAAAGTTTGCTGAAAACATGGCAGAATGTTGTATATCTGTTTGGGTTGACGAAATATCTGGTTTTGGTACATTCCCAGTTGAATCAATGAAGTGTGACGTACCAGTATTAGGAAAAGTACCAAATATGGTACCTGAATGGATGGAAGACAAAAATGGTCTATGGACTCATGAAATTAATGTAATTCCAGATATTTTAGCTAATTACATACAAGCATGGTTAGAAGATGCAGCACCTGAAGAACTATATGAAAAAATGGGTGAAATGTCTAAAAAATATACTGAAGAAGAACAAAAAGAAAAAATACAAGAAGTATATGGTAGAATAATTGATAATAGAGTTTTAGAGGTTAAGGCTAAATTAGAAAAATTAGAACCAGTAAATAACGAAAATTAAAATAAACAAAAATGGAAAAAATAACAGTAATCCTACCAATACATGAGTTAGGGGAAAAAGAGAAAGACTACTTTCTAAACGCAATTGAGAGTGTTTGTGACCAAAACATAGAAACAAAACCAAAGGTTTTAGTTGTGGCAAGTAACGAAAACTTAAAAAAAGAAATAGAATCTTTAGAGTATAAGGATGGTATAAAAGATAATATTGAAGTTGTTGTAAACAGTGGTGATTCAGATTTTTGTTCACAGGTAAACTTTGGTGTTGATACTGTCACTACTGAATGGTTTAGTATATTAGAAATGGATGATGAGTACTCTAAAATTTGGTTTAAAAAGGTTGAAGAGTATATGTCACACTATAACGATGTTGAGGTATTCTTACCGATAGTATTGGATGTGTCACCAGAGGGGAAATTCCTACATTTCACAAACGAACCAGTTTGGGCACCGGAATTTAGTGATAAACTAGGGTTTCTAGATAATGATTCATTACTAAACTTCCCAAACTTCCAAACATCGGGTGGTGTTTATAAGAAAGAATCGTTTAAGTCAGTAGGTGGTTTTAAAAGTAGTGTTAAATTACATTTTGTGTATGAGTTATTATTAAGGATGACCTATTATGATAAAACCATAATGACGATACCAAAATTAGGTTATAAGAAAGTTAATATGAGAGAAGACTCTCTGTTTTTTAATTATTATAATGGTATAAAAAAGGTGGACCCACTTGAAGCAAAATGGTGGTTTAATACAGCAAAAAAAGAATGTTACTTTAAACAAGATAGAGGCATAACCTATGAATTAGAGGAACAAAACGTATAACATGTCAGAACAACCAAAGAAAAGGGGTAGAAAACCAACAAAAAAACCTTACTTTGGTCCAGAAGAAGAAGAAGCGGTAAAGAAATATCTTGAGCTTGGAGAATTAGTTGTAGACCCTAACACACAGGATGGGTATAGATGGACAGGTACGACAGAAGAAGACATACAAAGGAATAGATTATATAGTGGAAGTTTAAAAGCTCCACTAAATAAGATGGTAGAAAGTATTATTAGAAGATACAAACTCTACTCAAAGACGATGGAATATGAAGATTTACATGCAGACACATTAGGGTTTCTGCATGTTAAATTTCATAAGTTTAAGCCAGCAAAAGGTAAAAAATCGTATTCATATTACGGAACTGTGGTTAAACATTATCTTTTAGGTAAACTAATCAAAGAAGATAAAAAACTTAAACAGAATTTAAATTTCGATGACGTACTCCCAATGGTGGAAGAAAAGGATGATTTGATTTACACTATTGATGAACAAAAATTAGATTTAAATTTACTAATTGGGAACATCGGTAAATCAATAAAAAAAGAGATGGAAACTAAGGTTCTAAATGAGAATGAGAGAAAAGTAGGTAGTGCTTTGGTCTCAATTCTTGGTGGGTGGGAAAATCTATTTGATGACGATAATGTCCCAGGTAAAAATAAATTTAATAAAAACCTAATACTATATTATATGAGAGAAATGACCTCTTTAAACACTAAAGATATTAGAAACGCAATGAAAAGGTTTAAAGTAATTTATAATATATTAAAAGAAGAATCTTTTTAAAATTACCCATAATAGATATTTATAATAAAAAAGACCATGGCTAGACCTAAGAAGAAAGAAGTAAAATTGAGTACAGATAGTTTTTTGGGCATGGCTCAAGAGGCTTACAATGAACTAGTCCAACAGAGAAGTACCGCCATAAGTCAAATCAACGAAAACAAAAAAAGGGTTGATATCGATGATATGCACGATTTAGTAAACCTAAATAAAGCTAACACAGATTTATTAAAATTAGTAGATAGTACCATAGATAAAAAATTATCCTTAGTTAAGTTAATGAGTACTTTGGTTTTTAAAGGTGACAACATTAAAGATATGGGTAATGATAGTTTGAACCCAGAAGATATGGAATTACTGAGAGGGTTATTTGATAAAAAAGAGGATAAATAATGGGGTTTATTGAGGATAAACATAGTATTGTACAGCAAGTTTCATTGTTTGAGGTTTTGGGTGACTTACCTGAAAATAAAATTGTGTCAAATATAGAATCTGTTAAATCTAAGTCATTTAATTTAATACCATATCTGTTGGATTTACTAAGTACTACGTGTAAAGACAAGAAAGCTGTCCCAAACCTAAAAGATAGGGTCAAATGTGACTTAATCAGAATACTTATTGAAATTTTAGTTGAGTTCTTCCCCATTTTAATGAGGACATTAAAGGAGGGTATCATAAAGGGTATAAAAGCGGGGTTATTATGTCCAGCAGATTTTAAAATACCTAGCCCAACACCAATGGTGGAACTTAAACCAAGTGAGTTTGATTTAAGTAAATTGACAACATTAGATGTTAATAGTTTCCCTTCTAGTCTTTTTTTTGGTGACCCAGATAAAGATTTAAATGTTTTCTTAGCTGACTTAATACAGGGTGGTGTCGGTGGTAGTGGTACTTGGAAAAATATTTTGGACTTCGAAGTGATAGATTATGTGTTACCTAGTGCTGTAACAACCACAGGGTTAAGGGTTAACATAAGTAATGGGTATATAGGAAAGGAGTATGATATTTTTCTTAAAGATTTTATAAATAGTATTGAACTTTTTAATTTCGATAATTTCATACCAAACCTAATGGAACAATTTAATGGTGCGATATCTAGTGTGATGGATAAATCCCTAGGTACTATTGATATTAATTCAACGACAGATAAAGAAAAAGTGGATTCCTTAGTTGAAAAAATATTAAGTAGTGACCCATGTGACCAAAACTTCCTTGTTGACGATAGTTTTTTTGAATTTAGTTCTGACGAATTATTAGAAATTGAAAAGAAAGCTCAAAGTAGATTGTCTGGGGTTAAAATTATTGACTACAGTTGTCAACCAACAGTGGTTAGCTCTAATGGTATATTAAGACAGAAAGTAATTAATAATGTTAAAAATTCTATAAAGGAAAACCCTAACTCAGCAAATTTAGTAACAAAACAATACGCTGAGTCTGTGTTAGATGGTATAACTAAACAGGTGTCTGCGGATGATGATGATAATGAAAACATAAAAAAATCTTTAAGTTTTGAGTTGGCTTTAGCTTTACCTAAATTAAGTGCTAGCATAATCTTTACACCAAAGATAATGGTACTTTTTCAAATATCTAAAAAATTGGTGACAAACACTGTCGATAGTTTTAAGAATAATTTTGATTTTGCTAAAGCTAATAGTGTATTTTTTGAATACGTGGTTAGAGAAGCTGGTGCGGCTTTATTAGAGATAATATTTGACGCAATAAAAGAAGAGATATTAAAGGTTGTTATAGAATTAATAACTTCCCTAGTAAAAGAAGCGATTAATAAAAAATTAAATCAGTTAAGAAGTTTAACTGGTGGTTATAACATAAAATCTGGTTTATCAGCAGTAAAGGTACCAGATATTTCAGAATTTTTATAAAAAAGGAAAAAATGGCAAAACTAGGATGTGAGGACGTAAACCCAAGAAACACTAACTTCAAACAACCAAAATCTATATTAAGTGCGCTATTAGCGTTATTTAGAGTACCAACATCAATACAAACACCAACACCAAAGGCTTTAATATTAGCCTCAAAAAGTAGACCTGGATTGAGCCCTAAAATGATGGCGGCTAGGGTTATACAAAGACAGGCTGAAGCTGGGTTACATGTTGGGCCTCTAGGTACTGGTCAGATAAATTCATCCGAAATAATGGAAAGAATTAGAATGGAAGAGATTGTCGGAGCTATAGCGACAGAGATGAAAATAGAGTTAGCAATAACGCCAGGGGGTAAATCAACAGTAACTGGTACGGCTGGCCCTATACCAGTTGTTGGTACGGCCTTTTTAAGTGAAATACTGGGTGGTTCAGGTTTAGCTTCTTAAATTTTTTATTATGAAAAAGATTAGTGAACAAACAAATATTGAGTTGGAGGGTTATAAGGAAGATTTAAAGCAAGATTTTACTTTAGTTAAAAAGGAATTAATATTTAGAGCTAAACATTTAGAAAACATTAAAAAAGAATATCTAAAAGTTTTAGAAGAAATTAAAATAAGATACGGTATAAAAATATAATTATGGCTACAGATGAACCCAATTACGACTTACCTGGACAAAACAATGAGTCAACCAACGCGGATTATAATGATTATGTTATGCGTTGGGGTCAGGTTGTTGAGTCTACAGACAAAGACCCATCTGGTGCAGGAAAATGTAAGGTATTTATTAGAGAACTAGATAGGCATTTATTTGGTAAGAATGGTAAGAAAGGACTAAATGAGGATGATTTTTTAAAAAACGCGGAAGATTATTCTCAGATAGTAGACGCTTTACCTTGGTCTTTGCCGTTACAACCAAAATTTTTAGTTACAAACCCACAGGTGGGTGAGAGTGTCTTAGTGATAATTCCAGATAGAAAAAATGATAAGTTAGAGAGATTTTATATGGGACCTTTCATATCACAGCCACAATACTTAAATAACGATGGTAAGGTAAGGGGTCTTTTAACCGGTAAAAGGGGAACTTTTAGCGGTTTATTTGCGTATAGTAAAGCTTGGTTTGATAATAATGGGGCTAGGTTAGGGGGTAAACTTAGTAGCTCTAATTGGTCTATATATGGTGACGACCCAAGAGACCCAAATGATATAGCTGTAAATGGGAGAGGCAATGAAGATATAATATTGAGAACCTCTAAAAAATATGACGAAGTTTTATTAAGGGTTAACAAATATAGTAATAAGAATAATAAAATATTAAATTTAAAAAACCCTGGTTATATATCTGTTGTTTCGTATAAAGATATTGGAGGTTTAACACCCAGCAATGTTTCAACACCACCAGTAGCCCAATTTGAGTCTTTAAAAAATACAACATCTGTTAATGTTGTTGCTGATAGAATTAACTTAATATCACATAGAGGTTCACATAAAGGAACCCCTAGTGGTGGTGGTGCTATAATATTAAATTCAAGTGAACCAGAAAAACAACTGGGAATGGAAACTAAATTTTTACACCCAACGGTTTATGGGGATGTCCTATGGGAGGTTTTAAAAAAATTACAAGTTTGGGTTGAGACCCATAAACATAGTGGTGGCGGTGTTGCTTACACTGAACCTGTTAAAGAATCAGAAACAACAGAATTATTAAGCATATTAAATACGGCTTTGGGTTCTAACCCTACACAAAAAATTAGTTCAGACGGTTCTAAATATAAAATATATGGTGGCGAACTAATATCCAACAATATTAAAATTAATTAAAATTGTTAGATATTTATTAGTAAAAGAAACTAATGAGTATATATAGAACTTATTTTGGTAAGGATACTGTAATCGTGAGAAACAGTTGTGCTAACACAGGAAGAAACCCAATAGCTGAATTATTCCATGGCGGTTCTTTGGACTTGGATAAGGTTTTATATTCAAGGTACCTTTTTGGTTTTGACTTAACCGAATTGGTAGATAGGGTTAACACAAGTGAGTATTCATTAACTGGAATGACCCATAAAATCAATATTACAAACACATCTTGTTTTGATTCGGAATTATATTGTAAAACATTTTCATCATCTTGTGGTGAATCGTCTAGAGCTACAGCTTTTGATATGGTACTTTTTGAAATACCAGAAAAATGGGCTGAAGGTGTAGGGTATGATTATATAGCTAGTGATACCATAATACAACCTAATAAACAAAATAAAGTTTTTTCTGACATAAGAGACCAAGCTTATTGTGACGGTCCAGCAAATTGGGAAGATAGATTGTCCGCTACAGTATGGTCTCAACCAGGTGTTTATAATGACCCTTATATGTGGTATTCGGGTAATACTAGTGGTTACACAGGGACAACAATAGACTTAGTTAAAGCTGAACAATACTTTGAAAAGGGTAGTGAAAATGTCTGTATAGATGTTACAGATTATATAAATGGGTTAATTAGTAGTGGTATTACTGAGGCTAATTTAGGGTTATCTTTTAAACCAGGTTTAGAGGCAGCACTACAAGAATCTCTTTGTTATACTGGTTTCTTCACTAGGGATACACAAACTGTGTACGAACCCTTTATGGAAACCACATATGATGACTTAATTAAAGACGATAGGTGTGAGTTTCACCTAGACAAGAGTAATAGACTATACCTTTATGTTAATGCGGGTGGAGAACGTGTTAATGCAAGTATCTCAGGTGTTACAATATACGACCAAAACGAAAATGTGTACCAAACATTCACTAGTGACCAGATAAACCAAACTACAACCGGTGTTTATTATGTGAACGTTAATGTAACTAGTGACCCAACTAGTGGTTATTGTGGTAATATACAATTTACTGATATATGGAGTAGTGTAACCATTAATGGTGTTAATGTTGGTGATGCCGAAATGTCTTTTATTATAAAAGACCAAAACTCATACTATAATATAGGGTCAAACGATAACAGTGGTGTTGGTGTCGGTAATACAAAAAATATATCTATATATGATTACCATTTTTCCTTTAGTGGTATTAAACGAAAAGAGAAAATTAAACGTGGTGATACAAGAAGAGTTGATATTGAAGCTCTCATACCATACACAACAAATTATAAACCGATAGATAGAATATATTATAGAATATACATTAAGGAAGGTGAGACACAAATAGAATATGTAGATTGGAAAGAAGTTAATAGAACTGAAGATAGTAATTACTTCTTAATAGACACTTCTTGGTTTATACCTAATGATTACTATATGGAATTTAAAATAGAATCAAGTAGTAATGTTAGGACGTATCACGACATTATACAGTTTGAAATTGTATCTGAGAAAGACTGGTGTTAGTCACTAAACAATATAGCATAAAAAACCCACTACTAAGTGGGTTTTTTAGTTTATTTACAAAGTTGTGTAGCTATTTTATGTTGATACGTGTTTATTAAGTCTTTGTCTGTCTCTAACTTTTTCATATCAGATTTTAATTGATTTAATAATTTTTCTATTATAGGGTCATCTTCTTTGGATACATGTGATTTATTAATCAAATCAACCAAATCCTCATAACTTTCAGCACTAAAATCATCACAAATATTATTTTCAGAACTTTGTGAGTTATCTATATCTGTTTGTTTATCTGACTCCTCTTTCAATATCTTACGAATTAACTTTCTCATTACTTAAAAGGCCAAGTATTCCTATTACCCATAGGGGTAACATTATCACCAAGGTAATTAGTTAAATCAGTAATAACCTCATCAACCAAACCCCATTCACCTAACATTTTTGCGTTTCTTAATTTTTGTACCATAACATCGTAAGAAACTTTATTAGATTCAGAAAGACCTTCTTTTAATAACTCATTTAATAACGTAGTATTATGCTTAAGTGTGTTTTGTGTATCACGTTCTCTTACTGATAGGCTTTCTGACATATAATCCACATAACCAGAAGTTATTTGTTTAGGTTTAATATTAAATGTGTCAATACCATTATCGTTAAGTAGTTGAAGGTAGTTCTTTGCGTCTTTAACTGTAGATGGTAAGGATACGTTATTTCCGAGTAAATACGTTTTAAGTTCATTACTCCTCTCACTGATGACTAACTCAAAACGATATCTTTTACCATTAGACCCACTATCGGATACCACATCACCAACAAACCATGGGTTGTGGTCATTTTTGAAGTCCATATTTCCAATGACTATAGTCCCCATTTTTTCAATATCAAAAGATATACTGTCAACAATGTTTGTTCCATGTTCACTCCCATGTGCGGCAAATTTATCACCTAATTTACTCATACCTCGTTCTCTGGCTTTTGTTGCGGCACTAGCATAAGTTTTTTTATCTAATTCACTTATACCATCTTCCTTAATAATTTTCGTGACCAAAGACTCGATATTTTTTTCTGTTAATTTAATTACTTTTTTGCTCATATCATTTTTTATTTTGGGGCAAACCCACCTTGTGCACCTTCTCGCCACATATCATCAGCGTAAGATGAGGCTAAATCTAATATCTCATCTCTAATATCACTATGTATAAGTTCTTGGTCAACTAATGGTTGTAGATATTCCACTAATCTATCATATCCATTGTCAGAGGTTTCTTGATAACTATCAATATCAAACTCACGTAATAATTTTTTATTAGCTAAATCAATATTTTTTATTTTATCTAATCTTTTCATGCCCCCTTTTTTTTAGTAAGCGTAATTTTCACCTCTTTTTCCAGCTTCATCTCTCATGTGGTGCTGATATTGTCTTTTTTGTTCTTCCCTCTTTTTAGCTTCAGCGATTTCTTTATCTTTATTAGCTATTTGGTAATCGTTAATTTTACTTTTAAGGTTAGACACCTTTGTAATAAACTTACCAAAATCTTCAGAAAACTTATCAATCTCACTATGATAACCATCGGAACCAGATACAGCGTTGGCTATACTTTCTTTAAAACTCATTTTTAATTTTTCTAATTCACTTTCTAGTCTATCTATAGCTGAGTATGCTGGATGTTTAGTGAGCGTAGTTGTCTTCTCTTTTTTAGCTTCAACCGCTTCTTCTTCTTTTATAAGACCTAAAACCATTTTATTGGCTTCAATCATATTTTTTCTTTTATCACGTATTCTCATATTATAGTTTTTATATAAATATCTTGTTAAATTAAAAAAATTACAATATATTTGTGTAATGAATATATTTGTATTAGATAAAGATATTAAGTTGTGTTCACAGTACCACTGTGACAAACATTTAGTTAAAATGATTACCGAACATAATCAGATACTAGCTTCAGTTAAGTGGAAGTCCCAAGGTATTACTAAAAAAAAACAAATAACAAAAGAAGATACTAACAAGTTCACCGACTTCCCAAGGAAAAATAGTGATGGGACACCCAACCCATATGGTATAGGGTTTCAGTATCACCCTTGTACTGTTTGGGCTGGTGAATCTATAGATAACTACATATGGCTTTGTAATCTAACATTAGAAATGTGTAAAGAGTACACTAAAAGATACGGTAAAATACATGCGGGTGAAGAAATTGTAAAATGGCATAAATATAATTCACCACTATTAGCAATAATAGGTATGACCCCATTTGTCCAAGCAATGCCAGATGATGTAAAAGATAAAGACCCAATTACAGCTTACCGTAATTATTATAAAAAATATAAAGTTGATTTCGCTAAATGGATACACACAGAAACACCATTATGGTTTAAAGAAATTAAAATTGAAAAAACAACAACAAATAGTTTGTTAGTTTAAGAAAAATAACTATATTTGTATTGTTAATAATTAAATAATAAAATAAAATGGCTAAAAAGAAAGACCTTAAAATCCAACACCCAGAATATACAGTCGATGTTATAGAAGTTTTGTCAACTATGGACCCAACAACATCCAATAAGTACTTACCTTTTATGATTAAATGTACGGCTGATTGGGTAAGCTGGATTCAAAATGAATTGAAGAATGAAACATTTAAAGAAATGTTCGAAGTTATCCAAGACTTTGAGGACTTGTCTAAGAGAAATCTTTTAGAAAATAAAGACATATATTCTTATGAGTCTAACCAAGATATTATTGAGTCTGTAAAATTAGCCAAAGAAAAAATTACACGTTCTGAAGTTAAGAAAAAAGAAACTGAAGTTTTATACGAAAATGATAGATGGACAGTTATAATACCTTTAAGTACACGTAGTTCAAACCTATACGGTAAATCAACAAAATGGTGTGTATCTAGTGAAGACCATAACTATGGTAAGTACTACAAACAATACACCGATAATGGTGTTCTTATCTTTCTAATTGATAAGGACGTGAAAGAAAAAGATTGTTTCACTAACAATTTATCAAAAGTAGCGTTCCATAACGATAGAACTAAAAAAGATAATGGGATTACACTTTGGGATGTTAAAGACAAATCCATGAATGTTTCTGACACAATGAAAGTTTACTCAATGGTTGGTGGTGAGATTATGGATATTATTAACAAAAGGTTGGAAGAAGGTCCGACAAATAAAGAACAAGCTAAAAGCAGGGGTGTTAGGGATTAATCCCACTTGTTCTTTATGTAAAAGGAGGTCGAAAGACTTCCTTTTTTTGTTTATAATCGTATATTTTTATATGTTTAATTTTAAAAAACCACCAAAACACCATTTTTTAGATGGCTCCCCTTTTTGGTGTTTATCATCAAGGCAATATGGTTATGTTGATGAAGAAACAGGTCAAATTAATATACCGTATGATGTTGAGTTAACTCCTACCGATGTTTTTGCTGGAATAACTGTTAATAACAATATTGGTGACGTTATTTTTGAGGCAAATAGAGATGGGGTTTTTCACGGAAACGAACCTTTAACAACAGAAGAAAGGGTAAGGGAAATTTTTAGGGAAGAGTATTATAATATATTAAGAGAAGACACTGAAAATGGTCTTAATCATCTTTAATATCACCTAATCTTGGTTGATATTGTAAAGTACCCTTTTTTATGAAACTAATAGCTGTTTTATGGAATATATCTGTACATTCATCTTTTGGTTCTGATGTGGTCCTGTCATTAACATCTTTATAACATAATAAAGCTATTTTGTCACCACCTCTTTGATGAATACCGGACTCCTCAAACCAATAAACCCTAGGCATACCCCAATCAGTTATTGGTTCCCCTTTCTGATACCAATAAAAGGGTTTATTATAATACACTGAAAATGTGTCGTCAGTTAGTTCAGGTTCAATATTTTTAACCCAATCAAACTCTTCTTCAGATTCTTTAATATATCTACCAGAAAAATCATTAATAATATTACCATTATCGTCCTCCATTGACCATATACCCAAATTAACATAAGTTACAATATCGTCAACACTAAAGTTTACGAATCGTCTTTTAGTTAATTTTGTGGGTATGTCTTTTGGGTTGTTTATAACTATAACACCATCATTACCATTATGTGACTCTAACTTATAAGATTTATCCCATATTATTTTACCTAACACTATTTCATCTCTTTGTATATCACTAACACTAATAGGTTTTGATTTATCATAACCAAATTCCAACTCATCAACATTGTTTTCTCTATAATACATTTGTTTACCTATTATATCGTCAACAGTAAAAGTAATTGGGCCTTCCGCCCAATCGAAGTCACTTGACTCCGTAACCATTGTCGGATTTTCAACCTCCTTAAATTTACCCCACAAGAATATTCTAGAGGTGTACGATATATTAGTATATCTACCATCGTAAATTATTTTATTAGACTTACCAAACTGTTTAAACGTAATCATCCCAAGTTTAGGGAATCTATGGTTTGGTTCTTGTTTGATAATGTGGAATTTCTGGCTTTCATAACTAGAAATCCAATCAGGAGCCTCTTCTATATGTGGTTGAGGCCGTGTAGAATCTTTATCCATAATAGAATAGTCAGGCACGAACTGGTATGTTTTACCCACCTCTAGTTGGTCTACTTTGTAATATGTGTCAACACCCCTAACCCATTCTAGACCATCAATCTCTTCCTTTATAATTCTTTTCAGATTCATATTAATAAATATCATGTAAAGCATAAAAAAAGGGGAACAAATTGTTCCCCTCTCATTATAACATTTTAAGATTTATACTATCTTAATTCTCTAACATCAAATGTACGTAATCCATCAACCTTGATTGTCCCGTAGAAGCGGTTGTTCACCATTTTCTTAGCGTAACGTGTCATGATACCTTTTACAGGTACGAAGTTGAAAGGGTTATACATTGTAGGAGTCAATTGTAATGGTACATAAGGTGCGTAAATGTACCCAGTATCCAATAATGACTTACCTTTATGTCCAATAATGATTGAGTTAGCTGGAGCGTAAGGGTCACGGTAAACAGTATATCTACCACCTAATGAACCTACTCTCTCAATTCCCATATTATATTGGTCTTGTTCTGGAGAAGCGTTAGATACGTGGAAGTACTCTAAATCATCAAACA
>Ga0233412_10000459_pt1 | contig 23773 bp, 17 predicted proteins | sample Na_anoxic_4_MG_FD_180667 | JGI IMG/M metagenome (GOLD analysis project Ga0233412, IMG submission 180667) | Seawater microbial communities from Saanich Inlet, British Columbia, Canada - Na_anoxic_4_MG | ecosystem: Environmental > Aquatic > Marine > Inlet | place: Canada: British Columbia...
TCGGATCAGCTCAGGTAACTTTTAGGCATTCGGGTCTTCCAGAAATAGTATTAGATGGTATTGGTAGGCCGGTGGATGGCGAAAGTGATAGCTATATCCCCCAAACCGCTCTAGATTTTATTAATAGTAAATTAGGATTGAGCACAGATCGAACGGATGTTGTAGTAGGTGGAAAAGACTCTACGGGCGCTACGCGAGCTCTTGCGAAACATATAGATCCTAGATATATGAGCTCAGCATTACAAAATTTATTAGGACTCCTATATACGCCAACAGAAGATTATATTACATTTGAAGATTTTTTACAAGACGATCAAAAAGTTCTCTTAACCGACAGCGACGCATCCACGAGCTCAGAATTTTTAAGAGTTCTTAGAACAGCACAAAAATTCCCTAAAGGATTATTTAATTATACTGAAAAAATCCTAGGTGAAGAAGGCTCTCTTGTAGTTGGAATACGTGATTTATATTTTGATCCAAACCCCCCTGGAGCACAAGAAAATCCGTTTGTAGTAATACTAGATTTATTAGATCCACTAGATCCAGAGTTCGATCAACTGCGTAAAGCTATTCTCGAATGGAGCGAGAGCACGCCGGATCTGGGCCAAAATCCAAGAGAAGCATACATTGATCTCGATCCTACAAAACAGCTTATATTAAGAAATAGATTAAGGGGATTCATATGGGATAGTATACGTAGACATACCACTTATCAAGAAGGTGGTGTTGGTATAAATGGACTGACGCGATCAGTTGATAGAGTTAGAACTCTAGCAGCTTCAACAGTCGGTAGAAATAGAGTTTTTGTTGATGGCGGCAAATTACCTGAGTCATTCTTCCCTAAATATGCGATGGGTTTGTTTGGAAAAGAGAAAATTCCTATAGATGCGTTGAATATTCTTTTAACTATAGGTAAATTTGATGTAGCAGATCTAAGAGGAATTAGAGGAGATGCATCTTTAAAAAGAATATTAGCAGAACCTATAGCAGTACCAGATCGACTTACATCATACAAATTAGGAGGAAATTTAGATTATGAACTTAAATTAAATGACCCCCATGATTGTATGAATAGATTTCTGAGTGATAATTGGACTGATCTAGTAACTGCGGGTTTTAAAGAATTAGAAGCAGAAGCGTCATCTTCTGCAGATGATTTATATGCTACATTAGAAATTGATATATTAGGTATATCATCTTTAGATGATATAGATGCGATTTTTGATGAATGGACTATTGGAAATATCGATGGTGTCGATGGTGCCGCTGATCGTATCGCCGAAGCTAAAGAAACATTTAGAGATGAAAATGCATCTTTAATAGCTCAAAAAGATTGGGAAACATTAAAAAATAAACTAAGAAAAAGAATATTTAAACTACAAAAGATAGATGGATTTAATAGTGGTTTAAATGAAAGTTCGGAATATTTAAAACTACGAGCTAAAGCTATTTATCTTAGACAATTTTTAGGTGAAGAAGCTGCTCTTGCAGCGGTGGATAATTCACTATCAAAACTACCAGTAAGAACTAAAGCATTAGCTGTTGGTGAGGATAGCGTATTAGATCCTTCTATGATATCTACTTTATTTTTACCAGATCAAAGCATATTAAGTGAATTGGATGAATTAGAATCGGCTGTAGCTCTAACTGAAAAATATAAAGGTCAACCAAGAAGAGGCGGTGTTATTTATAAATTAGATTATTATTTACGCAATAAGCTTAATGTTATATTAGAGAAAGATTTTAAACTTCCAGCTAGTGGTGAAGTATAACAATATTTAGGTGAAAAAGCTATTAGAGAATATAGAGCAAGTTTAGGTATAGGTGAAGGGCTTGTTGTAGATGAGAGTAAAAGTCAAGCTGAATTAGCTAGCGATCATCCTGAATTAATTGCTAAAATAAGAAGAGGTATACTTAGAAGAAGTTTTAAAAGAACTAATGGAAGTTTACATGAAACTGTTTTCGGTAAATCTACATTATTTCCAGGTTTACCAATAGATGAATTTTTCGGACCGCTAAGCGAATGGAACACAGGAGCGACAGATTTTGACAAATTAGAAGGAATACTCAATTCCGATTCGAGTTTAGTAGATTTTTTTGAAGAAAGATTAAGTTCAAATCCAAAATTAACTAAAATATATGAAATTCAGGGTAGTGGTGATGGACGGGTAATAAAGATAAAATATTCTGGCGATCCCAACCTAGAATTTAATGAACTATGTTTTACTGCTATTAGAGAAGTATTTGAAGATGAAATCGCTTCTACTTATAAAGATAATTTAGACCCATCAACTCTTAAAGGTTCACAATTTTCTTTCGAAGAATGTAATAGAACTAATAATGCTGTTGGTAAAATAGTTAAAGCACAAAAACTTGTAGATGATGAATTAGAAAGATTAACTGTTTTAAGAGAAACAAGAAAAGAACAATCAAAACCTTTAGAAGATGAACTTGAAGAAAATGAAGCACAACAAAGCATTTATAAGAACAGTTTACAAAAATCCCCTAAATTAGTTAAGGCTCAATCTTTATTAAGAACACTTAGAAAAGGAGTGAACATTAAAAATGCTAATGGCGCTGATAGAATAGAAACTATCCCTTGGTTAGAGGGAGATACAGAAGTCCAATTACCGCAGGTATTTTTAGAAGAATTACAGGGGTATCAATTAAATTTTGATGATTACATTCTTAATAAATTAGAAAGTGATTTAGAAAGACCCACAAATTCAAGATATCCTGCATTACTAGATTTAATAAATATATTTATATCCCCAGAAGATGCACAACCATCTAATGGAGTTCTTAATGCAGCTCTGACACCAGAACTAAGGGCAAGGTTAAGTAATAAAGTCTTAGATTATTATACAGAACAAAATGCAGATATTAGAAGTAAAATTAGAGAAATAGAGGGATCTCTCGATAGTGAAGTAAAAAATTTACAATCAGCGCGCGAAGCATTGGCCACTGAATTTGATAAATATAGTAGAGAAAGAACTGGAACTGGTTTATCTGTTACTGATAAAACATTAACTTATCCTACTATAGAAGATACTGAATATGGATTCAGAGCTTTTATTCAAGAAATTAAAAAGAAAGGGTACCCTCGATCTCCTATAATGACTAATAGTCCTCCCATTGATGTTGATCTTGAAAGAGATTTTGATTTTGAAGATGAAGGTGATACTGATACTTCATTTCAACTAAGGGTTGTTAGAATGGCAAGTAAGGAAACATATGACGGATTAAATGCTGCATTTTATACAACGATGTTTGATGATAAATTTTTTATGAGAAAATTATTATACGAAGTGCCAAGTGAAAATACTGCATTAACTTATGAAGATGTAAGTGTTAGACCAAAAGATGCTTTTTTTGAAGAAGGTAGTTATAAAATTTCAGGAAACGTAGAATTAGATGGAATAAAATTAAACGATCCAACACAAACTGCAACTTCAAATTTATTATTCCCTACTAGAGAAAGATTATTAAATGGTATAGCGACTGGTATATATGAACAATCTGGAGGAGCTAATGCGGATCCTTATATGCTTGTAAGATATTTAGATATGAATGCTCGATCTTATGTATTAGGTGTATCTACAGATAAAGTGAGTGGTACATTGGTTCGGCATAGTAGTTTACCCGATGTCGCTGTGCCAGGTGAAGCAGAAGCACTTGCAGAATTACGAGAATCAAAAACAAATGTTGGTTTTTATAATAGAGCATCGGGTATAAGCGAACAAAATATTGTTGATATGGACGGATCTTATTTAACTGAAGAACAATTTTGTGATATTGGAAAATCGATGGGAATGGTATTTATTGAAGATCTCAAAACTGGAGAAATACGTCCAGCAACATTAGCAGACATGGAAGGTAAAGTTGCTGGCAAAGATAAAGATCTTACAGAAGGATGTGGTCTTTTATCAGCTGAAGAAGGGGGGGGTGAATGTAGAGTAGAATGGGATGGCTTTTTAAATGGAACAAAAGACAAACCTATGAATATTGTAAATAGTAATAATGTTATAAATGATTTTAGTAAATTTGATCGTACTTCATTAATATTTCTTACAGAAGTAAGAAATAAGGCATTATTTGGAAATCCTATACTTGAAAACACATCAGGAGAATTACCTGTAAATTTTACAACTGTAAATATATCTAAAAAAGATGTAGATAATGAATTAGCTTACGCTGCTTATAATTTAAATACTAAAGATTATATAAAATTATATGAATCTATTAAAGGTCCATTAAGTGATTATGATAATTTACCAGAAAATGTTTCAACTACATCATTAAGTATTCGAACATCAGAAGCTAAAAAATTAAAATTATTCATAAATAGTATACCAAGTTTACCAGAATCTCGTAGCGATCCAGACGAGATAGATTCAAATGACACATATCTAAATAAATTATTCCCAACAGAAAATGTGTCAATAGATTCTAAATTATTTATGGATTATGATCCAGATATATATAAAGGATTCTATAAAAAAGCATTTACATGTGTAGAGCCAATAGCTAATAAAAATATAAATAGAAAATATAAATTATTAAATTATACAATAATTGGACCAATTATAGATTCAAATACCAATTTACCTTTAAGTATAGGCTCATCCTTACTTAATTTCAATGATATGGACAATAATTTATACAATAATTTAAAGAATGCAGGGATATATCAAAAATCATATAATAAAATAGTTGATCCTGATTTTAGTAATATTGCAGATATTGATTATACAATATTAAATAAAAGACACAATGAAGCGGCTGAAAATGTAAATAAATTGCAAGATGAGTTTAAAAATTATACATTTGCATTTACACCTAAAAATTTATTATCAGTTAATGGCGAAGATACTCATTTTGTATCGATAAATGCTGTAAATTCTAAAACTCTGTCTTATAAAAATGATAAAAGAATTATAATGAGTAGGATGGATCCTATTATATTAAATGAAATTATAAATAAAAGTAAAAATATAATTAAAGATTATTACGACCTAATAATAAAATTTATAGATATATCTTCAAGTTTATCAGGTGACAACAGTGACGTGACTAATTACAAAGCATATATAGAATCACAAAATAATAACAATGTAGTTCAAGAACTAATTAGTTACTTAGAAGGGGAAAAACTAACATCCAACTATTATAATCAGTGGGATTTAGATTCTATTAATATAGGACAAATTACGAACATTTCTGGAGAAAGTGTAATTGATAATAAATTTAGATATTTACAAGATTTTGTTAAATATGTATATTTTTCCCATAAAGGGGCTGACGAATTTATAAACTTTTGCGATGAATATATAAAATCTTATGATAATGAAAGTAATAAAGAATTTTTCAAATTACCTATAAATTTTAATATATTAAATGGTAATTCAAAATCTTCAGAAGAATTAATGGATGGTATATCTAAAGTATTTGAAACTATAAAATCTTATGAACCATTATATAATTTTATTATATCAGATAATAGATCTCCTTTAGATACATCTTATGATAATATTTTTATTCCATATGAAAAATCATTGGTAGGGGAAGAGAACGAGGGACAGAATAAAAAAACGATTTGGAAAGAAGCAGGATGTGCTAAAAGAAATACTGATCAGAATAAAGGACCTACATATAGGATATTTATAGATATTGATAAAATAGAAGAATTATTAGCCGAAGAAGTAAGTAATAATGCTTCTTTAACATATGAAGAGTATAAAGCTAATGTTGTTAATAACGATAAATTACTGGAGACATTTAAAGAGGTATACAAAACCGAGAATTTAATCGACGGTTTATCTGCTGTAATAAATAGTCCCGCCCCTGGGCTTGATGTGCTTCCTGATTACTATCTAGGTCAATTAAATGTATTTTCAGTAAATAATAGAGAATATGCAAAAATATTAAAAACTTTCCTGAAAATAAGAGAATTAGATCCAGATAATAGAATTAATGAAATATGGTCTAAAATATATGATCAAATAAAAGATTTTAGTGTTGTTTACAAAAAATATAAAGAAGAATTTATAGAAACGAATAATATAAGAGAGGGATATGATGATGATAATAATAGACACTTCCAAAAAATAGTAGATGAATTAAATGAAGCACAAAAACAATTAAAAACAAGATCAGATCAGTTGCAAGATAAATATTTTAAAAATTTAGAAGATATATATGGAAAAAATAATCCATTTAATTCAATGAAAGATATATATAGTGAAACAAATGTAGTATATGATGTAAAGAATATTATGGACGATTTAAATAATTTAAATACAGATATAAATATTAATAAGAACATAACTTTTTATGTATCAGAAACATATGAAAATACATATGCAAATGTTAGTTTTACAGTTTCTGTTTCTAGCATCTTAGACCCTGAATATTCTAAATTTCAAGAAGAGATTGTAAATTATTATGGAAATCGAAGCGTAAATTATATAAATATAACAAATTTTGATAAAATATTAGATAAAGATAAATATAGTGAAGATTTAATAGAAAAAGCTCAGAAATGGTATAAAAAGGATAGACCTGGCTTACCAATACCTGTAGATTTTAATTTAGTTAAAGAATATACAACTAGTGAAGGTTATATTAGAACCCCTAATAGAGTCAAATATCCATGGGATTTATTGGAAGAAAGGGGTATTCATTTAGGAAAAAAATGGACTAGAGGAGGAATATATGATAAAAATATAATAAATAATGATGAAGAATTTATATATTTCCCTGGTTGTAAAGCAGAATTAAAAGATTTATTTAAAAATTACATAGAATTAGATAATGATTATAAAGCATTAGGGAAAATTGCAACATTTGATACAAACTGGTATACATATCAACCAAAATTTAGAAATTTATTAAATGAATCAAATTCATATAATAAATTATTTTTAGAATCTGTGTGTATTAGAAAAATAATACATGATATATGTTATGGAGAAGGTGGAAATCCAGATAAAGCTGGAAAATTACCATATAATAGAAGATGGAATGTGACAACTTTAAAATCATTTATAGGTATGATATATACAGAAGTTTCTAGGTGTTTAAGTGGTTATGATATTGGTTCAAATAAAATGAGAGATATGTTACCACTATTACAGTATGTAATAATTAAATTAAATTATACTTTAACATTCACGAATATGCCTGGAATAGGGAATCCAGATAATATTGCTACTCTTACAGGTGGTTCGGTAACTTCCGAAAATTCTTTATTATGGGCATTAAGTATATTATTTGAAACAAAAGGAGCTATTATAAATTATCATGAATATGATATGATAACAACAATACCTGTAACTGACGATTATTTTGATGATTTATTTAATTCTATTCTTAATTCATCTAGTGATACTACTAATAGTATAACAACTGATACACATCCAGGTGAAATTAATTTAGACTTTTATAAAAAATATAAAGATTCGATAAATACTTATACAGAAGCATTTGAAGCATTTAAAACAAGTAGTCGTGAAGAACCTGGGGATGAAAGTGATGATGGACCTACTTTCATTAATATAATGAATGATGGACCTCCCACTAGCACAGATATTAAAATATCTAAAGATATAGATTCAATAAGAAATAAGCATGATGTTTTACTTAGTGAATATATAAAAAATAATGTTAAAAAAGATATGGTTTTAGATAGTATGCGAGAATTTTCTAATCATTTAATATATACAGAAGATCAATTAAATGCATTAAATTTAAATGAAAATATTGATAAACTACACAATTTATTTAATGAATATATCATTCCTAAAAATACAAATAATTATGAAATAGAAGATTATAATGATATAAAAGATATATTTACAGAAACTTCGTCTGCGCCTTACTTTAACACATCTGCATTAGAACCAAATAAATTTTATGATCAATATTTATTTACTATTAAGAGTGATATGTTTTCCAATTTTACAGAATTCAAACCTAAAAATATTAAATATATAAAACGGGGAAATGGTGAAATATCAAATTATCTATCAAGTGTTTCAGGCCAATTAGATATATCTAATTATAAAGGTATCCCAATTTTATTTAATGATAATGTTGATCTATCTTTTTATAATAATTATGAATATTTTGATAATATTGGTTCTTTAATAGAAAAACAAGAAGAAGAAGGGGGGGATTCGGATTATACATTAATTAAAAATATGATTCAAATGAAAGACTATATAATTAATAGTTTTATTCAAAATTATTTTACATTATATTGTAAATATACTGAATATAATACTATATTATATAGTGAATTTGTAAAAAATTATGAATCAGGTGTTAAAAAAATGAAAGAAGATTTAAAAAATTCTGGGTCTACATATGAATTAGCAATAGGTAATACATTTGACCCTCCTAATAATAATGATCTTATGATTACGGGAGCAATAAATGAATATGTTGCTTTACATAAATTTAACTTACCTGTTACTATACAAGGTTTTGAAGAAGATATTAAACAAATATTAAATGATGTTAAAGCATGTCTCAATAATGATGATACGAAATATATAAATTATGATAGACTTGAAATTAAAACACATAAAAATGTTTTATTAATTTTATCATATTGGAAACAACAAATTTGTGCATCAGATGTAGAAAATAAATTTAAAGAAAAACTTCTTCAATTAATAAATAAGTAAATAATATAAAAAAATTATATAATATATAATATATATTATGAAAATGCCAGTTTTTACATCCGCAGACATTTCAAGTGTAATTTTAGACGATGCACGCGGAAGAACGAATCTTGTAGATACAACTATAAATGATAGTTCACGTCAATCTACAGAGCAATTCTCAACACAAGCAGATTTAGCACTGGGAATGTGGGAGAATTATTTTAATTCATTGGAGAATTTTATACCTACAGCACCTATATGTTTTATTAAAGATACACCTATTAAAACAGATCAAGGTGAAATTAAAATACAAGAAATTAATAAAAATATCCATACAATTAATGGTAAAAAAATAATAGCAATTACAAAAACTATATTAGATGCAGAATTATTAATTAGAGTAGAAAAAAATGCTTTAGCAGAAGACTGTCCTAATCATAGTGTTGTTATGAGCGGCAATCATAAAATATTATATAAAGGAGAATTAATAATGGCAAGAGACTTGGCATTGCAGCTTCCAAATAAATTGAATTATATGAAATATATGGGTGATCCATTATATAATGTTTTAATGGAAAATTATGAAACAATGATTGTTAATAACATGATTGTAGAAACTTTACATCCTGAAAATGAAATTGCTATGTTATATAGATGTTTATTAAAAAAATGTAATGTAAGTAAAATAAATAATGATATTAAAATAAAAAATTTATATAATAATTTAAATATTAAAGTTTAATTAGGTGCATTTACATTTTTATTAATATTATTTATATCTGTTTCATTTTTTATCATATCATCTAAAGCTTTACCTGGTGCTACTAATGGAAAGCACATTTCAGGTTCTACATTAAATATACCTATAATAGCTTTTTCATATTTTAAGAAATTTTTAACAGTTCTATTTAAATTTTTTTTATTTGAACATACAAGTGTTTTAATATTGTATGCTTTTCCTAATTTTACAAAATCTGGATTTATATTAGTAGTTCCTATAAATCTTTCATTATGAAATAATTTTTGCCATGTATATACCATTTGTTGTCTACTATCATTCATAATTGCTATTTTAATTGGGATATTATTTTCTAATAAAGTTTGTAATTCATTTGATGTCATTGTAAAAGAACTATCTCCATCTATGCATATAACCATATTATTAGGATTAGCTAATTTTGAACCAATTGCAAATGGAACACCAACCCCCATAGTTCCTAATGAACCAGATGTTATCATTTTTCCAGGATGAGTCCATTTTATATATTGTGATGTCCACATTTGATGATTTCTTACACCTGTTGTAAACATTACATTTTCTTTAGATATATTTAATATATTTAATTGTTTATCAATAGATTTAATTACATCTGGCGTTTTAATTTTATATTTATCTTCATTATTAAATAAAATAATATGAAAATAGGTGTAATTGGCAATGGGTTTGTTGGTAAAGCAACACAGATATTAAAGTCAGAATCAATATCTATAATAGTATATGACATAGATCCATCTAAATGTTTCCCATTAAATACTACAATTAAGGAAATAGCAAATTGTGATTTAATATTTATATGTGTCCCAACACCTATGAATAAAGATGGATCTTGTTATTTAGGCATAATAAAAGATGTAACAGATAACTTAAAAAAGCATTGTGATTTTAATAATACATATATTATTTTAAGATCAACTGTAACACCCGGTACATCAGATATGTTTAATACATATTTTATGCCAGAATTTTTGACAGAAAAAAATTATATGGAAGATTTTAAAAATAATAAAAATTGGATCTTTGGCATAAAAGGAACTAACCAGGATGATGACTTTAAAGTTAAAATAGAAAAAATGTTAGAATTATCTCATGCTTCTGGTAATATTAAATATAAAAAATATAGTTTTATAAAAAATAAGGAAGCAGAAATGGTTAAATTATTTAGAAATAATTTTTTATCAGTTAAAGTTTCCTTTTGCAATGAAATATACGAATATTGTCAACATAAAAATATAGATTATGGACAAGTTATTAATAATGCAGCTATTGATGAAAGAATAGGGATGAGTCATACGAGTGTTCCGGGTCCAGATGGTATGAAAGGTTATGGGGGAACATGTTTTCCAAAAGATATATCAAATACTTTATGCGATATGAATAGTATAGGAATGAAATCATATATATTAGAGAGTTCAATTAAAAGAAATGTAGAAAAAGATAGAGAAGTAATTGATTATGAAAAAGGTCGTTCAATTTTATGAGGTTATTAAAGAAAATTTAAATAATAAATAATAATATGGAAGGTAATAAAGATTTTAAGCAATATATGGTTCAACAACAAAGAATAATTCAAAAACAACAAAGCCAAATACAAGCTTTATTACAAGCTCAACAAAAAGAAGATTTAAACAAAGCATCACAAGAACCTTACAGGAAGAAGAAAGAACATAAACTCAAGATAGATCCATATAAAATACTAAGTATATCTAAAGAAGATTCAATGGATACAAAAAAACTAAAAAAAGCATACTTAAAACTAGCTCAAAAAACACATCCTGATAAAAATAATGGTATGGATAAACAATTTAAACTAGTTACTTTAGCATATAAAGTCTTACAAAAACGTATAGATTCAAAAGATACAGATAAAATACATAATGATCTTAAAGATGGATCAATGGAATTTATAAAAGAACAATCAACTAGTGAAAAAAAAAATATTAATATGAAAGATTTTAATGTAAAATTATTTAATCAAATATATGAAGAAAATAAATTAGAAGATAACTTTAATGATACAGGGTATGGTGATTGGATGAAAAAAGACGAAAATATAGAACAAGTTAAAATGGATGGTTATAATAAAGATAAATTTAATTCTGAATTTCAAAAACTTAAACAAAAACAAAAAGGGAGTCAAATACAAAAATATTCTGAACCACAAGAGTTAGTATGTTCTAGTAATATAGATTCATTGGTCAACTTAGGTTCTAGTAAAGTTAAAAGTTATACTGGGGAAACAAATGGTCTTCAATTTAGAGATTTAAGGGAAGCCTTTGAAGAACCTACTTTAATAGATATAAATAATGTAGATATTAGTAATAGAAATACAAATATGAAAGATTATAATAGAGAAAGAAGTAATGTTAGTTTTAAACTAAGTGATATGGATTTGCGCAATCAAGCAATTAGACAAGAAAATGAAAAGAAAGAAGAAATAAACAGAATTAAAAGATTACAAGAAAGGGATCAAAGGGGTTTTGATCAATATGAAAGAATACATAAAAGATTATTGGGATAAATTTATAGGACACCTCTAGCAGCAACAAAATCTCTTTGATTATCTGTAGTGCATACACATCCTGTTGATGTAGAGAATGTTGATGGACAGCAGTCAGGTGAAGATACATTGTTTGAAAGCATAAATAGTTTTGTTGGAGAACCATCTATTCCATCAACAGGTGGTCCAGTTAATGAAGTTGGGTCTGAAATAACTGGTTTTAATGGGGTACTGTGACCCTGGACAGTAAATAAAGTATCATCATTTACCAATGGAACATTATTGGGAGAATGACTCCAGAATTCTTTATTTCCGGTTTGTAAACATAATCCATCCCAAGCACTTACATTATTATATAAAAGACCTGGATCATTATTGGGGACATTAATTGTTGATACAATTTCAGCAGGATTCCTTTCAACTACTTCATTAACAACATTTACAAAATTTCTTTCCATATTGTCTTCGCTTTGGACACCACCATTTACATAGGCCATATTTTCAGGAGAAAATCCTTCCATTCTAGATTTTCTTCTATAGCACAATAATATTAGAGCAATTAGGGTTAAAATAACCATATTAGTATAGTCATCCTTTTGTAACATACAAAATAAAATGTATACATAAGCAACAAATATGACTACAGTAAATAAATCAAAATACATTATATTATTATAAATATATTATTTTTTCATTAATAGTATTTAAAAAATATTTAAATAATATAATAATATAATGGTTAACTTACAAAATACATGGGTTTTATGGAATCATTCAATAAATGATAATAATTGGTCCATGAATAGCTATAAAAAATTATATACTATTAATAATTTATACGATTATAAATTATTAGAAGAAGTTGTTACTAATAATAATTTACAGAATACAATGTTATTCTTAATGAGGGATGAGATATTCCCTATATGGGAACATCCTGATAATAGAATGGGGAGTTGTGCTTCATTTAAAGTTGCTAGCAAAGATATATTAACAACATGGAATAATTTAATTAAGAATTGTATTATAGAAAATTTAGAAAATGATATAAAAAATTACAATAATATTAATGGGATATTAATTTCTCCTAAAAAAGAATTTAACATTATCAAGATATGGTTCAGGGATAATATAGAAACACTTAAAAATATCAATACATTTGAACCATATATATGTGAAGAGAATTGTAGATTGAAAAAACATATTGCTGATTAGTTAGTATTAGGGGCTAAACATAATTTAATAATACCAAGTGAAGCGATTGTATATTGTATGATTAATGGATAATCATTCTTAATATATAGCTGTATATTGTTACATAAATTTGTGCATTTAGTAAAAAGTGTTAAATATTTAAGAGAGAATACCCCTTGAACAGTTAATTCTGGACTTAAATTACTCTTATATTGAAGTCCATTTTGTGTTTCACCTAATATTGTTATTTGATTTGCAAAATCACCATTGCATTCTAATTTTAATGAATTCCCAATACTTTGTATTTCTACTGTTTCTCCAATATTAACCATATCTCTAATTAATTTTTGGAAATCTGAAGAAGGTAGAGTTAATTCTGTTTCAAATTCGGCTGGTGGAATTTGGATTTCTTCATCTGCTATATCTAATAAATTTAATTTATATATAGTATGTGTATTCTTCTCTTGATTATTTATTCTCAATCCTAATTTATTAGTATCATCTTTATTAATATATATAGATAAAGTATCAGTATTATTCATTGTTTTAATTAACTTAAATAAATTTAACATATTGATCCCGGCTGTAATTTTTTTTTCACAATGATATGATTCGAATTTATCAGATTCTAATTTCATATGGATTAATACAGTATGTGTTGAATCCATAGCAATTAGTTTTATACCATTTTTATCGAATATAAGGTTCGCATCTGTTAATATTTCTTTTAGAGCTTCAACTAATATTTTTATAGCAGATGATTGAACTGTCTTAATTTCTATAATATTATTTGGGTCTATTTCTTCTTCATTCTTCATTATTTTATTATTTATATAATAAACTTTAAATATAAACATACAAAAAATATGTATGAAGTGTATGTGAAAATGTTTTTATTTCTTATTTAATATAAATCGAGGATTCACTGACATACTTTGTAACTCCTGAATAAGTAATTTACAAGAATAAGGTATATTAATTTTAGAAAACTTATTAAAATTATTACAATTCTTACAATTATATAAATTATTATGTGGTGATGCAATACCAATTAAACCACACTTATCACAAATATAGCAAGTAAATTTATCAGATACATCCATTAACCTTTCTTTCAAGAAATTAGTTCCACCATGAGCAATAATACAATCTCTCTCCATTTCTCCAAACCTTAGACCACCATGCGAAGACCTCCCTTCTGCTGGTTGCCTTGTCATAGATACAACTGGTCCAGAAGCTCTCGAATGGACTTTATCTCCAGACATATGTTTTAATCTTTGATAAAATGTTGGTCCAATAAATATAGAAGTCTTAAGTTGTTCTCCATTAAAACCACTATATAATACTTCATTACCATTTCTTTCATAACCAAATGAACTTAATGCATCGGATATATCATGAGCATTTGTATTTCCAAATACAGTGGCATCACCATTATATCCTCCCATAACACAAGATTTACCTAAAATACATTCGAGTAATTGTGCTATCGTCATTCGACTTGGAATAGCATGTGGGTTAACAATGATATCTGGGACTATACCATCTTTTGTAAATGGCATATCACATTCATCATATATAATTCCACAAGTCCCTTTTTGTCCATGGCGGCTAGAGAATTTATCACCTACTTCTGGATATTTAGTAGCTCTAATTTTTACTTTACAAAATTTAAAACCATCTCCATTAGTATTTATATAAATACTATCAATATAACCCTTTTCATTATTCTTAACACTAATGCTTGTATCTCTATGCCTATATTGATTATTTTTAATTGGCATAATCTTACCAATAATGATGTCTTTATCATTAACATAAGTATCTTTTTTTATAAATCCATCTTTTTCTAATTTATTATAATTCTTTTGTTTGGGAAATAATATATTATTTGTATCTGGTTTACAAAATATGTCTTCATCACCAGTTAATTGATTTTTCTTTTCTTCTTCCCTATAACATCGATAGAATGTTGAGGAGAATAATCCTCTTTCAATGGCACCTTTATTTAAAATAACAGAATCTTCTTGATTATATCCCGAGTATGATGCAATTGCCACAATACAATTAATACCACTTGGAAGGTCATCGGCATTAAAATACTTCATATATTTAGTTGTAATTAATGGTTTCTGTGGATAAAATAGGATATGTGAAAATGTATCATATCTTTGATTATATTTAGTAGAGTGAATTCCTATTGCTTGTTTACCCATTGCTGATTGATATGTATTTCTAGGGGATTGATTATGATGGGCAAATGGAATACCTGCTGCTACTACCCCCAGGATTAGAGATGGACATATTTCACAATGTGTATAATTTTTATCTTTTAGATTTTTTGAATATGTACATATTAGTGTATTATTTACTTCTGAAATATCAATATATTCTATAACCTTATGTGTAATAATTAAATCATTCCATGAAATTATTCCATCTTTAATTTTATTAAATAATTTCTTTGTATATAACAATTTATTATTTTCTACTTTTAATAATGGACGACAACATCTTCCTCTATCACTTAAAATATATAAATTATTATTGGTATAATCCATATAAAATGATACATAAGTGCTAATAATACCATCTACTCTTGATTTTTTAAGAAATTGTATAATATCGTTAATATTATATGTATAACCAAATATATCTCCATTAATATATATGAAAACTGCTTTATATTTATTAAAATTATATATATCTATTTCTTCAATATCTTCTACTATTTCTTTTAATATATATCTTACTGGTTCAGAAGAACTTTGATTTGTAATATGACATGATATTGCCATATTTTTAACTAATCCCACAGATTGACCTTCTGGTGTTTCTGTTGGGCAGATTATCCCCCAAGATGTAGCATGTAATTTTCTAGGAGGAATTAATTTCCCTGTAATATCTGCAGTTGTAGATACCCTTCTTAGATGGGAAATACATGAAGAATATGTTAATCGATTTAATACTTGAGAAACACCTGCCTTATCAGATGAACCTGTTTTAATCCCCCAACTTCCTGTAGCAAGAGAACTTTTTAATGTTGTTTCAATATAAGAAGATTTAATGATTTTACTAATATTAGTTTCATTTATAATTTTACTTAGATCCTTATTAATTAAACATATTCCAGATGTTATCTCTTTATTTATATATAATTTAATATCTTTTACGATTTTATTTAGACATAAGTATGTTAATGAACCCATTAGAACACCAGGTGTATCTACTCTTTTATGATAATAACTATCCCTATCATCTGTTTTAGTAATACCCAGATAAGATTTAATTAATTTGTTTACCATTTGTCCAAGGAATAATAATTTCTTTTTTCGCGAAGTAATATGTGGGATAATGTTTTTCATTATGTTATTTTTAATAAATAACATCTTTCTCTCAATTGATATATTTGCATAATTCTTATTCAAGTAATTAAATAGATATTTAAAAGCATCGTTTTGTGTTCTTTCATTTTCAGTTGCTTTAAATGATGGTAATAATACCTTTACAATTGTGTCATCAATATCTTTATCTGAATTATCAATAATATTATAAATGATTTCTTTATCATTTAAACATCCAAACAACCTGAATAAGATAATGATAGGGATTTCTGGCTTAATATTTGGAATGTTAACTAGAATTTCATTATTAAACTTATCTGGTTTATTTGTAACCTTAATACTTGTTAATTTTGGTATATTAAATATTTTCTCAGAACATGAACGACATTCTGATAAGTATATATATTTAGAATTACTCTTATTGTTTTTAAAAACCTGTATAATATTATTTGCAATTCTTTCCTGAGATATAATTACTTTTTCATTTCCATTAATAATCATATATCCACCAAGGTCATATTTACAATCATCGCTAATTTTTTTCTTATTCATACAGTATTTTGAATTTACCATAATTGGAATTTTACCAAGTAGAACATTTTTAATCTTATTATCAGGCAGAATAATATTATTACCATCTTCATTAATTGTAACACTAACTGTAATATCAATATATAATGGAGCAGAATAAGTATAATTTCTTAATCTTGCTAGTTTTGGTGTTAAAATATTTTGAACACCATTATTTTCAATACAATATGCTTCTTTTAATATATTACCATCTGGCAAGTTTACCAATAGTTTTATATTCTTGATTTTACAATTTGGATCATCACATTCTATATTTAAACCTTCTTTAGGAAAGAATTGTTCTAATATATTTGGAATGATATTATCTATATAATCATTATAAGATTCAATTTGGTGTCTTATAAGGATATCCTTTTGTTGAAAATATGAATGGATTATAGCATTTATATCTAATTCATTCATTGATAAGATTAAATTATATTATTGTTTTTAACTTTATATATTTTTCAAATTATAAATATAATTATTCCTGAATATAATTTACTTCTACTGGGGGTTCATTTGAACTAAAAAATAATATGGCTCCTCCTCCAAGTAGTAATACAGAAATTAATGCTATTACAATCCATAACCAAGTATAATCTGGATCTTCTGGATCTTCTGGGTCTTTTGGGTCTTTTGGATCATCTGGATCAGCAGGTTCACAATCTTCATCACATAAATTATTACTATATTCTCCATTTTCATCTTTTACACATTTATCATTTACACATTTATATTTATGGTTTATTACTCCACCACCTCCACCTTGTTCTATATCTCTTCGACTATCTTCAATAACTTGTTGACATTCATTTGTCTGGGTTGCATCAATAATACCATTAAATACTCCACTATTATTAATTGTTATACTATTTATACAACTCATAAAATTATTATCGGGACATTTATTTTTTAATGTTGGTTGAACAGACATATCTGCTTTAGTGCATGTTGGTGCCCAGCACACTTTATCCCCTAACATTCCTTCGGTTATACCCGGAAAATCGTCTATTATACTTTTAGACATTAAATCATAATATTCTTCTGGATAATTACATCCACATAATTTAAGATACTCTGCATCTAATTTTACTTCAGAATTTTCTGAACTATAAGCAGGAGGTTCTTGGCATATAGTATTAATAAATTCATCACAAGCTACTGATACATCTAATCCATCGCTAGTTTTAAAATATTTGGGATCACAATCCATTTCCATTAGTTTATCTGTATCACTTTCTAAACAACATTTTTTAGGATCTCCTGTATATGGTTTTTTTTCTAAATTTCTTCTACATACTCTTCTATCATGTCTACTTATACATTTACATCCGTCTACAGTACCTTGTTGACATATATTACCAGCTTGATTTTGCGTAGCACCTGGAGCAGTATAACTTATGAAATTAGATTCACCTCTATTTGCTAATAATTCGGTATTATATGTTTCATCGCCAAATGCTTGTGATGTATCATCTATTACACCTTCTTTATTATAAATATATGTAATATCATCATATCCATCTATACATTCATTCCATTCGCCTCTCCCACTTCCAATTGTTCTACCACAATTTGTTATATAACCTGTAACACCATACATTTTATTTTCACCTTCTCCTGGAATAGGATATCTTTTATCTCTTGTGCCAGCAAAATAATATCCTGTTACATTATTAGGATGTATTGCATCATTTTTATTTCTATCATTTTTTTTATAAGGCATATATAATATTATAACTATTTTTTTTATTAATTATTAATTAAGTTATTATGAGGAGACATATCTACATAATTCATTATATATACCTTGATATAAAAATAAAATTGATAGAACTGCTTGATCTTGCCTATGGTTATATCTATCAGAACCATCTGGACAAATACATTCCTTTATCAATGCTAAGTCTTTCAATTCTTTAACCCAATCAATATCAAACTTCGTTAATATTTAAAAAAAGATATAAACATTATATATATACAATGTCTGTTAAAAATCAAATAGTTTTAGTTTCAACTGGTACATTTCAAAAGTACATTAAAGAAAATATAAGTCAATTACTTAAATTTCAATTTGATATTCATGTTATTGTAGATAGTGATTTTTTTAAAGAATTAGAAGAATATGGTTCTTCAATTAAAGTTATTGATACAGCCACTTTACAAACAAACTTTGATAAAAAATCAAAATTAGATAAAAAATTTAGAAATGGTTTTTGGAATAATACATCCAAACGTCTCTTTCTATTATATGAGTATATCAAAATAAAAAAACTTACAAATGTAATTCATCTAGAAAACGATGTTTTATTATATAGTAATATGAACTATAAGTTTGATAAAAAAATATATATAACCATGGATTCAAATGATAGATGTATTCCAGGAATTATATATATTCCAAAATATGATTTATTTACAAAATGTATTGAAAATTATGATTTTACAAAAAACGATATGATTAATTTATCGGACTTTTACTTAAACAATAAAGACATTGTGAAAACATTTCCAATTATCGATAACACTATAGATAAATGTATTTATAATGAGAATTTTCAAGAATTTAATAGTATATTTGATGGAGCGGCGATTGGCCAATATTTAGGCGGCGTTGATCCAAGAAATATACCTGGTGATACAACAGGGTTTGTAAATGAAACTTGTGAAATCAAGTATGATAAATACACCTTTAAATGGGTCGAAAAAAGAAATGATTATTTCCCTTATATTGAAATTAATAATAAGTTAATACCTATTAATAACCTTCATATACATAGTAAAAAATTGGAAAATTTTAGAACAGATAATCCGATTGAAAATAAATATATAAAATTATTGAAAACTTTGAACAAACAAACTTAAATTAGAATATTCTACTAAACAATTATCCATTATAAATAATGGTGCGGGTTAAAAGTAATAATTTTTATATATATATATATTAAATAATATGGATACAAATTACAATGTGGCGAGGCAAGTTAAACTAGATAATTTATTCAATTCTTTTTTTAATAAAATACCAAGTAAAACAAGTCACAATACACTAGCTAATTATGTTGATAATAGGTTGATACCTGGTGGAGAAAATGGGTCTTTTTATACTCATATATGTTATCATACTATTTATAAAGCGTTATCAGAATTAATAAAAAAGGGTAAAAATGAATATATAATTGTTGAAACGGGATGCTCTGCACACGGAACTAAATCAACTTTATTATGGGATAAATTTGTTAATTCTTTTGGTGGTAAAGTATTATCCGTTGATTTAAATGAAATTGCGGTAAGTATAACAAATAAAGAAACATCCGATAAAACGAATGTAACACATTCGGACTCTTTAAAATATTTACCAACAATTACAGATAAAATAGATTTCTTATATTTAGATTCATATGATGTTGATTTTTTAAATCCATTACCATCTGCAGAACATCATTTAAAGGAGTTTAATTGTATTAAACATTTATTGCATAAAGGCAGTATTGTTTTAATTGATGATACACCAATAAGTCCAGAATGGTTAGATAATGGAAAATATTGTCCTATTTACAATAAATTAAAATTACAGTTTAATGAAAACATGTCTGGTAAAGGTTCTTTAGTTTCTAGAGAATTGGAAAAAATGGGGGCAGAAAAACTAATGCACCAATATCAGATTTTATGGCTGATATAAAATAAGACATTGTTATATATAAATTATTATTTAAAAATAAAATATTTCATAAGTTTTTATGTATGTTTAATTCTATTTATTTATATATATATATATATATAAATGAGTTTTGACATAGTTGTACCAGTTGGACCAAATGATAAATCAGTTATTGAACAGCAAATAACATATACCAAAAAAAATATTATTGGTTATAGAAACATTTATTTGATTTGCTATGATCCATCGATTGTTATTGACGAGTGTATTACAATTAATGAAAATATTTTCCCTTTTAATATAGAAACAGTTCAAAAATATCATGGAAAATTACAGAGAAATGGATGGTATTTGCAGCAATTATTGAAATTATATGCTGGTAAAATAATTCCAAATATTTTAGATAAATATTTAGTAATTGATAGTGATACATTTTTCTTGAAACCAACAACTTTTGTAGAAAATAATAAATGTTTGTATAATTATGGCACGGAATATCATAAACCATACTTTCACCATATGGAAAAATTAGATAAAGAATTGACTAAAATTGATAAAAATAAATCAGGTATTTGTCATCATATGATTTTTGAGACAAAATACATAGATGAACTAATTTCTGGAATGGAGAAAAATCATAATGATTTATTTTACAATATATTTTTAAAAACAGTTACAGATAAAGAAGGTTCTGGTGCTTCAGAATATGAAATTTATTTTAACTATATGTTAAAGTATAATCCTGATAAAATACAAATTAGAAAATTAAATTGGAAAAATACGAATAAACTAGAAACAAATAGTAATTTTGATTATATATCTTACCATTGGTATATGAGATGAAACTTATTTATATAATATCCTTTAAATTGCATTAATTAATACCATTTAAAAAACTTTCTTCATCATTCTGTGTTGATTTGTCATTACTATTATTATTATCTTCTAACTCTTGATTTTCTGGTTCTGGCTCTGGCTCTGGCTTAGAATCTTCTTGATCAGGCTCAAGGTCAACTATTTCTTGTTCTACTATGTCGGATACTATGTCTGATACTATGTCAGAAACTGGATCTGATACTGGCGCGGATACTGGCTCTGATACTAGGTCAAGTTCTACTGTTACAGGTTCCAATATTTCAGGTTGTTCTATATCATGTTTTAGAGTATTATTTACTAAAGATTCTTTTTCCTGATCTATATTTGGATTAAGTAATTCATCATTTTTACAAATAATTTCTTTTAACTCTATATTTGGATTTTCAGCTTCCGTTTTACTTGAATTGCTATTTATTTTATCCTTAAACATAGATACTTTGCCTAAATTTTTTAATTCGTGAATATCTTTTTTATTTTCAGGATCGGGTGTCCACTTAGTATGTTTATTTTCGCTTTTATTTACTTTTTCTACATTTACAGCACCCCACAACCTTGGTTTAGGTTTAACTTTTTCAACGACATTTGCCATAATAGAAGCTACTCTTTCTTCCTGACTAGGTTCATAGACAGAAACTCTGTGAAGGCCATTACATATTTCTGGGACCCGGAGACCTTCTTTAATATTAGTTTTAAATACTTTTTTAAATTTTTTAGTTACTTCATCATCAATAGACGGCGATTGTTCAATTAATCTATCAAATTCTGCCCTACAAACTGTTAAAAAGTCAAAGGCTGGTTTTCTCATTTTAGGTTCTAAAGCTAATTCTACAGCAATATCTCTTCCAAATTTAGACCAAGAAACTAACGCTAGTCTATGACCTTCCATTAATTCGGCATACCTTAGAAAATTTTGTAATGTAGATAATATACCAGCAAAAATATTTACACCCCCAACACATGCCATTGCTATTTGTTTTTGTTCTTCGGGGACAAATGAATCCATTGCAAAATTAGCAGTTCCTGTCAATGTAGATAATATAATAACTGGAATAGTGAATGTATAATTTCTGCATCTATAGTTTTTTTCACAACAACTATGAAGCCATCTATAACCAGATGCTTTTTCTGACCACTCTGCTAAAAGTTGTTCTTGCTCTTTAGTCCAAACTTGACTAACTGGCTTTTTTTCTTCTTTCTTCTTTTCCATTTATTATAAACTAATAAATAAAAAAAAAATATAAATTATTATATAAATTATTTAATATTGATATTTTTCCAATAACCTTTTAAATACATATCAAATAATCTGGTTCTTTGATATTTTTCGATAATACAATTATTTATAAACTTTATTTTATCTTTTAATTTTGGATTCTTATTAATATTATTATTCCTAGTATCTTGTATAAAGTTTTTAGAAGCTATATGCTTTATATCGTGCTTGATTGGCCACATCCTTAACTTAACAAACCTAAATGGTCTGCATGGTTTACTTTTTTCAATATAAAATTCTATCATTTCTTTATTTTCAATATCTTTTTTTATTTTTAAGATATGTTTACATATATCAACATTATGATTTATCATTTCTTTTAAATATAATAATATGAGTTCATTAGAAGATAATTGTTTTTTATAAATATCCATTTATAAAATATATGTTAAATAAGTATTTTAATATTATCAAATTTTAAGATATCTTTTAATTTTATTAATGTGTTGATGGTTGTATATCGCTTTTCCAGATTCTATTTCTGAAACTACTTGTAAAGGTAAATTAATACTGTTTGCTAGTTGTTTTTGTGTAAATTTTTTAGCATTTCTACTCTGAATTATCTTTATTCTTAATTCATTATCAATTTTTTTATGTTTTAATTCATCATTATCGGCTTTTTTTTCAATACTTTTTAGTTTTGCAGAATTAGGGTCTATTTTATTAACAGTTACTTTTGATACATTTTTATTTTCCCTTTTACCAGCATTCATTATAATAGGTTTCCAATCTTGATGGTCAAGGATTGCTTCATCATCATTATTTATAGACATTTAATATATATATATATATAATTTGAATAATATTTAAATATTATTTTATAAATATATATAAATGGATCCCAAAGAAATTAATAAAACTAGTTTCTGTAATAAATCTGTAGATAATATTATTTCCAATGA